>JACCEE012745549.1_pt1 | contig 13186 bp, 7 predicted proteins | sample 7449931 | NCBI WGS metagenome assembly JACCEE01 (sample SAMN15323457, study PRJNA562643) | freshwater metagenome | isolation source: river surface water | place: USA:Blue River Watershed | collected 2017-08-19 | reverse complement strand
TTAAACACATTCAGGTTGTAGTTTGACGGCAAACCGTCATTTTGTGTAAAAAACCGGTAAGATGGAATTGTATCCAGCGTGTTGCCAATTTCAACTTTGTAAATACCCTTAAAACCGTGACTCATCCACAAATTCCCATCACTATCTTCTTCAAAAACACGAAACGATTCGTTAAACCCCGGTATTTTATCAACATAAACCCAGCTTCCGTTTTGCTTTTTGTAAAGAGTCAAACCACTGTATGTTCCACAAATAAGGTAATTGGGAAAGCGTTTCAACGAATGAAATTTCCATGCCCCGGGAATCGTGCTTATCTGACGTGCTTTTTCGCCATCAACCACAAACGCACCATTGTTGTGTCCGCAAAGCAGCACATCGTCGTGAACTCCTAAATACCATACCTGCCCATTGGTTCCCGGAATCAACCGGAATTCTTCGTTTTGCTGCTCGGTACTCCAGTTTTTAACAAACAAACCCTGGTTTGTTCCCAGGTATATCTTCCCTTTGTGAATTAATGGGGTGTAACCTGCTCCAATTCCTTCATTCTGTTGCATGAAAGTAATCGGTGAGTTTACATTCAGGTAATCAATTCCGTTGTCAAGTCCGAGCCAAAGGTTTCCAACCCGGTCGGCAAATACTTTTAAAATGGTATTGTTTTGCAGTCCTTTTTGCCGGTTAATATGCTGAATTATTTTCCCCTGTTCATCAACAATGATGACACCGTCCTGAATAGTTCCGATCGCGTAATACTTTTCCTGAATAACAATGGCACTAAAGATTTGCTTTTGTTTCAACTGCGAATTAAGGGGAACAGCCCATTCTTTCAATTCATAACCGTTATAAACAAAAATTCCTTTATTAAGTGTGCAAACCATCAAATCTTTGGCTCGCTTGAAGGGGATTATCGACCAGACTTCTTCCCCTTTCAGTTTTTCAAACCCACTCATCGGAATCAGGTTATTATCGCGGTATTCGAGCAATCCTTTTTCCTGATCGTTGAAAAACAAACGCCCGTTAACCTCATAAGAGTTCTGGAACCTTGAGGGCGCTTTGATTATTGAAACCGTAGAGTCGTTTTTAAATAGAAATGCAAAATTGTAGGATTGGTAAACTATTTGATTTTGAAACGAACATATATTCCAAACATCATCAAAATTGAGGTAATCGTTGGGCAAGTACTTTTTCAGCGAATAAAATTGGGTGGTGCCGTTTTTCCCGATAACCATTTTTCCCAGTTCGTTATAGGCACCCACATATATTTGGCCCGACTTATCGATGTAAACCGAGCGAACAATCGACAGGTTAGGCATTCGGTAAAGTTTCCAGACAGTGCCATCGAAACGGAGCAGACCTTCGTTATTGGCAAAGTACATAAAGCCACGCTGATCCTGGGCAACAGCCCAGTTTTGTGTTCCTCCCCGGTATTCTTTACGCTGGAAATTGTGAATGTATGGAACCCCAATATTTATCATTTCAGCAAGTGCATTTACAGCTATTGCTGAGAAAAGCAGTATAATGACGACGATTTTTCGATACATGTAACTAATTCAACTGTTTATTGCGAATACAATTGTAATTCAATCCGTTTAAATAAGCAATGATTTAAAAGTGGTATGATATTTAAAGTATAATAAACAGTTAATAATCAGAAGAGTTTGAGCCTTGTTAAATCAAATAATCGTTTGTTTCATTATAAATTCAGCATAAAAAAAACTCCTGAACCTATTTTAACCGGAAGTTCAGGAGTTCTCGAAAGAATCACAATGGATGGTTGTCGGTATTGGCTTAATTGATGGCTTTTACTACCCGGCCAAGATCGTTTTCCGAATTGATGGTTTTGGCTGCACTCATATACTTTTCTTTCAATGCATCGTTTTTCGGCATTTTTTCGGCAATTTGCAGCAAAATATTGCTTCGTTCATACTCCGAACCAATTTGAGTTGTGCGGGCAATCAGGTCGCTCCATTGCTGGTCGTTGTTCAGTTCTTTTTCTAAAAACTTTTTCAGCAAATTCACTTTTTCATAGTCGGAGCCAATTTTTGACGACGAACTTAACAGATTTGTAAAATCTTCGCCATTCAATGCCGATTTATCAATTGCGGCTTTTAACAGGTTGCATTTTTCGAATTCCGAACCAATATTATCAATCGATTGAACCATTTTCAAATTGTCAATTTCGTTGAAAACCGAATGGTCGATAAGCATCTTCAAAACGTTGGCTTTTTCAAAATCAGAGCCTAGCGAATTGGCCGTGGTAATAATGGCTTCAGCTTGTTCGCGGTTAAGCGATTCATTTACTCTGGATTTAAGTGCATTTGCCTTTTCGAAGTCAGATCCAATGGTGCCAACTGCACTAAAATAGCTTTTCGAAACAGCCGAGTCCTGCAATAATTTTTCGGGGAATTGCTTTAGTAACTTACTTTTTTCGAAATCTGAACCAAGTTGCTTTTCAATCTTTTGGGCAATTTCAACCAGGTATGTTTTTTTGATGCTGTCGCTTTTCAGAAGATATTCGAGGTAGTTGCTTTTGGAGAAATCGCTTTGAATGCGGTCTGTTTCATTCAGAACAGCCCTTAAACCACCTTTTTGTTCAATGCGTTGAATTCGTCCGGGAGAATCAAACCCGTTTGATATCAAATCCTGAATTACGGTTGCAATTAACTTTTTGCCTTCTTCGCTTTCAGGATTGACGCGCTGGTTGTTATTCATGATGTCAAATTTCAGTTCACCAGTCTTAGTGTTACCGGCAAACAGCTTTATATCGTTTTTTTGATATTCGATGTAGCCGAATTTCGAAATCTTTTCAATTGTAGTTTCGTCGGCATTAAATTTTATCTGACCCGAATAGCGAATCTCTGTTTTTTCGGTTCCGTTGTCAATAACCATTTTGTTGCCACCCTTGAAAAAACAAGACGAAGTAAAAAGCAAAACTACCAGTACTAGAATCAATCGTTCAATTCTTTTCATGTCAAATAAATTAGTTGGTTCCTATTTGATTTCGTAAAACAATGTTTAATGATTGATGTGACAGTTGGCAGCAAAAAATGTTACAGGTTATACAAAAAAAGAAATAAAAAAGGCTGAATGAATTTCATCCAGCCTTTGTATCAGTTGATTAAAAAATCAGTCTTACTTTTCGAAGCATTTGTTGTTAAAGAATTTAACTGGCTCGCTGCAGTTTTCTCCATCAACAACCCAGGTATTTCCTGATTGAAGCAACTCGTCCATACACGAAATTTTACGTTTTTCCTGAACGTTTTCAATCTGTTTTTTCATTTCCTGATCGTAAATCGGAGCTTTAACACTGCGAATTACACCCATGGCAACAGGATACTCAGGCAACGACATATTGATCAGCGCAACCTGTAAGCCGAGGTTATCTTCTTCAGGATTGTGTACAAGAATATCTTCCCGGGTAACACCATTTTCGCCTATTTTTGCCACTTTCAAACGACCGTTTTCCCAAACCAACCCTTTGTCTTCCTGTTCGCCAAAAATCATTGGTTCTCCTTTTTTCAGGAATATCTGACGTTCAGAACGGAATTTTGGATCGGTAACGTAATCGTGAACACCATCATTGAAAATAACGCAATTCTGAAGTATTTCGATAACCGACGTGCCTTTGTGCTGGGCTGATTCGGCCAATACTTCCTGCGTGTGTTTTACATTGCTGTCAACAGCACGGGCAAAGAAAGTTCCTCTTGAACCCAAAACTAACTGTCCGGGAACAAACGAATCTTCAATTGTTCCAAATGGAGAAGTTTTAGTAATGAATCCGCGGTCAGTAGTTGGCGAATATTGCCCTTTGGTCAAACCATAAATTTTGTTGTTGAACAAAACCAGGTTAATATCGATGTTACGACGCACCAGATGAATAAAGTGGTTTCCACCAATGGCCAATGAGTCGCCATCGCCGGTTATTACCCATACAGTCAAATCAGGATTTGCCGATTTAACTCCTGAGGCAATAGCAGCAGCACGACCGTGAATGGTATGAAAACCATAGGTGCTCATATAATAGGGGAAACGTGATGAACAACCGATTCCGGAAATAACCGCAAAATCTTTGTGCGCGATATCCAAATCGGCCATCGTTTTTTGAACCGCATTCATAATGGCATAGTCGCCACATCCGGGGCACCACCTTACTTCGGCAGCGCTTTTAAAATCTTTGGCAGTATAATTAAATTTTGTCATGATTAGGCCTCCAGTAATTTTTCAAAGTTTTCAACTAATTCGTGCACCGAGAAAGGTAAGCCTTTCAGTTTATTTACCTGGTAATAGGTAAATCCGGGTACTCTGTCGCGCAGGTAGCTAACAAACTGTCCGTTGTTAAGCTCGCATACTACAATCTTTTTAAATTTACTGAATACTTCAGCCGTGTTTGCAGGTAATGGTTTAATGTAGTTAAAATGAGCTAAGCTTACTTTTTTGCCCTTTTCCTGCATTTCTCTAACCGAACTGATCATGTGTCCGTATGTACCGCCCCATCCAACAACCAGCAGGTCACCTTCTGGTTCGCCACAAACTTCAAGTTCAGGGATCATTTCAACAACTTTTTCAACTTTGGCAGCGCGCAAATCACTGTTCTTCTGGTGGTTTTCAGGGTCGTGGCTTACACCGCCGGCAACATTTTTCTCCAACCCACCAATGCGGTGCTGGAATCCTTCCATTCCGGGGAATGCCCACTCGCGTGCCAGGGTCTCCGGATCGCGGCCATATGCTTTAAATATTTCCGGATTTTTAGCGATGCGAGGTGTAATCGGAGGAAGTTCGTCCATTGTTGGCACTCGCCATGGCTCGCTTCCGTTACCTAAAAATCCATCAGTTAAAAGTACCACCGGAACCATACGTTCGAGTGCTATTTTTGCTGAAAGATAGGCATAGTAGAAACAGTCGGATGGCGTACTGGCGGCCAAAACCACCAGTGGGCTTTCGCCGTTGCGGCCATATAAAGTTTGTAATAAGTCGGATTGTTCTGTTTTTGTTGGAAGACCGGTTGATGGGCCACCACGTTGTACGTTAACTACAACCAGAGGCAGCTCGGCCATTACCGAAAGTCCAAGAGCTTCCGATTTTAGTGCAAAACCTGGTCCTGAAGTTGATGTTACAGCCAAACGACCTGCAAAGGCAGCGCCAATTGAGGTACAGATACCTGCAATTTCGTCTTCGGCCTGGAATGTTTTTACACCTAAATCTTTACGTTCTGATAAAGCCTGAAGAATGTCGGTAGCAGGAGTAATCGGGTAGGAGCCAAGGAATAATTCCAATCCAGCTTTTTCGGCGGCGGCAATGAAGCCCCATGCTGTAGCGTTGTTTCCGTTGATATTACGGTAAATTCCTTTTTCGATTGGAGCCGGATGAACAATGTATTGAGGTGTCGATTGTTGGATATTCATTCCATAGTTGTATCCGTCGTGCAATGCTTTCAGGTTTGCTTCAGCAATAATCGGTTTTTTACCGAATTTTTTCTGAATGAATCCTTCGATATAATCCAGCGGACGATCGAAAATCCAGCAGATTAAACCTAACGCGAACATGTTTTTACAACGCAGAACGCTCTTATTATCCAATTCGAGGTCTTTCAAACTTTCTTTGGTCAGACTGGTAATTGGAACCGGAACTTTCACAAAGTCGTCGAGTTTTAATTCGGCAAATGGGTCGTTTGTTGTAAACTGGGCTTTTTCAAGGTTTTTCTCGCTGAATGAATCGACGTCAAAAATGATGGTTCCGCCCGGGCTCATAAATGCTGCATTTGCTTTAACTGCAGCGGGATTCATAGCTACCAGCACATGAGCCAAATCGCCCGGAGTGGTGATTTTTTTCTTCCCAAACTGCACCTGAAATCCCGAAACGCCCCCTACTGTTCCCTGGGGTGCACGAATTTCAGAAGGGTAATCCGGAAAAGTTGAAATGTCATTGCCAAGTAAGGCAGAGGTGTCGGAAAACAAAGTTCCCGTCAACTGCATTCCATCGCCCGAATCGCCTGAAAACCTGATGGCAACTTCTTCGAGTTCAATTACTTTTGTGTCTTTCATTTGTTTAATTTTTCAAAGTTGAAACTTTAAATTCTCGTATCAACATCATTTTCAGCCAGTCTAAAACATCTTGATCACTGATTTTCTATCGCACAAAAAAACCGATAATCGGTAGTTGAGCGATTATCGTAATACATTTTTATAAAATTGATGTACTTACTTTTTGTTTGAAATAAAATCGGTGTCGAAAATAACAATCCCACTTCAAAAGCGACTTTTCAGTAGATTGATATTTATTTTAACGCGACAAAAATAACCATAAATTAATAAGGCTAACAGGATAATCTTAATTATTTATTCTGACTTTTTTATTATAGCAAGCCTTCGTATATTTTAATTGTTTATCTCGTTTTGTGTAAATTAATATATTATAAGTCAGATGATTGAATGCTTTACTTGATTGCTGGGCAGCAATGTATAAAGCAATTTTTTATGAAAAGGGATTTTAAGATTTCCAGCGTTCGGCTAATGTGTTTCCGTTGTTTTCAAAAAGCCGTTAATCTTGTGTTCTGCAAATATTTTATGCGTTAATTTAAATGAAGATTTACCCGATCGGTTTTCGTTTTTTTATCTTTACAGGCAATTAAAAATAATAATCAACCATGGCACTTATAAAATCACTCTTAGGGAAAACACCTGAATTTGGTGAAAATTGTTATTTGGCAGAAACAGCCACTATTATTGGTGATGTTGTTATTGGCGAAGGATGTAGCATTTGGTATGGCGCTGTTTTACGCGGTGATGTTCACTACATCAGGCTTGGAAACAACACCAATGTTCAGGACAATGCTGTAATTCATGCCACTTACCAGAAATCGCCAACCAATATTGGCAATAATGTTACCATTGCACATGGAGCTATCGTTCATGGATGTACCATTCATGATAATGTGATGATTGGAATGAATGCCGTTGTGCTCGATAATGTTGTTATTGAAAGCAATTCGATTATTGCCGCCGGTTCGGTGGTGAGCAAAGGTACACGGGTCGAAAGTGGTACCGTTTACGGAGGTATTCCTGCAAAAAAAATAAAAGATATTGGACCTGAATTACTGGAAGGTGAGATTCAGCGCATTGCCAAAGCCTACGGGATGTATTCAAGCTGGTATAAAGATGGAGTAGAATAGATTCTATTTTCCTGAATAAAAAAGCGGGAGATTCATTCGTGAGTCTCCCGCTTTTCTGTTATAGAATGTACGATTACTTATAGCTTACTTTGGCTTTTTCAATCGGATTTTCACCCTGACGAAGTGGTGAAATTCGGAATGTATAGTTGTATGCTTTTTCGGTCAGGCGGTATTCGTCATGAGTCCAGGCACCCCAACTGTCGTCACCACCCACACCTTGTTGCTTGTAGTCGATGTTGATCGAAGTCAGGTCGCGTGGTACTACATCATTGATATGGCGGCGAATCATTTTTAATCCGGCTTCACCGCGTCCGTCAGTGCGGTCGGGCGATTCAAAGTCTTCCATGATCTGATGGTGAGCACTGGCCGATAACAGCGGCATCCCAATGAACTCAAAGCCCAATCCTTCTTTATTCGAGATGGTCATCCACCTTACGTCGATCTTGTTGCCGTTTTCCTGAGGACGAACGTATGGGAAATACTGGTCGGCAACAGCGCCTGAGTACAATCCAACCAAAGCGCTGGTATACCTATCGGCATAAGATTCGTGCGGACCACGACCGAGCCAGCTGATTTGATCGAATTCGCGTGGCATAACCAAATTAACCCCCAAACGGATGATTTCAGGAAGCTGATCTTTGGTCATTTTGAAATCGTTTGTGACAATAATATCGCCATTCCCCAAAACTTTATAGGTCGAATTATAACTGGCAATCGGTTGATTTTTGTCGTCATTCAAATCGAAGGCAAATGCAACTACCACAACTTTTCCTTCTTGTTTAACTGTGGTCGATTTTACAGTCTTCCTTTCACCGGCTTTTCTCCAAACCCTGCTACGTTTATCAAGTTCATTACCAAAGTCGTTGTCGATTGGTGCCCGCCAGAAATTTGGAACCGGTCCGGTAAGCAACATTTCCTTGTTATTTATTACATAGCTTTTCAGCGTTGCCTCTTCCTTGCTAAATCCGATTTTGAATCCGGAGCCTTCAATCGTAATCGTATTGCCTGCTTCTGTTGTTTTTAAATCAGGAAGATCTTTTATGGCCAGCGGTTTTACTGGTATGGCAACAGGTAATTTAAATTGTTCGTAGGCAAGTTGAGTTCCTGCGGGAACAATACCTTTCTGGTTTTTAAGTTTGGCATAAATATTCAGGAAATATTCGGTAGCTGGCTGAGCATCTACAGCCACATCAACTTTTACTTTTTTACTGGTCTTGGGTGCCAGTTCAAAGTCTTTAATCGCCCCCGATTTTTTAACTTTTCCATCAGCCACAACCTCCCAGGTAAGATCAAATTCCGAAAGATTTGTAAAGCTATGTTTGTTTACAATTTCAATTTCGCCTGTTTTTAGGTTCGTAGCCTTAAAACCAATGTTCTGATAAACTTTTGCAACTTCTTTCAAGGCTGGTTTCGGGTTTCTATCGGCGTTAATAATCCCATTACAGCAGAAGTTTCCATCGGTAGGTAACGTGTCGCCGCCCAGGTCGCCTCCGTAGGCCCAATAGGTTTTACCTTGAGCATCTTTGGTTAAAATACCCTGATCAACCCAGTCCCAAATAAAACCACCTTGTAGTACCGGATATTTTTCGATAACATCCCAATAATCCTGCAGGTTTCCGGTGCTGTTACCCATTGAGTGAGCATATTCACACTGGATGTATGGTTTTATCGGGTTGTTTTTGGCATAGTCTTCCATGTTTTTAATGCGTGCATACATGGGGCACATAATGTCGGTATTGGCACCATTACCTGCCTGCTCAAATTGTACTGGGCGACTTTGATCAACCGATTTCAGGTAAGCATAAGTGGCTTCGAAATTTACACCGTTTCCGGCTTCATTTCCAAGCGACCAAATAATTACTGAAGGTTGGTTTTTATCACGCTCAAACATGTTTTTGGTGCGGAACAGGTGGGCGTCTTTCCAGGTAGGGTCTTTTGCCAGCGATTTTTCGCCATAGCCCATTCCGTGCGATTCAATATTGGCTTCATCAACCAGAAAAATACCATGTTCGTTGCACAGTTCGTACCAACGTTCGGGTTCAGGATAATGAGAACAGCGCACTGCATTGATATTGTGTGTTTTCATCAATGTAATATCTTTCATCATTGTCTCTTCATCAATATAGTGGCCGGTTACCATATTATGCTCATGAATATTGGTTCCTTTTACATAGATTGCCACACCATTGACCAGCAGTTGGTTGTTTTTAATTTCAACGGTGCGGAATCCAACCTGCTGATGTAAAACTTCGATTGGTTTTCCGGCTTCGTCTTTCAGGGTGATATACAACTGGTAAAGATTCGGAGTTTCGGAAGTCCACGCTTTTGCATCCGGAATATTTGCCGATAGGTTTATTCCTACAGGCGATGAACCAGTTTGCGCAACCTCATTCATCTCGGCAACTTTCTTATCGCCATCCATTAAAACTGCTTCAACGGTTACTTTTGGCGTTGCTGAAGCTGAGTTTACTACTTCGACAGCAAGTTTAAATTCGCCGTCTTTATAGTTATTTATCAGCGGTGACGATACTCTGTAATCGCGAATGTGTTGCGGATTGCGAGCCATAAGGAATACGTCACGCGTCATGCCGCTCATACGCCAAAAATCCTGATCTTCGAGATAACTTCCATCGCACCAGCGATATACTTCTACGGCCAGCGAGTTTTTACCTTTTTTCAGGTATTTGGTAATATTGAACTCAGCAGGAGTTTTACTGTCCTCGCTGTAACCAACCTGTTGCTCGTTTACCCAAACGTACATGGCTGACGAAACAGCACCAAAATGCAGGTAAATGTCCTGTCCACTCCAGTTTTCAGGAATGGTAAAGGTTCGTTTGTATGAGCCCACCGGATTATAATCTTTTGGAGGATAAGGCGGATTTGGTTTAAATGGGTACTGTACGTTTACATAAATTGGTACATCATAACCCTGAAGTTCCCAGTTGCCGGGAACATTGATAGTTTTCCAATCGCTGGTATCGTAGTCGTCCATATAGAAAAAGTAAGGACGCACATCCGGAGTATGTGAAAGCGTAAACTGCCAAACTCCGTTTAACGACTGAAGATAAGGAGATTGCCAGATGTTGTACTGGCTGGCTTGCTCGATAGTGGCATACGGAACAAAGTAGGCCCGGGGAGTTTCACGGTTAATCTCGTTCACGGACGGATTTTCCCAATCGCGTGGCGTTTTTTCCTGAAACTTTTCGTTTTTGTACTTGCTTTTGCACGAGCTGGTTGCAACAACTAAAGCAAAAGCTAACAGAAATAAGCGGTACGTCATAAATTAAGATTTAAGTTAGCAAATTGGCAAAAATTAAACCTACTGGTAGGAACTGGTAGGCACACAAAAGTGAGAAATTTTCTTTTCATTTACAAACGAAGTGTTATGAAACGAACATGTTTGAAAAGACTCACAAATAGTGATGAACAAGATACATGTGAGTTCCATCTGGTAAGAGCGTATTGTGAAAAGAAAAATTACAACCACAAACTAATCAGTAACTTCAAAATTTTGTACCGATGAAATACATCATGTTATAGTAACAATAAGCTTGCCTTAGAGCTATTCTGATAGGTGCTGAAAATGAGCTTCAGGTTAAATTAAAGTGAAACCTTTTTTACGAATGACCTGAAGCGAATGATTTTAATGCGGTACCTGAAAGTTTGCTATTTTTGCCCGCTCAAAATAGATTGTATGGAACTAAAAATATATCCTGAAGCTCGCGCGCTGATATTTGATCTGGACGGAACCTTGTCTGATTCACTTCCGGTACACATTGCCAGCTGGCATGCGGTGTGCAGCAAATTGAACTGCACATTCGACGAACGTATTCTGGTGGAAATGACCGGAGCACCTACCATCAGTTTTGCCGAACGAATTAAACGGGAACAAAATCTTGCAATCGATGCTGAAGAATTGGTTGCGATGAAGCAACAAGAGTTCTGGAAAAATATCAATCAAATAAAACCACACGATGCAGTGATTAGTTTGATGAAAGAAGCACATGGTCGCATACCAATGGCAGTTGGTACCGGTGCGAGCCGTACAAGTGCCATGTTACAACTGAAAGAACTCGAAATTGATCAGTTATTCGATTTTATTGTAACTGCCGATGATGTAACAAAGCATAAGCCTGAACCCGAAACTTTTCTGAAATGTGCCGAATTGATGGGTGTTGAGCCTCAGTTTTGCCAGGTTTTTGAAGATGGGGAATTGGGAATGCAAGCCGCAATTTCAGCAGGCATGCTGCTAACAGATGTACGTCCTTTTGTGACCGATCCGTTCAATTAATTTTCCTGTAGCAGATATTGTTCGAACATTTTTTCGACTTCGAATTTGCTTATTCCCTTACCAATGAAAACCAGAACATTTTCAAGCGGTTCGTAAGGATTGAATACCGATCCTTCTGATATGTTGGTCATACCACCAACCGATTGAACAATGCCTGTAATCGGGTTATTCTCGAAGTTTACCAGTCCTTTTATTCTGAATATTTGTTTGCGGTAAATAGATGCAAAATACTTAAACCACTCACGGAATTTAGCTTCGTTAATGTATCCGCCAAATCGAATGGTAAAACTGTAAAATTCGGTGGTTTCCGGTTCGCAGTAAAAGGGTTTACGCAGTTTCTTGATGAATTCATCCTGCATTTGCGGATGAAGCATATACAGGTATGGCGAGTCGAGATTAGCATAGCTGGTTGTTATCAGTTGAGCCGTGCTGTTTAAAGCCGCCACTTTTTTTCGCACAAAATCGAGTTTTAAACTGTCAACATCCACAGCTTTATTCAGAATAATCAAGTCGCTGAGCATGATTTGCTTTTGCTGTTCAAACCGCCCAATTTCAGTTTGAAAATTAACTGCATCGACCAGGCATATTGTTCCTCTGAGTTCGAATATTCGTTCCAGTTCAGCATCGTTAAAGAAAGTTTCGATAATTGGTCCGGGATCGGCTACACCGCTGGTTTCGATGATAAGTTGTTCGATTTGGTCATTCTTTTTTATGAACTCCTGAAGCGCCAGTGAAAACTGGTTGAAAATACTGCAGCAGATGCACCCGTTGTTTAATTCCAATATCGATTCGGGTTGGTAATCCGAAATCAACCTGGAGTCGATCGAAATCTCGCCGAATTCATTTTCGATAATTCCAATCCTGACATCGTGATTTTGAATCAGCAGGTTATTAATGAATGTTGTCTTTCCCGATCCGAGAAAGCCGGTGACTATGGTAACTGGGATTTTTGCCTTCACAGGTTGAATAAAATTTAAATGGTATATAAACTGTTCGCAGTGTGAAATGTTTCTGATTAAAGTTAATTTATTTAGTTCATTAAGCGCAATTCCACCGGTAGGTTATTAAACAACATGAAATTCAGAAAACAAAAAATTGTTTTCTCAACAGAATTGCTTAAATTGTAAGGAGCTGATAGAATTAATGTTCAGGAAAACGATTAACAAACTAAAAAAAACAAAATTTATGAGCAGATTACTTTTTATTGTTGCTGTGCTTTTGGCTTTCGTTGCTTGCCAGCCAGCGCCCGAGAAAGCGCCCAAAATTGCCATGGAAGATTTTTTCCGTAATCCCGAAAAAACGGCGTTCAGGTTATCGCCTGATGGCACTTATTTTTCATTTCTTGCCCCTTGGGAAAAGCGTCTTAATATTTTTGTTCAAAAGGTTGGCGCCGATTCGGCAGCCAGAATTACCTCTGAAACAGCCCGTGATATTGCCGGGTATTTATGGAAAGGTAACAATCGCATTCTGTTTTTGAAAGACACCGGCGGTGATGAGAATTTCCAGTTGTATGGTGTGAACATCGATGGAAGTGATTTAAAAGGACTCACTGTATTCGAAAAAGTACGGACCGAGCTGATTGATGATTTAAAGGATGTTGATGGCGAAATAATTATTGGTTTGAATAAGCGTAATCCACAGGTTTTCGATCCTTACCGTTTGAATGTGGTATCCGGCGAAATGACTCAGCTAGCCGAAAATCCCGGGAATATTATGGGATGGATGACCGA
>JACCEE010525859.1_pt1 | contig 13188 bp, 14 predicted proteins | sample 7449931 | NCBI WGS metagenome assembly JACCEE01 (sample SAMN15323457, study PRJNA562643) | freshwater metagenome | isolation source: river surface water | place: USA:Blue River Watershed | collected 2017-08-19 | reverse complement strand
TCAGAATTATCAATCAGATGTTCAAGGCATGACCATTGCATAATTTTACCAAATTACACTCACACTCTGTTCTGCCTTGGTGAATTATGGCAATTATTCTCAATCGTCACAAAGCGTTATCTGTCAGTCCTCTTAAAGCCAGCCAACCGGTGGGCGCATCACTTGCTTTTCTCGGAATTCATAAAACTCTGCCGATGATGCACGGTTCACAAGGATGTACGGCATTTGCGAAAGTGTTCTTTGTACGACATTTTCGTGAACCGATTCCTCTGCAAACGACTGCGATGGATCAAATTGCCACTGTTATGGGTGCTGATAATAGTGTGATTGAAGGTCTGAAAACCATTGCTGAAAAGTCTAAACCGCAACTCATTGGCGTGATTACCACGGGGCTTTCTGAAACGCAAGGCACTGATATTAAACGGGCGGTGCGAGAATTTCGTCAAGCCAATCCGCATTTGGATCATGTTAAAATTGTTTCCGTTAATACTCCGGATTTTCTCGGCTGTTTAGAAACCGGTTATGCCCACGCGGTGCAAGCGATGATTGATGAACTCGTTCCGACCGCAGCCGTTGCCAAAACTTATCCGGGGCAAAGATTACATCAAATCAACGTGTTAGCCGGTTCATTTCTCACGCCGGGCGATGTGGAAGTGATTAAGGAAACTATGGAAAGTTTTGGTTTGCGTCCGGTCATTGTGCCAGATTTATCCAGTTCATTGGATGGACATACCATTGAGGAAGAATATACGCCATTGACCACAGGCGGGACAGCGGTATCTGAATTTGCGACCTTGGGCATGTCTAAAGCAACGTTAGTGTTAGGAGCTTCGCTACGGCGGGCGGCGGCACTGTTGAAAGAAAAAACCGGCGTACCCAATTATCATTTTGATACCTTGATGAGTTTAAACGCATTTGACGAATTTCTGCTGATTTTACAAGATTTATCGGGGCAACCTGTGCCAGAGCGTTTTTCTCGACAACGGGCGCAATTACAAGATGCCATGCTTGATTGTCACTTTATGCTGGGGCAGGCGAAAGTCGCCATCGCTGCTGATCCCGACGAAGTGTATGCGTTGAGCCAATTGTTAAAAGACATGGGGGCAGAAGTGGTGGCGGCGGTGGTGCCGAGTCATGTTCACAGCGGGGTTTTGGAACGGACACCCTGCGCGGAAGTGAAGGTCGGTGATTTAGAAGATTTAGAAATTTTGGCTCGAAATGCCGGCGCACAACTGGTGATGAGTAATTCTCATGCGGTGGAAACTGCTAAACGTTTGGATGTTCCGCTGCAACGAGTGGGTTTTCCACAATATGATTATTTGGGCGGGTATCAACGCAAATGGGTCGGATATCAAGGCATCCGTCAAACGTTGTTTGATTTGGCAAATTTGTTGTCGAGTTACCACCACCACCACGAGATTGCGCCCTATCACTCACAATATGCGCAAAAATCTGTATCAGAATCAAGGGGGAAGCATGAGGTTACAACGAAAATTATGGGTTTTGGCGGCTGATATTCAGGAGACAACAATGGTTGAGACAGCCCTTAAAGTTGCGTTTGCCACCAGCGATGGAAAATATGTCAATCAACATTTTGGTTCGGCACAAGGTTTTGCGATTTATGCGGTGACAATGGAGCAAGCCACTTTATTAGAAGTTGCAGAATTTGAAAAATACGCCCACGATGGCAACGAAGATAAACTCGGTGCGAAACTCGCCATGCTCGAAGGATGTGCCGCGGTCTATAGCCAAGCCATTGGTGCATCAGCAATTCGGCAACTTTTGGCGCGCAACATTCAACCGGTTAAAGTCAGCGAAGGTTCAGAAATCGGCGAATTAGTGTTATCCTTGCAAGATGAATTAAAGGCGGGCCCCTCAACGTGGCTGGCGAAGGCAATTCAACGACAACATGGCTGGGATAAACGTAAATTCGATGATATGGAAGCGGAAGGTTGGCGCGAATAGATACCCTAGTATTTTATAATACTCAGACCTGTCAGGTTTCCAATCCATCTGACTGGTGTACGTGTGCCCGATTTCTATTGCTCATTTTATTCATTTTATCATTATTCACTTTTTCCACACCCGCCATGAGCCGAACGCTTGCCGATGCACTCAATCAATATGGACAACAGGCAAACGCACGCTTGCAACCTTGGTTTAAACAGGCAAAAATACCCTATCCTCCAGCAAAAATTGCACTGCTTGGTTTCAAGGCGGAAAAAAATTTAGAACTTTGGGCGCGGCACGATAAAAAGTGGATTTGGATTCGTGATTATCCCATTTTAGCAGCGAGCGGCGTGGCGGGACCCAAATTGCGCGAGGGGGATTTGCAAGTTCCTGAAGGTATTTATCGAATTAACTTGTTGAATCCAAATAGTAAATTTCATCTTTCCATGCAGATCGATTATCCCAATAGCTTCGACCGCCACCACGCTAAATTAGAACAACGCACGCAATTAGGTGGAGAAATTTTTATTCACGGCAAGGCGGCTTCGATTGGTTGTTTAGCGATAGGTGATCTTGCGATTGAAGAATTATTCACGCTGGTTGCTACGGTTGGAATGACTCAAGTTAAAGTCATTCTCGCCCCCCAACGAGAGATGTCCGCTCTGTCTTCACCACCGGCTGAATGGATTTCTAAGTTATATCAACACATTAGCCGAGAATTAGAACATTTTCCGCGGTCGCGCTAAAACTCACGCAATGGCATACTTTTTAAAAATTGTCCAGTGGCTCATCCTATTCACTTTAATGATTGCAGTATTTCTCTCTGCGCTGGCGGTGGTGATGACTCGTTATCAAAGTCGCATGTTGTTTATTGAATTGCAACAACTTCAGCAACAACGTGATAAATTAAATGAAAATTGGGGGCAACTGCAACTTGAACTCAGCACGTTGTCGCAACCCCAACGGATTGAAACCGCGGCGCGTGACCAGTTGTTGATGCGTCCCCCCACGCGTGATGAAACGGTTATTTTACGGCAACAATAGATTACAGAGCTTCAGCTTTTGCGACACTGTGAACTTCATCTAATCGCACCGCTTGCAGATGATTTTCCGTAATCCCCGTCTGAATACCCATTAATTGCTCAATCGCTGCCACCAATGCCACCGCATCCAACCGATATTTTTTCATCAGGTAGGGACGACTCGCCCCGTGTGCAAAGGTATCTTGTAAACCCAGTCGAATCAATTTCTTAGCAATGCCTTCCTCTGCCAAAATTTCTGCGACAATGCTGCCCAAGCCACCCACAACGGTATGATTTTCTATCGTCACCACGCCGTGTTTCACCTGTTGCAGCGCGTCTAAAAATTGTTGTTTTGCAAACGGTTTTAAGGTCGAAGCGTGCAGATGAGTGACATTTACCCCTGATTGACGGAGTGCTTGACTGGCACGCATCGCTTCCTCGGTCGTAATCCCCGCAGAAAGTACCAATACATCTTCCCCTTGGCTCAACGTCCGCAACTGATTGAAAACAAAAGGAGTATCAAATAATCGTGGCACTAAACCGCGCAAAATTCGCACATAAACCGGACCATCCACCGCATCTGCCACTTCAAGCACTGTTTCCACTTCGGTTGCATCGCCCGTTTCTAGTAAAGTCATATTCGGAACACTGCGTAAAACAGCAATATCTTCAATCGCTTGGTGTGTGATTCCGCCGGGCGTGGTGATGCCGGGGAGAAATCCCATCAGTCGCACTTTTCGGTTCGAGTATGCGATAGAATTGATAAGCTGATCATAGGGTCGGCGATATAAAAAAACGCTAAAGGTGTGAAAAAAGGGTCGAAAGCCCTCCATTGCCAATCCGGCGCAAAAACTTAACGTATGCTGTTCGGTCATGCCCATTGAAAAAAAACGTTCTGGAAATTGCTCACGGAACTTATCCACCTCGCAAGAACTGGTCAAATCGGCTGATAAACATAAAACGTCTGGGCGCGCCCGTGCGAATTGAATGAACGCTTCAGCATAAGGTTTTGTGACAATATTCATGGTGTTGGCTCGATTCACTGTAATTGCTGGCATGATAATACAAAACACGGTGTCATGTGCTAGACTAGATTATTTTCTTTGCAACCAAACTTCCTCGTGGCGATATGAGATACTTAATTGCGGGACTTTTATGTTTATTTGCAGCAACTCTCCAAGCTGAACCGGCGAAAACTTCAGAAAAACTCAATTCGCCAATACCGCGAGTCGAGATACGCACCAATTTGGGTAAAATTACGTTGGAATTAATGCCCGATCAAGCACCGGTGAGTGTTGAAAATTTTGTGACCTATATTCAATCTGGATTTTATAAGGGCACCATTTTTCACCGGGTGCTCAATGGCTTTTTGGTGCAAGGCGGCGGTTATACTGCGAATTTTGAAGCAAAGCCCCCTCGTCCTCCGATCATCAATGAGGCAAATAATGGTTTAAAAAATACGCGTGGCACCATTGCAATGGCTCGGTTGCCTGATCCCAATTCTGCGACTTCGCAATTTTTCATCAATACGACAGATAATACTTTTTTAGATCAGTCTTCAACGCAAGATGGCTATGCGGTGTTTGGTAAAGTGGTCGAAGGACTGGAAGTGGTTGATAAAATTCAAACTTTACCGATCAAAGCAGTGGATAACGTGGGCAAAAATGTTCCCGTTGAAACTGTGGTGATTGAAGAGGTTAAAGTTGAGAATTTACCCGCTAAGACTGAAGCTAAACCAGAAACTAAGCCCGTGGCGACCGAAAAACCGGCGGTTAAACCAGAACCTCCCGCGGCAGAAGTGAAAATTGAAAAGCCCAAAGAGGTTGTTAATGAAGGTAAAAAATCTGAGAAAATGGCAGAAGTTGCGAAATCAACACCTGCTAAAGTGACGGAGAAACCGGTGGAAAGTTCTGCTTCAAAAATGGATTCTAAACCCGCGCCAGATAAGAAGCCTGAAACTGTTTATATTCCCGCACCAGATGCGCCTTCAAGCTCGGACGCGCCTATTCCAATGATGCAGTAAAACTCAGATTTTTTTGTCGTTTAATGCGCAGTCATAAACCCTTCAGCCTATCGTCGTTAAATAGCACGGTATGCTGAAGTTATCTTCCACCTCACTTCTAGCGATTCAAAGTTAAATCCCCGTGTTGACTCGATATTTATTTGTTCTCACTCTCATTTTCACCGCTTCCAGTTACGCTCAAGAACTCGTTATTCCCCCTCCTACGACTGTGGCAGCCAAATCTTTTCTACTGCTTGATTTTCAAACAGGGCAAGTGCTACTTGAGAAAGATGCGGATTTGCCCGTTGAACCTGCCAGTTTGACCAAGCTGATGACTGCCTATATTGTATTTAAGCAGTTGAAAGAAAAACGTTTTACCCTGACCGATACCGCCCGCGTCAGTCAGAAGGCATGGCAGGCTTCCGGCTCGCGTACCTATTTGCAAGTGAATCACGACATACCGATAGAATTATTGATTCAGGGGATGATCGTGCAATCTGGTAATGATGCAACGGTCACTTTGGCAGAAAAAGTCGCAGGGAGCGAGGAACAATTTGTCGGAATGATGAATGAACAGGGCAAATTGCTCGGATTGACCAACACGCATTTCAGCAATAGCACTGGGTTGCCAGACCCCACGCACCGCAGCACAGCACGGGATTTGTCGAAAATTGCCGCAGCGATTATCCGTGACTTTCCTGAATATTATCGCTGGTATTCGCAACGCGATTTTACTTACAACAACATTACGCAACCCAACCGTAACTTGTTGTTAGAACGTGATAAAAGTGTCGATGGCATGAAAACTGGACACACCGACAGCGCAGGTTTTTGTTTGGTGGCTTCAGCAAAACGTGAAAATACTCGTCTTATCAGTGTGATATTAGGCGCGAAGGGTACGAAGGAGCGGGCAGATGAAAGTGCAAAAATTCTGGAATATGGTTTTTCCGCGTTTGAAACTCATCTGGTGCAACCTTCGGGACAGATGGTGGCAAAACAGCGAGTTTGGTATGGTGATCAGAATGAATTATTATTGGGTTTGAATAAACCACTGTATATCACTGTTCCTAAAGGAAAATTTTCAGAAGTGTCCACGACAATTACCGCCGATCCTGCTTTTTATGCACCTGTCGCGGCGGGCAAAGTGTGTGGACATATTAAACTCAGTTTGGGAACGCAAGTTTTAGATGAACGCCCCCTATTGGCTCTTAATACGATCAAACAAGGCAGTCTGATCAAACAACTGACTGATTATATTGCGCATTTCATTGCCACATGGTAGCGTGAGTCAGTTCAAAATTATATTTTTAAACGCCCCTTCTCAAAACAGTTTTAGGCTAGACATGGACAAAATCGAATTTTCCCGCCGCCGCGAGCAGTTAATGCAGCAGGTGGGCAAGGGCAGCATCATTATTATCCCCACTGCGCCAGAACGCCAACGTAACCGTGATGTGCATTTTTTCTACCGTGCAGACAGCGACTTTTATTACCTCACCGGATTTGCAGAACCCGAAGCCGTTGCCGTGTTAATCCCAGAACGAGTTCAAGGTGAATATATTTTATTTTGCCGTGAAAAAGACCCAGAAAAGGAAACATGGCACGGTCGGCGGGCGGGTTTAGAAGGCGCGTGTCAAACGTATGGGGCAGATGACGCATTTCCGATCACCGATATCGATGAGATTTTGCCCGGACTCATGGAAAATTGTCGCCGGTTGTATTATCCAATGGGCTGTTATTCCGATTTCGATGCAAAAGTGTTGGAATGGATGAATCATTTACGGGGGCGGTCGCGGGTCGGCATCAGTTTGCCCAATGAAATCTCGCCGTTGGAACACACCGTTCACGAAATGCGCTTGATTAAATCCGAAGCCGAAATTGCAGCGATGCGGCGTGCGGGGGAAATTGCGGTGCAGGCACATCAACGGGCGATGAAAATGTGTCGGGCGGGTATGATGGAATATCAACTCGAAGCGGAAATTTTGCACGAATTTATCCAACATGGCAGTCGCTCGCCTTCTTATCCATCGATTGTGGGTGGCGGGGCAAATGCGTGTATTTTGCACTACATTGACAATAATAACGCGTTGAAAGAAGGCGACTTAGTGCTAATTGATGCCGGGTGCGAATATGATTATTACGCCTCCGACATTACGCGTACTTTTCCGGTCAATGGCAAATTTAGCAAGGAACAAAAAGCCATCTATCAACTGGTGCTTAAAGCGCAACTTGCCGCGATTGCCAAAATTCGTCCCGGCGCGCATTGGAATGAATTATACGATGTGACGGTGCAAGTGATTACCGAAGGACTGACGCAACTGGGGATTTTAAAAGGTAAATCGCTGGATCGTTTGATTGCAGATGGGGACTTTAAAAAATTCTACATGCACAAAGCCGGTCACTGGTTGGGCATGGACGTACACGACGTGGGCAGTTATAAAATTGATGAACAGTGGCGCGAACTTGAACCCGGCATGATGACAACGGTTGAACCGGGGATTTATATTCCAGCAGGCAGCGCGGGAGTTGAAGAACGATGGTGGAATATCGGCGTGCGCATTGAAGACGACGTTTTGGTCACAGCAACTGGGCATGAAGTTTTGACTGCCGGCGCGCCTAAAACCGTTGAAGAAATTGAAACTTTAATGGCAAGTTGATTTTTTAAAACCTGACAGGTTTCCGAAATTTGTCAGGTTTAGAGCGAGCGTTTCATATTGTAAAATGACCAAATTCTTTCTGAGCCGCTCCCAAATTTATGAACGAGCATTTTTTAACTTCCATTGACATCGAACAATTCAAATGTTTTCACAATTTTTCTGCCCGCGGATTCAAGCGAGTGAATTTAATTGGTGGTAAAAATAATGTCGGCAAACAGCATTCTTAGAAGCGGGTTTCCTTCATGTAACAGTTAAATTTATTTTAGAATTTTATAAATTACTGTCCTGTCGCTGCCGTTCCCAATATTTTCAATAAATTATCTTGCATTCCAAGAACTTGCGCCTTACGGGTTGGAACGAGATGATGTGCGCCATAGATCATAAAATGCCAATTTAACACCGCGAGCCATGCCTTGCCCTGAGAATCTTCATACGCGGCAATATGAATCGGTAAAAAAGCTGTAATATCAGGATTATGCAAAAAGAGTATTTCAAATTCCGCCGGGGCTGCAAACGCTAAAACTTCTGCATAATGCACTGGATGGGTCGATGTAAATTCTTTGTGTAACGCATAACTATTTAAAAACTTGAGATTAAATTTTCCAGCCGTTTGTTTTAAAGAATCCACCGCGGTCGAAAGTTTAACTTGGGGTGGCACGGGAACTTTCACAATCAACGCTGAACTGGTATCTTGTTGCAAAGTGTGTTGTAAGAAATGACTCAATATATTTACAAATTGCGAATCTAGTGGCGCGACACTGTGCCAACCTTGTAAATATAATCCGAGTAAAATCAACGAACTCACCACGCCAAGTAGTGCGAATCCATGATACATCATGCGCAGCGCAAAATTGAGCGGATGAAACCCTGACGGTACGATGATGATCGGACGCGCCACCGTTGATTTACGCCAATTCATCTGGACTGTCCCGCGGACAATATTTTGACCCCAATTTCTGATAATAAAATCGAAGTTTCATACAACGGCAAGCCCATTACGCCAGTGTAACTGCCCTCGATGCGCTGAATAAAAATACTCGCAAATCCTTGAATTGCATAGCCTCCTGCCTTGCCAAAAGGTTCTCCGGTGGCGATATAACTCTCAATTTCTTCAGCATCCAACATTTTAAAATAGACATTATTGACATTTAAACGGACGGATTGCTTGGTTTTATTCACCAGAGCCACTGCGGTTAAAACTTGATGTCTGATGCCAGATAATTTTTGTAACATCCAACGCGCCTCATCGGCATCTTTCGGTTTTCCAAACATTTTTCCAGAACACACGACAACAGTATCCGCCGCTAACACAGAATCGTCCAACACACTGCGATAGCCCGCCCGCGCCTTCGCCAACGCCATCCGATTCGCATAATTCTGGGGATTTTCATCTTCAAAAGGTGTTTCGTCGATGCTAACGTCAAGTACTTGAAACTCCACGTTAATTTGTTCTAATAATACCTTACGTCTAGGAGAGGTCGAGGCTAAATAAATCATGTTGACACGAGAAAGTTAAAGACTTAACCGATGCACGGCGATGGTGCACATAACTTGATAATTATAGAGCATAAAGTAAACCGATGGGTTAAAAAATGTTCTATTTTCTGCTACAAAGTGGATGCGTGGTATTTTACAATTAATTGGCTTAAAATCAAAATTTTAGTTATCAATGAATTGCATAGCTATATTCTAATATACTTATTAATAGCAAGAAAATTTCGCTTGATGATCTGTACGCAACACTCACACGTTATAATACGTATCAGATTTCCACGAAACATTAGCATCAAATTTTTCACAGACACTTATGTTCACTTTTCAATGGTTTTGGTATATTTTGCTGCTCCCGATGCTGCTTCTTGTGCGCTACATTCTGCGTGCAACCGCCCTCTCACAACCCCCGCCCCAATTACGATTTGCCGCGTGGGTTTGCAATGATTTCAAATTTATGGACGAGAACCCGCGTGATTTCAAGCTCGCTGCCGGTGGAATCTAAAATTATCTTGGTGGTGCGCAACACCCGCTTGGATGATCTCATCACTCGCTTCAATACTTTGTCACAAGCGCAGTTCTATGTTGAACATTTAGGGGCAGATTTTTCTGATTATTTGCAAGAACACCAACAATATCATGAAACTCGGCGCAACGTGCAACAACAGCTACAAATGCTCGGCATGGTTCAAGTGGTGACGCGGCAATTTTTGCCCAATTTTATTTTTGCCCCGGAACATCTGGTGGTGGTGTTGGGACAGGATGGTTTAGTTGCAAATACTTTGAAATATTTAAATAATCAACTGGTTATCGGCATCAATCCCGATCCAAAACGTTGGGAAGGTGTGTTGCTCCCATTTCAAAGTCGTGATGTGATGCAGATTGTGAAAGAAGTTTTTGCCCAACGGCGGCGGGTCGAAAAAGTGACAATGGCGCAAGTACAACTTCATGATAAACAAATACTTTATGCAGTCAATGATCTGTTTATTGGGCAAAAAACGCATACTTCGGCGCGTTATCAAATTCAACTGGGACAACAGTGCGAACAACACTCCTCCAGTGGCATTATTATCTCGACAGGCATGGGGGCAACGGGTTGGTTTAAAAGTGTGGTGACGGGAGCGATGGGAATTGCGCAGGCGTGGACAGAAAGCCCGTTACAAATGCCCCCGCCCCACTTCAGTTGGAACAGCGATTTTTTGTATTTTATGGTGCGTGAACCCTTTATCAGTGCTAATTCCGCTGCTGATTTGATTTTCGGCAAGATTACCGCTGGACAGACGCTGCAAATTGAGTCGCAAATGTCTGAAAATGGTGTAATTTTTAGCGATGGTATTGAAAATGATTTTTTGGAATTTAACTCAGGGATGCGAGCCTACATCAGTGTTGCCGATAAACAAGGCTCTCTGGTTGTTTAAATTAACTTTTATTTGGAGTTTGTATCGTATGACTGAACTACTTACCGTCTCTCGTGCTTCTCGTTTAGTGGGCGTAACACGCACTGTGTTGCAACAGAAGATTCAATCGGGCGAATTGAACACTTTTGATGGAAAAATCTCGATGAATCAACTCACTTGCCTCTATCCAAACGCATGTTTTGAAAAAAACAGTTTTATGATGGAGCGAGTGGAACGGATTAAGGCAGAAACCATTCATCGTCAAGAGCCATTAGCCGCCGCGACGGTGGAAACGCTGACGACGCAGTTGGAAAAACGGACACAACAGTTGCAAGATATGCAGGAAGTGCTGCAATGTTGCCAAAGTTTTCATCAACATTTAATGTTTAAGGTGGATACTTTGACGCACTTGAAAGAGGGTGAGTTGCACGAGAAAATCAAGGAGTTGCAAACGTGGTTGCACAGCCACACGCCAAAATCTGAAGCGGTGACAACAGTGGTGCGCCATGCGGCATAGCGTGTAAAAATCTTATGAAACTCTTGATATCGTTGATTTTTTATATTGAGAGTTTCTGCAATTTAAGTTTTTTGATGATTTTCAGGTCACGATGAAAAAATGTTTGAAGGCATTGTCTAAACCACTATCGCATTTCGAGTCACTTGTGAGGAAATTTCGGCATACCAAGAGAACTCAACCCGTAAAATTTTGATGTAATATTGATATGCCGCTACTTTTGATTATTTATTAACTCATTGATCTACTTCCATAATTGCTGACCTGAAGCTGAGAATATTGGCTGAGAGTTGGTTCTTGTAGCATTATCAGTAAAGTTCAGCGTGTTTCAACAAGCCATACATCATTCCGATTTCACCGTTTTCTTGCGACAATTCGTATCCATTCTTCTTGAGTAGCAATTTCCAAAATTTCACAGGCAGCACAATAGGCAGAACTGACTGATTCTGTTTGAGAATTTAAAATTCCTGACAACACAATCATCCCGCCCGGTTTAACTTGATTGATTAAATGCGGGGCAAGTGTAATCAACGGTGTCGCAAGAATATTTGCAAGTAAAACATCAACTTGGAGCGGCGGACATTCTTCGGGCAGATGCAGTGATAACTGTTCAAGCACATGATTCTGTTCAGCATTTTCGCGAGTGGCAAACAGGGCTTGTGGATCATTATCGACTGCCCACACTTTTGCTGCCCCTAATTTTGCCGCAGCAATGGCGAGAATCCCAGAACCACAACCGAAATCAAGTACCTGTTTTTCCTGCAATAAATCCGCCTGATCCAACCAAGTGAGACAGAGTGCGGTAGTGGCGTGCGTCCCCGTGCCAAATGCCAAGCCGGGATCAAGCAAAATATTTACGGCTTCAGGGTGAGGCGGCGCGTGCCAAGTTGGACAAATCCACAACCGAGTTCCGAAACGCATGGGGTGAAAATTATCCATCCAGACACGAGACCATTCTTGATCTGGAATTTTTTCGACTTCGTAATTCGCCAAGGTCGGAAAAATTGGTTTTAAATGCGCAATTAATGTGTCAACATCAAGATTTTCTTCAAATAATCCAATGACATTGGTATTTGACCAAAGAGGGGTGGTATTTAATGCCGGCTCATACACCGGTTCATCGGCAGCGTCTTGGAAAGTCACCGACAAAGCCCCGCAAGTGCTTAATTCATCAGCAAATAATTCTGCGAGACTTTGTTCGACGCTGAAGGTCAATTGTAACCAATCAGGCATAGTAGATAGTTTTAAGTGGATTTGGAAGATAATTGGATATTATACCAGTCCACGTTGCGGGTAATATACATCACCGTCGATAAAATTAAAAAGAGTCCAACTGAGCCGAAAATCAGCGAATAATCTTGTAAATGCAGCAAAATGTACAAATAAACGTACAATCCGGACAGTACCAAGCCTAAAATCACCGCCCGTCTGGTACTTTGCAGCGCGCGCCAAGTGTAGAGCGAGATTAAACCGATATTACTGATGCTTGCGACTAAATAAGCAATTCTGAAGTCTAAATGCTCAGAAATTGAAATTAAGAGCAGATAAAACAAGCACAATGCGGCACCGACCATCATATATTGCATCGGATGAATGCGCAGCGGATTGAACACTTCAAACAAGAAAAATGTCATAAATGTCAGTAAGATGAAGAGTATGCCGTATTTGATTGAACGTTGCGACTTTTTGTAAAAATCGACTGGAATCAGCAAACTCATCCCAAATGCGCTGTTCGATAAATTTGCACTGTTTGGATTCTCTTGTGTCGTCCAACTTTGCGGAAAACTGCGCCCCAAATGCGACACTTCCCAACTGGCAGTAAAGCCTTTTTCGCTGATTTCACGCTGCACTGGCAAAAATGCACCTTGGAAACTCGGATTTGTCCACGTCGAATTCAACGCCACTGTCGTTTTTTTGCCCACCGGGACAAACATCAATTGTTGACTGCCGTTGAGACTGACTTCAAAACTAAAAGTGTGCGTTTGAGGCTGATTTAGACCCGGTAGCCGTAAATGCAGCCCATTTTCAAATAAACTGGTGGAAGCCACGCCGGGCTTGAATTCGATATCTTGTTGATTCCACTTTAAAGATAACGTGTCACGAATCCCGCGCATGTCAGTCAAGCCCATTGAGAAACTTGCCTCTTCCCAAATAATAT
>JACCEE012223042.1_pt1 | contig 13195 bp, 7 predicted proteins | sample 7449931 | NCBI WGS metagenome assembly JACCEE01 (sample SAMN15323457, study PRJNA562643) | freshwater metagenome | isolation source: river surface water | place: USA:Blue River Watershed | collected 2017-08-19 | reverse complement strand
TGTCTCAGTTCCAGTGTGGCTGATCATCCTCTCAGATCAGCTACCCGTCTTAGCCTTGGTGAGCCGTTACCTCGCCAACTAGCTGATAGGCCGCGAACTCCTCTCCTAGCGTCAGGCCTTGCGGTCCCCGACTTTAGTTCAAAGCTCAGGAGAGCCTTGACCGTATGCGGTATTAATTCGCCTTTCGGCGAGCTATTCCCCACTTGGAGGTAGATTGTTCACGTGTTACGCACCCGTTCGCCACTGCTTTCGTATCCAGTTGCCCTTCAACGAAAACCGTTCGACTTGCATGTCTTAACCACGCCGCCAGCGTTCATTCTGAGCCAGGATCAAACTCTCCGAAAAGAAGAGTTATGAACCTAGTGATTCATGAACTACTTGTAAGACCCTAGCAGGTTGCTAGGGCCGTTTTTGATTTTTGATTGGGGGTCCCAATCAATCGCACAAAGTAATTTTCAAAGATCTTCCCCTTTTGGGGAAAGACGAAAAGCCAACCAGTAAGATTCACTTCCGTCAAGCGGAATTCGAAAAATTTTTGGAAAACTTCCGAGAATCAGATCGGCAAAGAACTTTTCGGCTTCTTCGAAAGAGCCTCTTCACGAGCGAGTCGCGAGAAGGTTAAATCGAAGGGGGTGGCGACGGTGCAATTCGCATGGACCTGTGCAAGTCCTTTTTTGAAATTTTTTTTGCCGACGGCGGCTGCAGCCTGCGCCCCCCCAACGTAGGCAAGAGATGGATACGCCCGATGAAGGTTGCGACAGCTCATTTCCGGCGACTGCCTCCCGAAGCCTCCTCCACAATTGATGGCGACTGGAAAAGCCCGCAGGGCCCCGAACAGGCTTATGTCACGTTGCACAATCTCACAGGGTGATTGCGCCCACGGATAGATGCCGCTTCGAACTCCATCTCGAAGCGTTAACGTCTGGATCTTACTTGGATTAGGTCTCGGGCAGATGGAATTGACCGCGGAGTCTGCCAATCCAGCCTTCGGAGTGATGGAGGCGTTTTTTTAAACTGCAGTCCCTCGAATCCCCAAATGCGAAATTGGATGGAATGCGTCGCGGCGAAACGCTCGAACCGCGCTCTCCTCTGCCTCATGGTCTGTCTGGGCGTCGCCCCACGCGCCGCCGAGTTTGACGAGCGGATGGCCAACTTTTCCACCCGCGCGCAGGTTGGCGCGGGTGCGGATGCCGCCTTCGTCGGCTTCGCGATCGGCCCGGGAGCGCCCAAGTCAGTCCTGATCCGCGCAGTCGGTCCGGCACTCACCGGCTTCGGAGTCACCGGGGCTCTCGTTGATCCCCGGATCGAAATTTACTCCGGCGAGAGGCTGATCGGTGAGAACGACAATTGGTCCACCACTGCGATTGGCGGCACCAACGCGTTTTCCCAAGTCGGCGCCTTCCCGCTGACGGCGAACAGCCGTGACTCAGCCACCGCTATCACGCTCGGGCCGGGATCCTACACGGCGATCGTGAGGGGAGTGGCGGACGGGACCGGAATCGCGCTCGTCGAGGTGTATGACGTGACGGGCGAGGCACGCCTCCGCAACCTTTCCACTCGGGCGCGGGTAGGGACCGGAGCAGGGATCCTCATCTCGGGCTTGTCGATAGCACCGGGCGGGCCATCGCGACGGATCCTTGCCCGGGCAGCAGGACCGGCCCTCACCAGTCTCGGGGTGGCCGGCGCACTCTCCGACCCGGCAATAACGGTGATTGAGTCGAACACCAATCGGCAGCTCTCGACCAACGACAACTGGAGCTCGACCGACGCCGCGGCGCTCTCAGCGGCCTTCACTCAAGCGGGGGCATTCCCCTTCGCGGCCGGATCAAGGGACTCGGCCCTCATCGTGGATCTGCCGCCCGGCCGGGGATACTCGGTTCAAGTGAGCGGCGTGGGAAACACTTCCGGTGTGGCGCTTGTCGAGGTTTACGACCTCACCCCGGATCCGCTGGCGACCGTGAGCGTCGTGGCGACCACCTCGGCAACCGATAATCGCGGCGGAGCTCCAGCCGTCTTCCGAATCTCCCGCGCCGGCAGCACATCTCAACCGTTGACGGTAAACTTCAGCATGAGCGGCTCCGCCGAAGCCGGCCGGGATTACAACCCGGTGCCAAGTTCGGTGACGATTCCTGCCGGCTCGGACTTCACCAATGTCACGATCACGGCAGCCGGCGCGGCGTCCACCGCGACTGCCAACCGGGATCTTGTGCTGACGCTCGCCGGGGGGGCCGGCTACTCGCTCGCCGCAGACCGAAGCGCGGTTGTCACCCTGTTCTTCAACCAACCCACGCTCTTCCTCGCGACGCTGCGCACACCACCCTCCGCTTCCGCGTCGACCGCTTCGGGCTCGGCCAGCGTCCAGCTGGGGTCAGACGAGCGGATCGCGCTGGTGAGCGCGAATTTCTCGGCGCTCACCTCCGCCCAGACGATCGCCTACCTGCGCCTAGGCAACCCGGGCGAGGTTGGAGTGGACCTGTTCAAGCTGCCGCTGGGACAGATTTCCGGACAGGCGTGGGTTATCAACGACAGCGGAACGCTGTCGGCGGCCGAAATCGTGAAGGCCCTCAAGGAAGGTCGCGTCTTCCTGAGCATCGAGTCCGTCAGCTATCCCGCCGGGGAGCTCCGCGGCTCGTTCGTGCAGTCCAATGCGCGCGCGGTTTGGTCGGCCCCGGCCTCGCCGCCGCGATTGGCCGACGAGCCGATGGCCGCGACGGATACGGCCCGCTTCCTGATCCAGTCCACGTTCGGACCGACCGGCGCGGAAATCGACGCGCTGGCGGGCAAAAGGCAGGCCGACCTCGACGCATGGATCACGGCCCAGCAGGCGTTGCCGCCCTCGCTGCACCTCGACGCGACCGATGAGGACTTTCGCGTCTACACGGCGGTCGGCGAAGGTCCCCAGTACTCACAGGCGAACAGGCAGGCTGCCTGGTGGCGGCTCGCGCTCACGGCCCGGGATCAGCTCCGCCAGCGAGTGGCCTTCGCGCTCAGCCAGATCTTCGTGGTCTCGGACGTGAACTCCACGCTGGCGAACAACCCACGCGCGCTCGCGAACTATTACGACATTCTGGTGAAGGGTGCGTTCGGCAACGCCCGGCAGCTGCTGGAGGACATCACCCTCAGCCCCGTGATGGGCGTCTACCTGAGCTCGCTGCGGAACGCCAAGGCCACATTCGACAACACGGGCAAGCAGCTGACGGCACCGGACGAGAATTACGCCCGTGAGATCATGCAGCTGTTTTCCGTCGGCCTCATCGAACTTCAGCAGGACGGCCTACCGCGATTGAATGAAGTCGGCGCGCCCATACCCACGTACGACAACCGCACCATCGCTGAGATGGCGAAGGTGTTCACCGGCCTCGGGTTTTACACGGCGGCGGCGGTACCCAACTTCCGCGGGGAACCGGCCAACTACCTCAGGCCGATGATGTTCTACCCGGCTTTCCACGAGGAAGGGGAGAAGACCATCATCACGGGGCGGAAAATTCCCGCCCGGCAGACGCCCCAACAGGACCTCAAGGACACGCTGGACGCCCTTTTCAACCATCCGAACACGGGGCCGTTCCTGACCCGCCAGCTCATCCAACGGCTCGTCACATCAAACCCCAGCCCGGGCTACGTCTATCGAGCGGCGCAGGTTTTCGCGAACAACGGCGCGGGAGTGCGCGGCGACCTCGGCGCAGTCGTGCGTGCCATCCTGCTGGATTACGAGGCCCGCTCGCCGGCATTGGCCACCACCGCGAGCTACGGTAAGCTCAAGGAGCCGCTGCTCCGCACCACGGCAGTGCTGCGCGCGTTCGACGGCGGGGCCAACAACGGGCGATTCCTGTACTCTAATCCAGAGGCCAATCTTGCCCAGGCCCCCCTGCGGGCGCCGACGGTCTTCAACTTCTTTGAACCTGACTACGTGCAGCCCGGCACCCTCGCCGCCGCCGGCTTGGTGGCGCCGGAGTATCAGATCGTGACGGATACCACGGCGATCAGCACCCCGAACCAGCTCTGGAGCTTCATCTACGCGGGCCGTACCGGCATACCTGGGACGACGAGCACGCTTAACCCGGCCGAAGGTACGATCGGCGTGAAGCTCGAAAACTCGCTACTGGCTTTGGCGCGTAACCCCCGCGCCTTGGTGGATCGCGTCAACCTCATCCTCGCAGCTGGCGCCCTGCCGCGCGCGGTTACGGACCGCTTCGTCACGGCGATCACCGCCATGCCCACCAGCACGGCCACCGTCTACGGCGGCGCCGACCTGGAGCGCGTCCGCTCCGCGATCTACCTGACCGTCACCGTGCCGCAGGGCGCCGTCCAAAAGTAACTCAACCATGAACTCCAAGACTCGCGACCTCGACCTGACCCGACGCCGCTTCGTCGGCGCCTGCTGCGCCGGAGTCGGCACCACCGGCCTCGTCTCCTCCATCGCCCAGCTCCGCCTGATGGGGGCGGCGGCGAGTCCGGACGCATCGCAGACTCCTGCGCGCGCGGGCGCGCCCGCGCCTGATTTCAAGGCACTCGTGTGCCTTTTCTTCGCAGGCGGTAACGACGCCAACAACCTGGTCGTGCCCGCCGACAACACCAGCTTCTCCGCCTACACGGCTGCCCGCACCGCGCTCGCGCTGCCGCAGTCCAGCCTCCTGCCCATCACCACTTCGGGCGGCGACGGACGCAGTTGGGCACTGCATCCGGCCATGACGGAACTGAAGTCGTACTACGACCGCGGCAAACTGGCGGTGCTGGCGAACGTGGGCACGCTTTCCTATCCTCTCACCAAGGATACCTACAACGCCCGACCGGAACTGCGCCCCCGACAGCTTTTCTCGCACAACGACCAACAGGTCGAGTGGCAGACCAGTGTCGCGGACAAACCGTTCTCGGAAGTCGCCACCGGCTGGGGCGGTCGCGTCGCGGACCTGACCAACGCGCTGAACTCGAACAACCGCATCTCAATGATGATGACGCTGGCGGGTCAGAATACCTTCCAGATCGGCAGAAACGTCCAGCAGTACGCGGTGGGCACCGGCGGCACGGTTTCCCTGACAGGCAGCGGCACCGGCACCACCGTCAACGGCGTGCGCACAGCCGCGCTCAACGACGCCTTGGCCCAGCAGAGCCCGAGCCTGCTGGAGGCGGCCTTCGGTGGGCTGACAAACCGCGCCTTGGGCACGAGTTCCCTGCTCTCTTCCATCATCACGGGCACCAGCCCGTTCGCGGCCATCTTCAACGGGATCACGAACACCAGCCTCGCGCAGCAGCTCCACATGGTGGCCCGGCTCGTCAACGCCCAGGCGCAGCTCAACCTCACCCGGCAGATCTTCTTCGTGCGGATCGGTGGCTTCGACCTCCACGACAACCAGGTTACCTTGGGCAGCACCGCGAGCGGGGCTCATACCAACCTCCTCCGCGACATCAGCCGCTCCTTGGACGGATTCTACCGCGCGCTCGCCCAGATCGGGGCGGAGAACCAAGTGACCGTGTTCACCGGTTCCGACTTCGGCCGCACCTACAACACCAACGGCGACGGATCAGACCACGGCTGGGGCAGCCATCACTTCGTGCTCGGCGGCGCGGTCCGCGGCGGGGCGATGTACGGGCAGATGCCGGACCTCCGGCTGGGAGGCCCGAACGACAGCGGCACCCGAGGGACATGGATTCCCACGACCAGCGTCGACGAGTACTCCGCGACCCTCGCTCGCTGGTTCGGGGTGAGCGCCACCAATATCCCGGTCATCCTCCCCAACATCGTCCGCTTTCCGAAGCCCGACCTCGGCTTCATGGCGTCCTGATCGCCTTCGGCGTCGGCCCTGCTCCGGCGAGATCCCGAGGCGGAGCCGGGCGCTTCGGGCAAGCCGAGTAACTTTTCTCCGCGGATCGCGCCCGTTCCGAGGTGAAACTCTCCGGTTGCACCCCAAGCGGGGCAGCATCCCTTAAACGTAACCCTTGCCATGAAATGAACGTGAGCGCCGCCACCTCTCTTCGAGCCTTGATCCCCGGGCTGGCCCTCGCGCTGGCTTCGCCGCGATCCGCGCGGGCGGAAGACGCCATCCGCTACAAATACCAGGACTACCGGGAAATGGGCGGCCGCGTCGGGATTCAGGTGCAGGGATTCGCCCTCGAGAAGAGCATAGGGCCTGCGGCGCAACTGAAGGTGGACGGCGTGATTGACGCGATCGCCGGAGCGACACCGACCGGGCAGCCGGCGCCGACCGGAAGCGATCAAGTGCCGCTTTCCACTCTGACGGAACGCCGCGAAGCCTGGAGCGCCACCTACTCACACCAGTTCCCCGGAGTGAGCCTGGCCGTCGGAGCGGGCAACAGCCGCGAGAGCGATTACGTATCGGACGGTTGGTCGCTCAACACCCTGACTGAGTTCAATCAGAAGAACACCACGCTCCTGCTGGGACTCGCCGGAACGAAAGACGAAGTGCGCGTCTTCCACCGCAAGGAGTGGGAGGACAAGCGATCGCTCGACCTCATTGCAGGGGTGACCCAGCTGCTCGATCCCCGCGGATCGATCACGCTGAATCTCACATGGGGACGGGCAACGGGCTACCTCGCGGATCCGTACAAGCTGGTGCAGAAAAATACCGAGATCATTCCGGGCGTGTTCCTCCCGCTGACCTTTCCTGAAAACCGCCCGGCGGAACGGGAAAAATGGATCGGATTCGCGGCTTACAACCGTTCCTTCCCCGAGGCCAAGGGGGCGCTGGAACTCACGGGGCGCCTCTACCACGACTCGTACGACACCAACGCGTTTACGCTGGAGGCTGCGTGGTTTCAAAAGCTTGGAGAAAAGTGGATTATGCGACCACTCGTCCGTTTCCACGACCAAGGCGAGGCGAGCTTCTACCGCTACTCCTTCGAAGGTTCGCCCATCACCCCGCTGCCAGGGGCACCACGGCCCGCAGGACCGTTCTACTCGTCGGACTACCGATTATCTGCACTGCAGACCTTCACCTACGGGATGAAGATCGTCTGGGATGTGACCCCCGCACTGCAATTCGATGCGGCCTTTGAGCGCTACGACATGCGCGGGACCGACCGGGTGACTCCGCAAAGTGCTTACTGCCGGGCCAACATCATCACCTTGGGCGCCCGTTTCGCGTGGTAAGGACTTGTACTTCAAATCCTTAAACTGTGGCTTACATCGCACAGTCACACCGGGCGCCTCCGCCAGCACCTGCCGGGAGAACGGGGAACGTCCCACTGCGGCGGCTGGCCTTCCCGGCGCTGGGCACGAACTGCGAGATCAAATATTCTGCTCCGAACGGAGAAGGGCAGGCACTCTCCTTCGAACGGGCGGTGACCGCTTGGGTGACAGGCTTTGAGGTGAAGTTTTCGCGCTTCCGGAGCGACTCATTGGTCAGCCGAATCAATGCTACCGCCGGTCGCGAATGGGTGCCGGTCGATGAGGAGACGGAAGCATTGTTCAAGCTCTGCGACACCCTTCACTTCATGACCCAAGGGGTGCTCGATCCGACGACGCTCCCCCTGCTCCGCCTCTGGGACTACCGCGCAGGAAACCCACGCTTACCTACTGATGAGGAAGTGGATACAGCGCGTAAAAAAGTCGGCTGGAAGAAGGTGCAGCGCTCGCCCGGGAAGGTGTTTTTGCCAGAGCCTGGAATGGCGCTGGATCTGGGAGGCTTTGGCAAGGAGTACGCCGTAGACATAGCGGCGCAGATCGCAAGGGAGCAAGGTATAACAAGCGCTTTGATCGATTTCGGTCATGATCTCAGGGCCGTGGGAACCCCTCCGGATAGGCCCGCTTGGCACATCGGACTCGAGGATCCGCACAAGCCCGGTACGACCTCCGGAAGCATCGCAGTCATCGGGAAGGGTGTGGCTTCCTCGGGGGACTACATCCGTCGCCTCGTGGTGGAAGGGCGGCGCTACGGGCACATCATCGATCCCAGATCGGGGCGCCCCGTGGCGAATGGATGCCTCCAAGCAACCGTCGTGACGGGAAGCTGCCTGCAGGCGGGAGCGCTCTCGACCACGGCGTTCGTCCTCGGAGCCGCGAAAGGCATCGAGTTCATCCAGTCCTTTCCCGGGGCCGAAGGCCTGATCGTCACGGAACACGCACGCGCCCAAACCCGTGGATTTTTCCAACATGTCGTTGCCTGAAAAAAGCCCTCTTCCGCGGATCGTGCGCCTCGCGCTTTTTTGGCTGGGCGCTTGCCTCACCCTTTGCGCACGAGCGGCGCTGAAGGAAGGAGATCCGTTCCCTGCGCTGGACCCAAACGAGCTCCGAGCCATCGCCGGAGAGGCCTTTCCGGAAACCAAAGGAAAGGTGATCCTCGTGGACTTCTGGGCGTCGTGGTGCAGCCCCTGCAAGGCGTCGTTTCCGATGCTGTCGAAGTTTCAACGGGAGTTTGGCCCCAAGGGATTCGTCGTGGTCGGGATCGGCATCGACGAGAAGGCAGCCGCGGCAGAGACCTTTGTTCGAAAGCTGGCACCCGCGTTTCCCGCCCTGCATGACCACGGCCAGCACCTCGTGAAAAAAGTCGAGGTTCCCACCATGCCGACGAGCTTTCTGGTTGGGCGGGACGGCAAGGTGAAGTTCATCCACCGAGGCTTCCAAGGCGACCGCACCGAGAAGGAACTTCGGAGTCAGATCGAAAAACTGCTCCTCGAGGCGAGCCAATAAATCACAACCCTTTGATCTACTGATTATTAAAAATGAACTTAATCCGGCTGAAACCCGTGTGCCTCCTCGGACTGCTGGCGTTGATCCTTTCGGGTTGTACGAACCCGCAACTAGTCCGCGTGAAGCCGTGGGAGCGCGAGGCGCTTTCCGGCTACACGATGCGCCCCGACCGCGATCCGATCCACTCGCTCATGATGGAACACACTTACTTCTCCCGGGAAATTGCGTCGGGGGGCCGGGGCGTAGGCGGCAGCGGGTGTGGGTGCAACTGACGCTGAGCACTTCATACCTTGCTCTTTAGCTAGCTCTATTAGCGTAACCGCCTCTTGAACAACTCTCTGCCAGACTATCCTGATCTATTCTAAAATCGATCCAACCGACACTACTGCGAGGTCTGTGACGCTTGCGGAGCGAGAAACCTGCCCATGGCGATGCCTCAAGACCCACGGAATAGGCACAATGGGACGGATCTATCCTTCGTGGAGATCGCGATCTTCATGTGCGCCGGGGTGGGCGCGGAGAGGGAAGAGCATCTCAAGTCCGGGACACTCGACTGAAACAGCCGCTCACGACGCGAATTAATCGCCCGCCGCTTCCGAATAAGGCGCTCTGAACGCGCGAATCACCTGCGACTATGGACTCGCGGGGGCGGGAGCTGCGCAACACCCTCACCGCGATCAATCAGCACTTCCGGCGCAGGGAGGGACTCCCGGCGACCGGTCTCCATCAACCCCGGTTACAAACCCCTCCATGATTGCAAAAAGACTGATTCCCTGGGCCGCCGCCGTCTCCCTGACGGCCTTTGCCTCCGCTGCCCGCGCCAGCGAGGCCGACATCAAGATTCCCGACCTGAGCAAGGTCACGTTCGACGGGCTGGGAGGCATGAGCGGCATCAGCCTGATGTACGTGGGGATCGCGTTCTGCGTCATCGGCGCGATCTTCGGCCTCATCCAGTACCGGCAGACCAAGGCGCTCCCGGTTCACTCCTCGATGGGAAGCGTGTCGAACACGATCTGGGAGACCTGCAAGACGTACCTGTTCACCCAGGGAAAGTTCCTGGCGATCCTCTGGCTGTTGATCGCCGCGTGCATGGTGTACTACTTCGGCTTCCTCTCGCACCTCGGAGCGGGACAAGTCGTGGTGATCCTACTCGCCTCGGTGCTGGGCATCCTCGGAAGCTACGGCGTCGCCTGGTTCGGCATCCGCATCAACACGGTGGCCAACTCGCGCGCGGCGTTCTCCGCGCTGCAGGGCAACGCGCTCGCGACCCTCGGCATCCCGCTTCGCTCGGGCATGAGCGTGGGACTGCTCCTCGTCTGCGTGGAGCTGTTCTTCATGATTTGCATCCTGATCTTCCTGCCGACCGACCTGGTGGGACCGTGCTTCATCGGTTTCGCGATCGGTGAGTCGCTCGGGGCGTCGGTGCTGCGCATCTGCGGCGGCATCTTCACGAAGATCGCCGACATCGGATCCGACCTGATGAAGATCGTCTTCAAGCTGCCGGAGGATGATCCGAAGAATCCCGGCGTGATCGCCGACTGCACGGGCGACAACGCGGGCGACAGCGTCGGGCCCACGGCCGACGGCTTAGAGACCTACGGCGTGACCGGCGTGGCGTTGATCGCCTTCCTGGCGCTCGCGCTCGCCGCCAACCCGGCGGTGTGCGCGATCCTCATCATCTGGCTGTTCGTGATGCGGGCGCTGATGATCGTGACTTCGCTGGTGTCGTACTTCTTCAATCAGGCGCTCAGCCAGGCAAAGTACGGCTCGGCGAAGGACTTCGACTACGAGGCGCCGCTCACCCACCTCGTGTGGATCACGTCGGCGGTCTCGATCGCGATCACCTTCGCCGCCTCCTACTTCCTGCTGGCCCACCAGAAAGGCATCCACCCGGGCCTTTGGTGGGTGCTTTCGGTGATCATCAGTTGCGGCACGATCGCGGGCGCGCTGATCCCGGAGTTCACCAAGGTCTTCGTGAGCACGAACTCCGGCCACGTGAAGGAAGTGACCAATTGCTCCCGGCACGGCGGAGCCTCGCTCAACATCCTCTCGGGCTTCGTCGCGGGCAACTTCTCCGCCTTCTGGATGGGACTCTGCATCATGGTGTTGATGTGGGTGTCGTACCACTTCTCGCAGAATCCGGCGCTGCTCTCGATCATGCCGGAGAAATTCCTCTTCGCCGCGCCGATCTTCGCCTTCGGCCTGGTGGCCTTCGGGTTCCTCGGCATGGGACCGGTCACGATCGCGGTCGACAGCTACGGCCCCGTGACGGACAACGCGCAGTCGGTCTATGAGCTCTCGCAGATCGAGGGACGCCCGGGCATCGCGGGCGAAATCGAGCGCGACTTCGGCTTCAAGCCGGACTTCGAGAACGCCAAGTACCAGCTCGAGAAGGGCGACGGCGCGGGCAACACCTTCAAGGCGACGGCCAAGCCGGTGCTAATCGGCACGGCGGTGGTCGGCGCCACGACGATGGTCTTTGGCATCATCATCCTGCTCGAGAACCTCTTCGGCCAGGTGATCCCGAAGCTCTCCATCGTGCAGCCGGAGATCATCCTCGGCCTCATCATGGGCGGCAGCGTGATCTACTGGTTCACCGGCGCCTCCTGCCAGGCCGTCGTGACCGGCGCCTACCGCGCGGTCGTCTACATCAAGGAGAACATGCGGCTCGACGCCTCGACGGCGTCGGACAAGGACAGCAAGGAGGTCGTCCGCATCTGCACGGAGTACGCCCAGAAGGGCATGTGGAACATCTTCATCGTGGTGTTCTGCTTCTCCCTCGCCCTCCCCTTCTTCAACGCGTACTTCTTCATCGGATACCTGATCGGCATCGCGTTCTTCGGCCTCTTCCAGGCCATCTTCATGGCCAACGCCGGCGGCGCCTGGGACAACGCGAAGAAGATCGTCGAGGTCGAGCTGCGCCAGAAGGGCACCGACCTCCACGCGGCGACCGTCGTGGGCGACACCGTGGGCGACCCGTTCAAGGACACCTCCTCGGTGGCGATGAACCCCGTCATCAAGTTCACCACGCTCTTCGGCCTGCTCGCGGTGGAGATCGCCGTGACGATGAAGGACCAGGGGGTGAAGAACCTCATCGGCGGCGTGTTCTTCCTCGTCGCGCTGGTCTTCGTCTACCGCTCGTTCTACGCGATGCGCATCCCGGCCGACGCCAAGGCCTGAGCGCCGGACGGATTTTGGACCAAGGGGCCGGGCGCGATGCCCGGCCCTTTTGCTTGGTTGACCCCAAACCACGTGCAGAAGGGCGGCGGTTTGACGCCCACCGGCTTCGGAGTTCGCTCCCACGATGCGTCGCCGCCTCGCCCCGCTGATCCCCTTGCTGACCCTCCCGGCCGCGGCGGCGAGTTCCGCCTCCGTGCTGCCGGTGCCGCTCTCCAGCTACCGCGACCCCGCGGGCGCGGGACTGTGGGAGGTGCTTCGCCACCGGGCGGAGGCGGAACCCCTCAATCTCGCCGCGCTCGCGATCTTCGGCGCGGCGATCGTCCACACGTTCCTCGCGGCGCGCATCCGCCACTGGGCGCACCTCGTGGAGGAGCGCCACGCCGCGGCGCGGGGAGCGGCGGCGCGCGCGGAGGGCGAAGTGAGCTTCGCCGGACAGGTGCTGCACTTCCTGGGCGAAGTGGAGGCGGTCTTCGGCGTGTGGGTGGTGGCGCTGGCCGGTGCGATCACGTGGTTCAAGGGCTGGCCGGAGGTGGTCGGCTACATCGACGGCAAGGTAAGCTTCGTGGAGCCGCTGTTCGTCGTGGTGATCATGACCCTGGCGGCGACGCGGCCGGTGCTCGACCTCGCGGAACGCTGCCTCAAGGCGGTGGCCGGTCTGGGAGGGGGTACTCCCGCCGCCTGGTGGCTCTCTATCCTTATCCTGGCGCCACTACTGGGTTCGTTCATCACCGAGCCCGCGGCGATGACCATCGGGGCGCTGCTGCTCTCGCGGCAGTTCTACGCGCTGAACCCGGGCCGGCGGCTGGCCTACGCGACGCTGGGCCTGCTCTTCGTCAACATCTCGGTGGGCGGCGTGCTCACCCACTTCGCGGCGCCGCCGGTGATCATGGTCGCGGGACCGTGGGGCTGGGACCTGGCCTTCATGTTCACCACCTTCGGCGTGCGCGCGATTCTGGGAGTCTCGGCGGCCACTCTGATCTACTTCGTGATATTCCGCCGTGAACTTGCGGCGCTCTCCGCCGCAGCAACGCCGGCCGCGGCCACCGGTACGGACACGCGGCCTGCTGCACCGGCGTGGATCACGGTCGTCCACCTCGGCTTCATCGGCTTCACCGTGTGGCAGGCCCACCACCCGGTGATGTGCGTGGGCGCACTGCTGTTCTTCCTGGCCTTCGCCCAGGCCACGGCGCACCACCAGAACCCGGTCGACCTGCGCCCTCCGGTCCTCGTCGGCTTCTTCCTCGCCGGCCTGGTCATCCACGGCGGGCTGCAGGCGTGGTGGATCGAGCCGGTCCTCAGCCGGCTGGGGGCGCTGCCGCTGTTCGTGGGGGCGACGGTGCTCACCGCGTTCAACGACAATGCCGCCATCAC
>JACCEE012717366.1_pt1 | contig 13197 bp, 7 predicted proteins | sample 7449931 | NCBI WGS metagenome assembly JACCEE01 (sample SAMN15323457, study PRJNA562643) | freshwater metagenome | isolation source: river surface water | place: USA:Blue River Watershed | collected 2017-08-19 | reverse complement strand
GTATCAAAATTTTCTTTTGGATCATTTCCAACCTCTGACTCAGAAGCGTGAATAAATAATGCGAAGCTTTTGTCATTTGCGTATTCGTGACACCCAATCACTTTTCCTTCAGAATCATGAAATACTACATGCCAATATTTCTGAATAGCAAGTGCTTTAAGCTTCCCCATGTGCTCTTTAGAAAAGGGATTACAAATCCATTCGAACTCCAGCTTACACCCATCTTTGAAAAAGCTAAACACAACCCATAAAACATCACCCGCAGGCATTCTACCTATTCCAAACATTAATTTCATGCCTGGGGATATCATTATTGAGTGATCCAAGCTATCGTCAGACGATATAAATAATACTATTTCCGGATGTCCCTGATTACAGGATACGAGCATAGCCTTAACGCCAACCAACTCTAAGAATCCAGGGGGTAAAACAGATAAATCAGAATCATTCAAAGGCTGACTCCATGCATTATCTACAATATAGGCGTCAGCATTATCACGAGCAGCATGATTGAAACTAGCGAGATTTTCATTATCCATACGTTCTATGCTACAAGATTCTGAACATACACTAGATTTTTCATCATCTAATACAGAAACCTCATCCTTGCACTCTATCGACAATTCGTTGTCTAAATCATCAGTTGAGTTACTTTGGTATTTCCCAATTAATTTTTCTTCCAAAGCTTTGCACTCCGAGTGAGTGTTGCACCTGAGTTCCCACCAATGACGAGAGACATATACCTTGACTTTTTTCTTGCCACAAATTCTACAAATCTTTGGCTCAATATTCTTCCCTTGAGCTTTCGCCAAGAGTACTCTATGTCGAATCTCAGACTTCAATTCAAATTCTACAGCTCTACCACATTCACAAAGGCATTTTCCTGTGTTTAAAGAATTCAATTCTATATCGACATGCGCGCCACAATTTGAGCACAAAAGGTGCGCAGTATTATTATCAGAAACCGGATATGTTCTTGCGTATATTTCCTTGAGCAACTCCCCATCGATCAATTCTATCCCTTTTTCATAAGCGTATCGTATTGCCCCTGCAGTAAATTTTGAGGTCGTCACAACTATTCCATCCTTTGCCTTTTCGTCTGAAATTACTGCGGCAAATTTCTGTAATGTGGGTCGTCCAACCAAGGTGTCAGTACCGTACTTTTTACATTCAAGCAGTCTCAATTCACCAGCTCTGTACAGTAATGCATCTTTTCCGCCATCATTCGAGAATGGAGTCTGGATTACTTGGTAAGATAAGTCCCTAAATAATTGGCAAATTGCAGTTTCAAACTCTTGTGGACCTAAACTAAACAGGTTATCTATGTTTCTGTTTTCAATATTCGATATTCTATCAATTTCTTGATCGAGCACCCGATCCGCCTTGCGAGCGTTTGACTCAAGATCTATAGGCTTCGATAGATCTTTTCTTCCTATTTTATAGGACGCTGACAATACATCAAAAAGATAGATTGCTAGAGCGAGCCCAACTATACATAGCAAGAAAATCATATTTCCCTTTGTTGAAAAATTGGATAAAAGACTCCAAAAATAGAAGCTGAATTCTCGTTCACTGCCGGAGGCCGTTCAACAAGTCGGTGACAACGATTAGTTTTGATTGGCAGTTCACAATTCATTAAAAAATGAGGGTTGAGCGGAAAATCGCGCAAGACTTGACTTCTTCAAAGATATTTTCAGGGACATCGAACGCCACATCATTTTCTTGATCACCTAACTTTTTGTGTTCTGTTGCTGGCCGAAGGCCCATAGTCACAAAGGGGGTCAACTATCCAAAATGGAGGTCAGTCGGCCGAAGGCCGTCAAACAAAGCAGGTCAGAGGCTGCTCATCATCGGCCGAAGGCCGCCGCTCACAAAGGGGATCCACGCGGAGCGTTTGCCTAACGCCTTTCTTAATGTTGTCGCGCCAGCGACGGCAATCAAGTTGATCGGCGCGATCAACATTGAAGAAGATTGTTAGGTAGGGTCTTGTGGCCACGCGGGCAGTCGCTCCTTTCATCACATTGTAGTCAGACATTTCATCAGATTCAAATGTCGTTCATTCCATGAGGATAAACAATTACATCGAATCGCGCTTTATGACTCAAGGATTTCAATCTTGTTTTTCGCATCAGATATATATTTATAGCGCAATACAATGATCGCAACGATCAATATGGCGCAAATTGCCAACAGACAAAATACGGATATTTGCAAATGCTGATTTGCTTCTGCAAGTTGCAGCATCTTAGATTTTTGAATAATTGCATCCAATCTTAGTGAATCAACAAAATGTTCTTCTTCAGATTCAACACACATGATTATCTCGTTTCATTATTCGGAATATACTCCGTTAAAAGTGACGCGCTGAAACAGCGTCGGTGTTTGTGTACGATTTCAGACATACAGCCCTAACCAGGGAAGATGTAAAAACGCGGGCTAATGAAATTGCGTTCAACGGCCGAAGGCCGTTTTTATCACATCGAAGAATTGGGTTCAAAACTATTTCAAACATGATGATAAGATCATTTGTTCACGCCCGAAGGGCGTTTGTGTTCTGTTGCAGATGGTCACAACGCGCATCCCCCGGCGGAGCCGTGTACCTAACGACGCCTGTTCATGCTGTGCGCGAAGCGCATCAGCATGGAACGGCATTGTTAGGCACGATACTTGCTAAGAGCTAGTGTTGCTCGTTCTTGTAAGGGAGTTTTGTTGCTCTTCTGAGTTCATTTTTAAGAAAGTTAACCGCCCCGATTATGGGTGCGGTTGAACGAGCAGTTAGGCACAGTAATTTGTTATGCATTGCTGGGGCGGCCTTTTGCTGCTTTATGCTGCTGATTTATTTTGGGGGGTGGCCTTGTTTTATTTTATGGATTTTTGTTTTGACTTGATTTGCAACCAGATTAAATTAAATCTCTTAAGATTTGACTTGGTTTAAATCCCATAAGAATTCAGATGCATTCTCTGCCGCGCTGACCATTAGGAAATCTCTTGCACGGGTGCAAGCCACATATAGAAGGTGCCGCTCGGTATTGTAAACCTCTTCTAGGTCAGAATCGTCCGTGATGCCTTCGATACGTGCCTGACTTGGGATGACTTCGTCGTCACAGGCCATCACGGCAACGGCGCGAAACTCCAAGCCTTTCGCGAGGTGCATGGTTCCGGCAGTTGCGTATCCGGAAGTCAGAGCGACCTTCGCATCAATCGACTTGTACGGGATTCCCGCCTTTTCTAGTGCGTCCTGAGCACGAGGGAGTTCAGCGGAGGAACGGACGAAGACACCAACTTCACTGGGCGTCACTCCAATCTGAACCCGGTCCTGTAGCCATTTTGCGACGGCTTCGATTTCTTCGGCTTGATTCGCGTATTCACAGATCAGGGGCGACTGCCCGTTGAACACGGACACGGTTCCTTTGCGTTCTTCCGTGTTTCCGTCGGCATCGGAAACTTCCGGTCCCAGCAGCTTGTCGGCTTGAGCTCGGATCTGGTGTGAAGTTCGGTAATTGATCTTCAGTGTTTTGGATCGACCACGAACTTCGACGCCCATGGACTTCCAGGAGAACGCCTGCTGAAAGATGCGTTGACCGAGGTCACCGGCAAAGAACAGCCCATTGGGTTGCGCTGCCGCTAGAGCCGCCAGGAATTTGAGCTGAACGGGCCCGATGTCTTGAGCCTCGTCAACGATCACATGGTCGTAAGGCTTATTGACAAATCCTGGCACCTTCACCGCAAGAGTTCCGTAGACACCCTGGAGAGTGACCAGACCTTGTATGGCTAGGTCACTGAGCACGCCTTCGAATATTTCCCACAAGGCTTTCCGAGCGGGCTCCTTCAATCGGGTCTTACGTCCGAGGCGCGGCGCGGTGCGGTACTGTTCCCAGTTTCGAAGCTGCCAAGCATCGACAACCTCGTTCCATTCAGACCATAGGAAGGACAGCTTGAACGCCTTTCCTTGATCCTTCTCGGCGAGGAGCGCTTTGATCGTGTCAGGATTTGCTAGCTGGAACTTTCCGCAATGGGCCTCGTAGATGCGCAACGCAACGGCTTCAAGTGCGTCGACATCCAACCTTTCTCCTAGATTCGGCTCGTTGCTGATAAGACGCCGAACACGGATGCGAAGGGCATCGGCCATCGGTTCGGAGAACGTGGTGAACAAAACGCGGGCGTCGGGATTCGATCGGACGAGGTAGACGGCGCGATGGAGGGCGACGATCGTCTTGCCCGTCCCTGCGGAACCGGAGACGCGAGCAGGCCCTGCATAGTTCTTCTCGACAGTTTGCCTTTGAGCGGGGTGCAGGAAGATCGTCCACTTGTCCCAAGGGAATTCTAGCGCACGTTCCAGCTCTTCGATGTTCTTCATGATCCGGAACCTGCGCTGTGCGTCCGGATGCTCGAAGGGAGTGGTGACAATAACTGTCGCTGCTGGTTGCTTTGGTTTGCCACCCGTCGTCGCCAACTCAAGAAGCGCTTCCGAAGCCTCTCGTGGCAAGTGGTCGGTCAGATCCAAGAGCAGGTCTTCATTGGCCTGCAAGACGTCTGGCACCCACTCGGAAGGCACACCAAGCCCAAGAATATCGTCGGCCGAAAGGTTCGCAAACAACCGTGGCTTCGGTGGTGCCGGAGCAGCGACTTCTACGCGCCTCACAACCTCCTGGACCGTTTCGCGGATTTCCACCAACTGGGCAGCTCCCGTCTTGGGGTGAGTCTCCAGCTTGCGCCGTTCTGCCCATTGATAGGCCTTGTCATGGTGGTCCACATAGCACACCAAGAGACTGTCCTCTTGGCGGTGAACGATCATTCGAAGATCCATCCCCACAGAGACCGACCAGAAGCGCTTGTCCTTGGCGTGATCGAGCTTGTGAAGGCGATGGCCTGGACTAGATGGGTTCACCTGGAGATCGAAGACTGTGGTCTTGACGAGCTTCTGCTCCTCGCTCGTGAGGCGCGCGAGGCTGTCGGTGAAGGTATCGGAGAGAAGGAAATTCACTCGTCGTCACCGTCGGAGGTGATTGCAAGCAACCCAGCGGGAATTGGCTTCGAAGAATCGACCTTTAGTTCTTGGAGCATCTGGGCCTGCCTGACCAAATTGCCATTTCCTGTCGAGAGTTTCTTGAGTGCCCCATCATAGGATTCCTGGGCCTTGGTGAGTCCATCGCCAACCTTCAGCATGACTGCGCAGAAATCATTCAACTTGCTAAGCAGATGGCCTGCCCGAGAACGAATTGCCTCTGCATTTTTGCCAATCTCAAACTGCTTCCAAGTGTGATTCACCGTCGTGAGCACAGCGAGCAGTGTGGTTGGGCTTACCAAAATCACCTTCCTGTCGAAGGCGTACTGGTATAGTCCTCGATCCAATTGGAGGCATGTATGGAATGCACCTTCGATAGGAATGAACATGAACTTAAAATCCACGGTCATCTTGCCAACTGCATTCAAAGATTCGGTGTAAGGCTTTGCTGCAAGGCCATCGACATGGGTTCGGATCGATCTCACAAACGCTTCTAAAGCGAGGTTGCGAATAGCTTGGTCTTCTGCTTGCGCATCAACCCAGGATTTTAGGCTCGTCTTCGAGTCGACGACCAAGCATCGATTTTCGGGAAGGAAGATGACAATATCTGGCTTAAGATGGCGACCACCTTCGTCCTTCAGCGCAAGATCGATGCCTTGCTCAACAAAGTGAACACCATTTTGCAGACCGGAGAATTCAAGTATTCGTTCAAGAATCTCTTCGCCGAAATCCCCGACAAGCTTGTTGTCACTTCGCAATGCCTTTGCAAGGCTGTCCGCCTGCTCTCCCAACTGGGCATTGATCTGCCCGACTCGTTCGAGTGCTTCCCGCAAGCTTTGTTCCCGAACTGCGTCCTTCGTCTCAGACTCGGTGAGCGCCTTCTGTAGCTTTTCAAGATTTTCTCGGACTGGTGTTACAAGATCTGCGATCGCGGTTGTACCAATCTCCTTGAACTTTCCCGATTTCTCGTCGAAGATTTTGTTCGATAGGTTCTCGATTTCGGCTCGGACAAGTTCTGACCGTGACTTTTCATCCTGTATGTATCGTTGCAACTGGTCCTGTGCAGTGTCTCGCTCGGATTTCAGGGTTGCAATTTCTACTGCCAGATTCGAAGACTTCTGCCTCTCGGTATCGATCGTTTCGATCTTATCTGTGATGAGTTGCCTTTGCTCGGCAATGACCTTGGCTTGCTCCGATGTTTTGGTCAGCGTAGCATCGAGTGCGCTTTTGAGACTGGCCATTTCAACAGCAAGGTCGGCGGACTTGGTACGTTCGGCCTGGAGGAGGTTTGCAAGATCCGTTTTCTCCTGGCCGAACTTTTCGCGGTCAGCATCCCACCGGACTCGATCAGCTTGGCTGGTGAGTTCCTTTTCATCCGCGCGTTCTTGCAGTCGTGCAATGGTCGTTTCGGTTTCGCCGAGTTGCTTTCTCACGATTTCGAGTTGGGCCTCTGCGGAAAGCTTATCAGCTTCCAATTTCTCGAACAACGAGAGCTTACCATTAGCACGCAGGAGCTTGGCAACCAAAACAACACATGCCACCAAGAGGATCAGCGATAGAATCGTAAGGATAATGGTCTCGGACATGGTCACCTCGCCTTCGTCTGGCTGCGGAGAGCTTCAACCGCCTTTGCGATTGCATCATCATCCGAAGACTTACTCCCCCAGTCCTTCCAGAAATCTCGCGTGGCACTGTCAGGGGCTATTGAGGGCACATCGAGTTTGATCCGAGAGGGCAGGATGATGGCATCGCCCAACATCAGGGCTTCGCCAGTATCGAGCAGAGGTAGGATGCTCGTAAGTCCTGAGAGGGCATCCGGCATCAGCTTCTTGATGACGTTCTGATCCGCTTCGTTCGTCAGCCGCAAGGAAAGGAAGTTGTTGCACTGGCTCAAAATGGTCTTGCTGACATCCGAAGGTCGCTGGCTGACAACCAGAAGGGAAAAGCCGTATTTGCGGCCTTCCTTCGCGATTCGCTCGAAAGCGGCCAAAGCCTGCTTTTGTACGGCATCTGCATCGTCCTTTACGGGCAGGTACAGATGTGCTTCGTCGCAAAGAAGTGTAACGGGTGTTCGTTTGTCCGAATCCATCCAGAATTGGATGTCATAGAGAAGTCGAGCCAGTGTACCCGTTACAACGGGGAGAACATCCGAGGGGACTTCGGAAAAGTCGATGACCTTGATGCCCTTGCCCCCATTTGAACCAAGAAGTCGGATCAGCTGCTTGGCAAGCCAGTCGTACGTATTCGCTTCACTCGGAGGGCTGAACATGAAACCGTAACGACGATCGTCCAACTTTGCTTCCAGGCGTGACATGAACCGAGTAAGCTTTCCTTCCCACTCGCCTTTTACATCTCCGCCTTTTGCGCCAACACCTTTCGTCGTGTTGTCAGTATTCAATAGCTCAAGAAGATTTTTCAGTGAGTAAGGAATTGGTGAATCGACGGTGAAGGTTTTCGCCATCTCTTCTCTTTTTGAGTCTCGAAGGGTCTTTTCCTTCAAGGATCGCACATGGAGCGTAAACCTTGATGCCTGGTTCGGAGCATTTTGATCGCTACGATCCAGGATCATCGAAAGCATCTCGTCCCGATTCAGAAGCCAGTACGGAAGAAAGAGGACATCATCCCCCGGCTTCTCCAAATCACCAGGCCCTGCGATGCGAAGGCGATCTGCAAAACCGCCCTTCGCTTTGTCTGCAAGTGGAGCATATTCCCCGTGCATGTCAAAGACCAGGATATTCGGAAACATCAATTTCGATGCCCGCTCTAGGATCAAGGCAACCGTCCAGCTCTTCCCTGATCCTGTGCTACCCAAAATTGCGGCATGTCGTTGAAAGAATCTGTCACCACTCGCGATAGCTTCAGCGGTACGATCGGCAACAAAGACGCCAAGTTTGAGACGTTCGGCTTCGGGGTACTCTGACCCCAGTGTTCCCATGAACCTTTGCAGGTTTGGGCCTTCGATGATAAAGCAATCCCTGTCGATCTGAGGGAAACTGTCAGCTCCACGCTTGAAGGTGTTGCGTTTCTCTCCGTCAACAGTTCGGAATGTGCCGATCATGGCTGCCCGGACCAGATCCCGTGGGGCCTCGACATATTGCAGAGAATCCTCTTGTTCGCCAGACTCGGCTTCCTGCAACTCTTCCTGCATGCTGCGCGTGACACGCTCCACAATCGCGATCAGGAATTCCGCCTCAGTCGTCCCACGGATCGCCATCAGATTTCCGACGCCGATTCTGGTAAGTAGGGCAGAATCTGTCACATCGACGGCGACTCGGCTTGTATCTACGGACGCGACTTTTCCAAGAGGTGCTATAGCATCAAATTGGAGTGCTGCGGGGACTGCTATCATGATCCAAGAACCTCGCGGATGAAGTGATTCACGTCCCAGAGGGATTGTTCAGGCACGAAAACTTCTGCACGGTCTATGATGATCCGAGTTCCTTCTTTACCGGCTTGGGTGGCCCGTTCCATGGAAATGACAGAGGCGACATCCAATGCCATCGCCCTGGCCTTCGGAGTCAACTCGTAGGTCATCATCAGGGCTGGCTTGCCTTGTCGAATCGCGGGCGACAAGTGCGTTTCAAGGTGATCGTCATTGAACCCGTAGCCAAGGATTAGGAATCGGCTGGCCTTGTCGATGGCATCGTTTGCGCGACTCCGGTGCACATCAAACGGACTGTCATATCCTGTCCGAAACTTGTTGCGCCCGGGCGTAATTATGAGTCTGGGGACATTGCTGCCAAGCTCACCGCCATAGCACACAGGCTTCCCATCGCGCAAATACCAATCCAAGCTCCCGTGGGGCTTGTAGACCATCGCGCGATCTCGGAAGGTAAGGGATGGGGTTTTGCTGCGAGCCTTGATGCCAGTGCAGAAACTGTATCTACTGAATTGTTCGTTGATCGTCCCAGCGAATCGACCAGTGAACAGCGTATCAACGCCGACACCAGCCTCTTCCAAGCCGATTTCCACGAGGCGGTCGTAGTTCGTGGTGATGATCGGAAGCCCGGTATTTGGTTTGAGTAGATGCTTGATGAGCTTGGTGATGCGAAGGGCGGTTCGTCCACTGAAAACTTGTTCGATTACCGCCTTCTCACGGGCCAGGACCAGGTTTCCAGTTTCTGTCACGATTCGAGTCTCAATATCTTGGCTTGGGGGCTTTTCCAAGAGGGCGGCTTCGAGCCCATTCGATTCGATCAATGTGGCGATAGAGGACCACGCAGCAACATCTTCGCCAGTCAGAGTCGCAGCTACCGTCGAACGGAGATGTTTGCCCAGATCGCCCATCCCAGGTAGCCCTTCAGCGCAGGAGAGGCCGGATCCAACGACGAGCACGAGACCGTCGCTCAGGTGCCCTTGTAGGCGTTGCTTGATCTCGTGCAAAGTCATCCGGCCTACACCCAATACACCTTCATCAATTCGTCGCCAAATTTGTTTATCCGGCCTGATGTGGGCTTCTCGAAGGAGCGCGAGGTGTCGAAAATCAGGATGCTCATGCCGACTGAATCCGCACTCGGAATTGTGTAAACAATGGAGATCGCCAAGTCAGCAATTCTTCGTGTGCAAGTCTTCCCACGACCGTTCCCGGATGGACTCCGACCTTCTTCGCAAACGCCGTTATACGAGACCCTGTCATGAGGGAAGCCTTTGACTTGAACGCCTGCCATTCTTGAGAGGGGATCAATTGCTCGCTTGCCCATTGATTCGCCTGCAGCTCCAACGGGTCTTCGCCGTAATCCTCGAAATCGACAAATCGCGATGCTTTTCCTTTATGAAGGGTGACATGGGCAAGTTCGTGGAAAAGGCTGAATGTGACGACATCCAAGAATGGGTATCTCAAGCTCAATTGGATCGCCGGACGGTCCGCAATCCATGTGGTAACACCGCTCAGGTACGTATGCGGCAAGTGCGGCGCGACGGAAAGAAATACGCCACATTCACCCAAGATCTTTACCAGCTGTTGCCAGAAATCATCTTTTGGATTTTCCAGAACTTTCTTGATCTTGAGAACGGATCCGGCAAGGGTCTCGGGCGAATACCTTGGAATTTGAGCGGTTCGCGCCTCGTTCTCCAATTTTTGGACCCACGCGGAAAGTGCATGAAGGTCAGGAATTTTCGTTGCGGAGCGACGACACTGAGCTTCTTTCACCGAAGCGAATTGCATTTCCCACCCTGTCGGGGAAGTCACTGAGAAGAAGCGAAGAAGCGCGACGACTTTCTCATCCCATCCTTTCGATTGCGGCAACCATCCGAACTGGACCATTTCTTTAATCGGAAAGGCTTTTGCCCACTCCACATCTTTTTCGGAAACGACCGCCCCTTCCAACCGAAGCTTGTCCAGTTTGAATTGCGCCTCCAAGTCCAGCCAGTATTTGGCTGGAACGCCAAGGACCACCTCGAATTTCATCGCGGCTTCAGCAGTGAGTGAAACCTTGCCGGTCATAAGCTGGGACAGGTGTTTCTCAGAGTAGCCACATCGCTGAGCGAACTCTTTTTGTGTGAATCCCCTAACTTCCAGATGCTCTGCAAGGATGTCACCTGGAGAAACCAAGTAGTCAGGTTGAGTCCGAGCGTTCATCCGTGGTAGTCCTTGATCTCTAGAATTTTGATTTGCGTCACTGCTACGAGGTCAATTCCTCCGTCATCACGGAAGGCCGCAGGGTCTGGCTCGAATATCAATCTCCAGTTGCCGGTGAGATCGACGGCGAATTCGCCCTTCCTGTCTCCTGTAAGCTGATGGCACCGCTCAGGCGGTACCCTCGGCACCTGATCAAGATTTGCAACGGCTCGAAGCGCACCCATACGGTTCTTCAGTGGCCTAGCCACATGACCATACTGCTTCCGGATCTCCTTCTCGGAGTTCAGTTGCTTTTCCAGCTTTTTACTGGCAAAGGTTAGTAGCATTGGTTTACCAACATGGTAAATTTCTGAGGCCTCAAAAGCAAGCCCCTTGAGTGCAAGCTGAGCTTCTCCACTGCCACTACACCCTAAACACCTTCATCACTTCGTCGCCCAGGTGGTTGATCACCTTCACGGCAATCCGGCCCGACTTCGGCTTCTCGAAGGGGCGGGAGAGGTCGCTGTTGAGCGTTTCCCATGCCTCTTGGTTGATCTCGGCCTTGAGGGTGGTCTTGAGCGACTTGTAGGGGTCGTTCTGGCCCAGGAAGTAGGCGTGGCGAACGAAGAAGCTCTCGCCGTTGTAATCGGTGTCCAGGAACCAGCAGGCGATGCCGTCGGCGTTGTCGCTCTGGATCTTGCCTGTGCTGGGATTGAACACGTCCACGCCGTTGACCTTCACTTGGTAGGTGCCGTCGGCGTTGGAGATCAGGTCGATGTCGGGCTCGCCGAAGATCACGAAGAGGTTGCCCTTGGTGGTCGACTTGAGCTCTTCCGCGAGGTGCAGGTCGGCGTGCATCCGTGCCTTCAAGACGGGGATGCGACCGAGCTTGGTGAACTCGGTGCTGTGGGCGTCGTAGTTGAAGGCACAGGTGATGAGCACGTCAAAGCCCGCGTCTCCTGCCTCCTTTGCTGCATCCACGAGATCAGGACGCGAGACGGTGCCGAATTCGGGACCGATGAAGATGGCGGCACGCCGTTCAACATCGCCTTCGAGGTACCGTCCTTCGGCAGCCACGAAGATGCCCGGCCATGGCACGAGTGACGTGAACTCGATTTTGTCGTCCTTCTTGGACTGCTGTACGCCTGCGGTCTTCAGGTTCTCCAGGATCACGCTCGCGAAGTCGCGCCCCTCCTTGGCCATCGCTTCAGCAGCAAAGTCAATCAGTTCGTCGTCGGCTCCCACGGTGAGGGTGCGGTGCGGCGAAAGGCTTTCCACGGTGAACGGCCCGGCCACCCGGACCTTTGACTTGTCCTGATAGGGCTTGTCGTAGAGATATTCCGAATCGGCCTTGGCTGCGATCGACTTGTCAATTTCCGTCTGTCGAGCGATGCGGTTCTGCCACCAGTACGCATGGGACTTTTTTGCCGCAGGAGACCACTTCTCGTCGGATTCGCGGGGAATTTCCCACTCCTGCCACGACTGGCCCAATGCGTCATTCACGGCTTCGCGCAAAGGCTCCAGCTTCGCTTGGTATTTCTCCCAGATGACATCGATCTCGGCGTTGTTGGCGATGGACTTGAGGGTGATGTGCGGCACCCGCTCGTACACGAAGCCTTGACGCAGGGTGTTGCGGACGGGCTGGCTGGATGGCGCGGAGCGTGTGACCTCGGCTTCCTTCTGCTGCCCCTCGCGGGAATCGGCCAGCAGGTAGTACGGGTACTTGGCCCCCATGATGCGGGCACGGGCCAAGGCCAGAGCTACGCGGGAGGTGTCTATGGTGATCCAGCGGCGGCCCCATTGTTCGGCAACATAGGCGGTGGTGCCAGAACCGCAGGTGGGATCGAGGACAAGGTCGCCGGGGTCGGTGGCCATGAGAATGCAGCGTTCAACGACTTTGGTAGAAGTTTGAACGATATACGTCATTCCCATGTCACCACGGGTGTCGTCCCAATTGTTGTTCATTTCGATCGCCACGTAGTCGTCGAAAAAACGCACGTATCCGAGCCGGCTATTGCTCGCTTTCAACCGGCCTGCTTTAGCCAAGACGTTCAAACCCCGGAGATCCGTCTTGAAGGTGCTCTGCCCAGCTTTGAATATACGGCCTTCAAACTCGTATTCCCGCAAGTCGCCAGCACCCGGTGGACGGGCACTAGTTAGTGCATGAGAACCGAACAAGCGAGCGCCAGGAGGTAGCAAAGACGGGTCGAGACGCTCCTCCTTCAAAGTGAGGCGTTCGGTTAGATCAGGGGTGCGAAGGAACCCGTAGTTTGAGAGCCCGCTTTTCCCCTCAGCCTTGTCTTCAAGCAATTTGCGATACTTGGCCTTCTTCGAGTCCTTCGCATACCAGAGAATGAAATCGCCCACGTTGTCCAGTTTCTGCGATCCAAAACCTCCAGACTTTCGGACAAAAATCATGCTCGAGAAATTGTCCTCCCCAAACACCTCATCCATCACCGCCCGCACCCGGTGCACATTCTCGTCACCGATCTGAACGAAAATACTGCCAGAATCCGTCAAGAGGTCGCGGGCCACCGTGAGGCGGTCGCGCAGGTAGGTCATGTAGCTGTGGATGCCGTCGCGCCAAGTGTCGCGGAAGGCCTTCACCTGCTCGGGCTCGCGGGTGATGTGCTCC
>JACCEE010789863.1_pt1 | contig 13198 bp, 34 predicted proteins | sample 7449931 | NCBI WGS metagenome assembly JACCEE01 (sample SAMN15323457, study PRJNA562643) | freshwater metagenome | isolation source: river surface water | place: USA:Blue River Watershed | collected 2017-08-19 | reverse complement strand
CGAGAATAACATTTGGAATAATTTTATTGAATCAAAAGATTTAGGAGTTATTTGTCTTTCATGTGTCAAAGATGAATATAAAATTGTAGATGAAAAGAAATGGTTGATTACCAAAATCAAATATGGATTCTGATACCTTTATCACAGATACAATCTATGAAAAATTCCCAGATGAATATTGTTCTACTGATATTGATTCTAATATCTTTATTAATAATCAGATTTGGGAAAATCTAAAATATGAATATTCTGATTCTACATTTCGTATTTGGGAAGACTTTATTAAAATTAAAGATTTTGGAATAGTTTGTATTGACTTTATGGAAGACGAGTATAGAGTCGAAGATGATAAGAAGTGGTTAATTAATAAAATCAAATATGGATTCTGATACCTTTATCACAGATACAATCTATGAAAAATTTCAATATGAATATCATAATTCCAACAATATTCATAGAGGTTATATTAAATTTATTAAATCTAAGAACTTAGGTATTGAATGTATAGATATTAATATTGGTTCACAATTACTAGATAGATATAAAATCGTAGACGAAAAGAAGTGGTTGCTTGCTAAAATCAAATATGGAATCTGATACTTTTATTAATGCAACCATTTATAATCGTTTTCGGAATGAATTTTTTAAATATTTTGGTTCTACATATCGTGTTTGGGAAGACTTTATTAAAAGTAAAGATTTAGGAGTTATTTGTCTTTCACATTTCAATGATGAGTATATAATCATAGACGAAAAGAAGTGGTTGCTAGCTAAAATCAAATATGGACTCTAAATTTCACCTGTATAAGATATGTAACGAAAAAATATGGACTGTGCTACGTGAAGAATATGACAACACACCTATCTTTGAAATAATAGATGAAACAAAATGGTTTAACGGTAGTTATAAACACCAAAGCCACCCTGAGTTTATGTGGAAGTCTTTTGTGAAGAAGAAAAGATTAGGCTGTGTTTGTGTATCTCTTTTCAACAATTTATATAAAATTACTAATGAAAAGAAATGGTTTATGTCAAAATTGAAATATGGATTCTAGTGTTTTATTCACATCTAAAACAATACATGATATTTTATGGCAAGGTTTTGGTAAAGAATATTATACCAAAAATCTAAAATATGGCTGTAATACTTCAATATCTTGGTCTGAGTTTATTAACGGAAAAAACTTAGGTGTAATAGCAAAAATAAGTGAAGAAGATATATCATGGGTATATAATATCATCAATGAAAAGCAATGGCTTTTTTCTAAAATAAAATATGGAATATGATACTGTTAATACTGATCTAGATTTAGATTCATGTTTATATAACATTTTTAGATCAGAATATGTGGATTATAGAAACGAGCACTGGTGTATAAATTCCATGAAAGGTACATGGGCTGACTTTATAAATACAAAAAACTTAGGTATTATATGTTCTTTATGTAAAGATAGGGGTGTTTTACAATATAAAATTATTAACGAAAATCAATATATTTTATCTAAACTGAAATATGGATTCTAATTATGTATTATCTGACGAGATACTTAACATCTTGTCAGAAAAATGGTGTAAGTCTAATATAAATCACTATTCAGATTTTATAAAACATTTAGATATTGGTATTGTACCAATAATAGACCGCGATGTTATTACAGATAAATATAAAATTGTAAATGAAAAAAAATGGTTTTTAGCTAAAATAAAATATGGATTTTAATGCCAAAAAAATATACCTTACATTTATAAAAGAATGGATTAATTATAGCAATGAATTTCATGCTAAATATTCAAAACAAATAGATATTAATAATTGGCTAGATTTTATTAAATCAAAAGATTTGGGAATTATTTGCGTACAAGCTAAATCAAACAGTTCAGGTGATGTATATAAATTAATAGATGAAAAGAAGTGGTTATTAGCTAAAATAAAATATGGATTCTGAATTTTTTGAAAACCCATGGGTTATGGTCAAACTAGGAATAGAATTTTGTACTAACAACGACATGTACCACTGGCCTGATTTTATTGAAAATAAAAAATTAGGTATAATTGTCGAAGAATATATAGCTTATGAAAAATGTGTTTATAAAATTGTAGATAGAAAAAAATGGCTGTTAAGTAAAATTAAGTATAGCTTTTAATTACATATGAAAAAAGAAAAAGGACGTACAATAGAATCTTTCAAAATTTGGTTTACATTTAGCAAAGCATACAGTCAATCAAAAGGGCCATGGAGAAAATATGTAGAAAGTCTTGACTTAGGTGTATTAAACCACGATAATACACACTTTTACGAAGTTACAGACGAAAAAAAATGGTTATTAGCTAAAATAAAATATGGATTTTGATAGCAAGAAAATATACCTTACGTTTGTAACAGATTGGCATAATTTTCGCAATGAATATAGTGCTAAATTTTCAAAACCTGTAAGTGTTGGTATTTGGAAAGATTTTATTAAATCAAAAGATTTGGGAATCATTTGTCTAGAAGCTACTTCAACTAGCTCAGGCGATCTCTATGAAATAATAGATGAAAAGAAGTGGGTATTAGCTAAATTAAAGTATGGGTTCTGATAATATTGTATATATAGATAAAGAAAGTTGGTATCAATTTTACTTAAAAGTAAGGGATGATGCTGTATATGAGTCAGATATGTTAGATATTGCAGGTTTAAAAAGTGTTACTTATAATCAGAAAAATCAACCATATGTTATATCTATACACATGAAAGCACAAGACACTAATAAACACGCATTTCAAGTAATCTGTGAAAAGAAATGGCTCTTAGCTAAGTTAAAGTATGGACTATAAAGACGATACTATAGAAGAATTACTCTCTGACACGTCATTGTTTAATAAATGCAGAGATGAAGGTAAATTCATATTTATCCCAGGTATATATGACAGGTTCTGTGACTCTTATAAAGAGTCTAATTCTCCTTATAGAGCATTCATAAAATCTAAAAATTTAGGCGTCATGCCTTGCGTTTCTATATTAAACGAAGAACTGTATAAGAGGGATATACATTCAGATTATTATTACGTGACAAATGAAAAGATGTGGTTATATTCAAAATTAAAGTATGGATTCTAAATTATTTTTTAGTGAAGATATATGGGACAAGTTTCAACATGAATATTATGCCAAACAACCATACACTGGAAGAGGTGGATGGAAATTATTCATTTCAAATAAAGACTTAGGTATCAGATATACACCTTCATATACACTAGATTTAATACATGTATACGAAGTCGTCGATGAACAAAAATGGCTCTTAACTAAGTTAAAGTATGGATTGTAGTGAAGATTTAGATGATAGATTATGGACAGTGTTTCATAAAGAATATACCTCTAAGCCTAACCCTTTCACACATGTGAAACATTGGACAGTGTTTATTAATCAAAAAGATTTAGGAGTGTTATGTAGTTCAAGTGTAAAAGATCATACAATTGTTTTTAACTACAAAATAATTGACGAAAAAAAGTTTCTATTGTCTCAATTAAAATACGGCTATTAAAACATGAAATCAGACATAATATACAAAACATTCATTGAAGAGTATATGACATCTAGCTATATTGGCTGGGATAGATTTATTAAAAGTAAAGATTTAGGTTTAACTGTTACTAATTTAGCTGTAGAAAAATTTTCTAAATGTAATTATATTGTTGTTGATGAAAAGAAATGGTTACTAGCTAAATTAAAATATGGATTCTAATACATTCTCAAATTGTGCTATCTATACATCTCTACGAGATGAATTTATTGAATTTAAAGATTGGAATAGCTGGAGAGAATTTATTGATTATAAAGACATAGGTATTAAAGTTTCTGGAAGAAATAAAAAATCTAACAATGGTTACTACCGATACACTATTGTCGATGAAAAGAAATGGTTACTAGCTAAATTAAAATATGGATTCTGAATTTGAAAGTGAGAATCTTACTACAAACATATCCATTCTTTTTCACAAAGAATGGATTGATTTTGTTAATAATAAATCGTACAACGCCACCCTTCCTACTACTTTAGAAGGGCTTTGGAAACAATTTATAGAATATATGAACTTAGGCATAATTTGTACAGAAAATAACAACTGTTATAAAGTAACAAATAATAACAGATGGTTGTTGAATAAATTAAAGTATGATTTCTGATTCTGAATCATACGATTATCATGACAAAATCACCGCTCGTTTATGGCATTACTTACATCAAGAATTTTATCTAAAACCCGATTCTGTAGACTATAGTTCATGGATTTCTTTTATTCAAGAAAAAGATTTAGGCATCATTATTGACAAAGTAAAGGAACAGCATTTTATATACCAGGTAATAGATGAAAAAAAATGGCTATTAACTAAGTTAAAGTACAGCTTGTGATGAAATTTTTCGTGCTTAAAAAAATAAAATGAAAAATACCAAATTTACTAATCCAAACATTGCAAATACATTTATAGGTAGTACAGATTTTAAATTGTTCTTAAGAGGTTATTACGATAATAATGGGATAAAAATCTGGAAAGATTTTATTAAATCAAAAGACTTAGGTATTACCGTTGTTAATGTGAATTCAGAACACAACTTTACATATAAAATTATTGATGAAAAGAAATGGCTTTTCACAAAACTTAAATATAGTTGGTAAATGTTATCTTTTACTTTTCCTTTTCCTTTTGTTTTCAATTCCAAAGAAATCAACTAAATCACTTAATATAATCAAACTTTGTCTATACACAGGTTTTACGGTGTGATTATTTGATTCTGCGTATTCGCATAAACGTTCTAGATATTCTTTAACAACACGTATTACATTATACTCTTTTCTTATGTCCTTACGCTCTTCTCTTACAAGATCAACAAGTCTTACTTTCTCATCTGTACCATCATAACCTTTACGTGTGACAAAAGATATCATTCTATATTGTACACCAGAGTAAATTATCATTAATGTTCGGAAGTTGTCGTTTTCGCTTGCTAAGCTTTCTTGGTAACTTTTATATACTTCATTGTTAAAATCTTCTTTATCATATACCACTCGTCTCATAGCATATGTAGTTACCTTATTAAAATAATCGTTAGTTGACGTATTATATGTCTTATTATTTACCCCTTGTCTTTTTAATTCCTTAGATACACTTCCCTTCTCAAAATAATCCTTAAAGTAATAATCACCGTCAAGTATTGAAGTACCTAAAAAATGTTCTTTAATTGTTTCTTGTAAATTTTCAAGTACTTCAGATGCATTAGGTATATTGCGTGAGAATAATTCGTTGTATAGCCTATCAAACTCTCTATAATCATCCTCATTTGAAAGACTTGTTCGCGACACAGAGTAAACTTGTACCAAACTTTGTAGACTTGGTGATTGAACGAACGCTTTTTTTATAATATCTTTTAAAACGTTTATTTCTGGTATACGACTGGTGATATCAAAATCTATATGAGTAATATCATTTCGTATTTTTGGGTAAACATTAGTATTGTAAAATGCATTAGTTGAAGGTTCAGTTAAGGGTAGTGTACCGTATACAATGTAAGGTCCATGCTCAGGATCAGTAGGATACAAACAACTGTTATCATTAGAAATATCCATACCATCATGTATTATTATTTCTTTATCTGCTTTAGAAACATTAGGGTGATGTTTTACTATATCTGCATAATAATCTTCTTTTATTTCAAAAAAATGTATATCGTTTAAATTGTAACCTCTATCTATAGCCTCTTGAGTATGAGCAGCTAACCCCTCACCTGCACCTACCACCCCTAACATTACCCCGTTTTTTTCACCTATAAACTCGTTTTCTAACTTTACTACTTTAGCTTTTATATTTGTATGTGTAACTGTGTGAGCGGTACTGTCAAAAAAATCACTTATAGTTTTATCTTCATAAATACTTTTATAAGCCTCTTGTAATAAAAAATTGTCTCTATTAAACATAATACATGTTATTTGTATAATGTTATTTATATTGATCGCTTTTAAAAAACTATAGACTTTTAAAAAGCCTTTCAAAGACTAAATAAAATATATGTTACCTACCTTTAAAAGTTTTTATAATAACACACTCAAAACTTTAAAGGAATCTGTAGATTTAGACTCTTTACCTATCTTTCAAGATCCTACAACTATTCACAACCATATAACTATCGAAAACGGTGAAAAGGTTATTAAAGGTAGTATAGATTTCAGTTATAAAAACTTAACAGAATTACCAGATCTGTCAGATGTTAAAGTACTTGGTGTTTTTTATTGTGGTTTCAATCAATTACAAACCTTAGAAGGTTCTCCAAAGTACGTTGTAGGTGATTTTTATTGTAGTGACAACCAATTACAAACTTTAAAAGGTTCTCCAGAGTACGTTGGTAGTTATTTTGATTGTAGTAACAATCCACAGTTAACAACCTTAAAAGGCTTACCAAAGTATATTGGCGGTGATTTGTTTTGGTATTATACTAAAGTACCTATGGAAGACTTCTATGAAAATCTTCTGCTTTCAGACGTTAAAGGCAACCCTATGGCTAGGATTGGGGATGAAGATGAAGTTGGATATGATGAGTACCCAGAAGAACCAATGTCTAGAGAAGAAGTATATAGTACTGCTAAAGCTTACAAATTCTACAACACTCCTTCAGAGGATATAGACTTTTAAAAAATAGATGACTAAATAATTAATTAGTACTTATGCAAAGTTTTAATTTATTATATACTAATCTTTTAAAAGAAGTAGATTCTACGAATACTCTTGATTATGAACAAGAGCGTAAGATGTATGAGGGTATGATCGAACTATGTCTTGATCACGGTCCGTATGAATCTCACCCTGCAGGTTGTGGCACGTATGGTGATAAAGATAATGATTTTGACTTAGAATATAAATATTCACCTGAGTTTGTTGAACGTTTTACGAAAGATCCTACATTATTACCGTTAATAACTGAATTGTTTGTTGATGGTTATCCCATAAATGATTTCAATTTATATAAATTTGCAAGCAAAGATCTACAAGACAAATATCATGAATCCCGACCTACTATAATAAGAGAGTTAAGTAAAGATTGTAGCACACTTGAAAGTGCAAAACAGTACGCTGTTTTTACAGAAGTTGATGATTATTTGTGTTCAAACTTAATACAGTTTGCAGAAGATTGTGGTGACTTGTTTTATCAAGAGTATGCTGTAGCACGCTTAAAGGCTGCGTTTAGTAGAAACGAAGAAGATGATACAATTGATTGGTGATTACCACCCCTTCAGAGTATACTATAGACTTTTAAAAACTCCTTCAAAGACTAAATACAATATATGTTACCTACCTTTGAAAGTTTTTACAACAACGTAATCAAAACTTTAAAGGAATCTGTAGACTCTTTACCTACCTTTAAAGACCCCAATACTATTTATAACCACATAACTATTGAAAACGGTGAAAAGGTTATTAGAGGTAGTATATATTTTACAAATAAAGACTTAACAGAATTACCAGATCTGTCAGATGTTAAAGTACTTGGTGATTTTGTTTGTGACTATAACCAACTACAAACCTTAGAAGGTGCTCCAAAGTATGTTGGCGGGCATTTTGATTGTAGTAGAAACCAATTACAAACCTTAGAAGGTGCTCCAAAATACGTTGGTCGTAGTTTTGATTGTTATTACAACACACAGTTAAAAACCTTAAAAGGTTTACCAAAGTTTATTGGCGGAGATTTGTATTGGTGCTTTACTAAAGTAACTATGGAAGACTTCTATGAAAATTTTTTGCTTTCAGACGTTAAAGGTAATCCTATGACTGGGCATGCAGATGAAAATGAATATCCAGAGTCGCCAATGTCTAGAGAAGAAGTATATAGTAATGCTAAAGCTTATGGTTTTTATAACACTCCTTCAGATTACACCATAGACTTTTAAAAGAATTACACCTACCTTATTATATAAGATCTTTAAGAAGATCAAATAGTAATATTTGAATAATATCAAGAGTACATTAGTATTTTACTATGCTTAAAAGGATTTCTAAGCGTTTTAAAACACAATTGTGGCTAACTTATACGTTGTTGATCTTTGAATTTACTTGTCAGTCCATTACCCCGTACCTCTTAGGCAAAGCTATTGATTTTTTATTGCAAAAACAAAATAATATGTTTTTTTTATACATATTATGCAGCATACTCAGCTTGCTTGTTGGCGTGGTACGCAGAATATATGATACTAAAGTGTTCACAGGCATTTTACGCGATGTATCAATAGAACTTACTCAAGAAATGTTTGAGCAAAATATCGAACCCACAAAAATAACAGTTCGAGTAGATAAGTTAAGCACACTTGTAGATTTTTTTGAGTACCACCTACCACAATATGTGAAATCTTTTGTACAAATTATCGTGTCTGCTGTTGTATTGTTTTCAAATATACATCACTTTATATGGATAATTACCCTAATAATGACCGTTTCTTTGTTTTGTTCTCATCACAGCGCTAAAAAAACTAGTAAGATTTTACAGCTTTTACAAAAACAAGATGAAATAAAATTACATAATATCGTTAATAAAAAACCCCTAAACGAAATTAAAGATAGTTTTTTGAACATTCAAAAATTGTACGTTAATAGGTCAAATGTCGATGCAGTTAATTGGGGTGTTTTTGATGTGTGCTTTGTATTATGTGAGTTGTTGGCATTGTATGTACTTACCAATACTTCCCAAACTACCGCAGGACAAATAACATCCTCATTAATGTACGTAAATACATTCACAATGAATTTTAGCGTGTTTACATACGCCTTTGTGAAAATAAAAGAACTTAAAGTGACTGAAAACTTTATTCTACAAAAATAACGATTACTCAAATTAAAGTTTTTTTTGGCAGAATTTAAGATTTTTATTAGCACCTTTAAAGACTTTTTAAAGCTTTATAACAATATTCTCAAAAACTCTGCAGATACCTTAAACTTGTTACATATTTAAATGTGTAGAGTAAAGATTTTTCATAGACGCATGTATTGTTATAATATTTTTAGCTATACCTCTGTTACTCCATACCTCACTATGAAACCATTCATCTTGTTTTTTGTTTTCAATATCTAATACATTAAATGCATTTTGTTTTATAACATGATTACTAAATATGTATATCTGATCATCAAGCACACAGCAAGTTTCACTATCTGTATATCTATAATTAGGATAAGAAGTACCATATCTCACCTGTCTAGGTCCAATGTATCGCCGCACACGTGCATTTATAGACGTTAAACATAGTTGATTGAAATCTATTGGCTCGTATAGTATGATTTCCGGACGTGTTTTTATATACCAATCGTAATTAAGCTGTTCTTTATAGTTAGTAATAAAATCACATACCTTGCTTAATTGCAGTTTGTTGCTTGTAATATTGTACCTCACAGGTAGAGAATGAGTAATATTACACTCTTCACCTGTTATAAAACAATACTCAATATTATATCCTGATGTACTTAAAGTAGTATTAAAATTAGTAAGCTTAGAAATATCATCTTCAGTTATATTTCTTGAGCAAACGATAACTAACACTTTCATACTTTTATTTAGTATATGTAAGACTTTTCACTAAAATTTTAATGAGTTTATAAAAGAGTCAGGGTCTTTAAATAATTCCTCAGTTAAAATACCAGGAGTTGAAAATTTTCTTATGTATAAACTGTAATAGGGCATTGATCTGAAACCAGGGTTTCTACTACCTGCAGCATGATGATAGAAAATATTATAATACATACCAGCCATCACTGGGTGTAAGTTTAATTTATTAGAACGTATAAGCGGAAAAAAATACTCAAGTTTTAAATCACTAAATGGATCTTTTACAGGCTTATTTAATAAGTTTAAATACTGTGACTGATTAGTGTACTGTTGAGTGTTGTTTAGATATTTTCTGTTTATAAAAAATACACACGGATGTGGAAATGTATCAAGATTTTCAAATCTTACCGCTGCAGCGCCTATATGTCTTTCGGTTATTCTAGACCTACATATAGATATCCAATTACCGTCCACTGGCCATGCATCACTGTCTAATAAACACAAATAATCATACTCACTATGTTCACGAAAATATGCTAAAACTGAAGATATACCTTCTCCGTGAGAGGTTCCAGTACAATTAATTGTTTCATACCCTAATACATTATAATGATTCTTATGTACCTCAGAAGTACCCGGTTGCAAAATAGCAATTTTATGTATTGTGTGATTTATAGTTTTATTTAAAAAATAACTCTGCAAAGAAGCCCACTTTAAGCTCATCTCGTTGTTTGTAAAAACAGAGGCTACTAAAACTTTTTGTGTATTCATATATTAATAGATTGTATCATCTAATAAGTTGTATCTTTAAAGGCTTTTTTGCAAATATCATACTTTTATTTAGCTTCTTTAAAGACTTTTTAAAGCTTTTTTTGAAAAACACAGTTTTTTTTGGCAAAATTTAAGATTTTTATTAAAAGAATTTATAGTTTAGCATGGTTTGTTTACTTTATTGGTTTTTTGAAAGTATAGAGATTTCCCTATGTTTTACGGAGATTTCCGTAGAGAATTTTTGAAATTTTACAAACTTTTGCAGGGTGAATATTAGGTACACTTAGCGGTTAAGTTTTTTTTCAAAGAATTTTCTTGCAAAGTCTGCTAATATAGCCGAGACTATTAAATACCTTTATGAACGAACCCGAAAAAACACCAAAGTTTGAGAAGTTATTAAACGAGATGTACAGTAATTATTCAGATGGCAGTAAAGGAGATGATGATAATGAGTATAGTTTCAAGAAGGATCCTAAGGACATATTTAGTGATCGTGAACAAAGTATTGACATGGATGATGAAGACTATTTAGACAACGTAGAGGATGAGGATGAGGAAGAAGGAGACTACAAAGACTCTGCGATGTCATTAGAGGATGTGACAGGTGCTATTGAGGGTGTGTTGATGGGGTTGGATGGAGATTTGGGTGATACGTTTGCAGGTGAGGTAGAGCTGCTAGCAAACATGTTATATGATGACGGTATAGAGTATATGGAGGTTACTTCTTCAGGTCATGAGAGTGGGTACAACTATGAAGCTAATGAAGAGGAAGAGGGAGAAGTAGAGGACAAGGAAGTGTACTATATAGAATTCACTGCATATTACGAAGGTGGTGTAGAGAAGAAGTTATTAGCTTCATTTATTATTGACAATGACAGTGGGGACACGGATATAGAGTTGCACGGTCAATAAGTTATATATAAAAAACCTATATAAGTGAATAAAATGTGTATAAGAAGCTATGAAATTCACTGTAAGTAGGTATAAACGTATGGGAATGGTTGACAAACTCAAGAAATTCTTTAAGAGGGGTGAAGAAGAGGGTAAAGAATTTCTTGGATTTGTGGATGGTCGCTGTATTTTTCGATTAAGTGGTGTGGGAGAGGGGTGTCAGCTAAGGATTACCAGCGGCAAAGTTGTGTTAACAGCGACATTTTCTCGAGGAATTGAAGAAATCCTTGAGATTGGCAGGGATAGTATGTTATGGCAGATGGAGATGGACGGTAGTTTGCATGTGATTGGGGATGAGGGGGAGTGGGAGAAGCTGTGGAAGTGTGCGGATCAGTAAAAAACACAATAAAAAACTGTTGTAAATGAATTACAACAGTTTTTTTTTCTAAGATTTAGGAGTTTTTTTTTAGCCTAGGATGGCGTCTACCTCAGATTTTGCTAATTCTGCAGTTAATTTGAGGGATTTCACTACTTCTTTAGCTGCTTTTAGTTCTTTTCGAACTTTGCGAAGGTTTTTTTCCTTTTCTGCTAGTGTATTTTTTTCATTTTCTGATAATGCTGCGATTTTTGCTTGTTTTGCTGCACGAGCTGCTGCTAATGGATTTTCTTTTGGCATAATACAGTAAATTTTAAGCTAAAAAGTGATATAGTCAAGGTAAAAAAGGTATATATAAAAAACCTTTATAAAAGCTTATAATAATATTGTAGCAGTCACCACAACAAAATAATATATGAAGCAATTAACCAGTATATTTCAAAAAAACTTTAATAGTTTGATGAGTATTCAAGAAGTGGATGAGTTAAAAAGTGCTGTAGAGAGTTTGATTAAGGGTATTAATCAAATGGATCAAAGAAAGGTGAAGTTAAATCTTATGAATTTAGAAACTTTGCCTGCTGTTCAGCAGTATATTACTAATAGTATGTTCAAGTATCAAGGTATGGGTGTTATCTAATCAATAAAAACTGTATATATGTTAAAAGACTTAAAGCACAAGACGTATTTGGTGGGGGTGTTGGAGGGTGACACAGATTTTTGGTGTTCTTATGAAACAGACACTTATGCAGATGCACAAAACTATCTTAACAAACATCAAGAAACAGTTAAAGGGTTGGTGATTGTTGTTAAGAATGTTACATTTGATATGGCTTAAGAGTTTTATATAAAAAACCTCTATAATATCTTATAATAATAGAGTAGAAGATATACAATCAAACATATGAATAAAGAATGCAACGGTTGGACGAATAAGCAGACTTGGAACATCAACCTCAGATACGAAGAAATCTTTCGTAACATGTGTGAAGAACAGGAATTCAATGACCTGGATCATTTGGCAGAGGCTTTTGAGTCTATTGTCAATGAGCTCGAGTTTGAAGGTGTAAAAGAGAATACGCTAGCATGGCAAGCTGTTTATGAATACTTGAAGCAAGTTGATTGGGAAGAGATTGCAGAACATTATGCTGCTGACTTTGATCTCTTCAAAGAAGAAGAAGACATCAAAGGTTTGAAAGAGCTCCTGGCTGAAGTTGAATAATCAAGAAATAAAACCATGAAAAAAACACCCTCTCAAAAAAAGATTGCCAGTTTCAAAAGACAGTATGAAAAACTCCTTGCGAAGTTTCCGGACATTATGGTTGGTGTCACCATAAGTGAGGTCCTGATTGCCTATGATGTTAAAGGAGAGTGGAGTGATAAGGTTCCTCTGCCAAACACTCACACTGTAAAATCAGAGAAATAGTATGGAAACCAAGCTTGATTTGTATCTAACATTTCCTCTTCCGGAGTGGCAAGAAGAAGACTTTGAACAGCTCTTCAAGCATTGCGGAGCTGTTGAACAAGTTGAAGAGGATTTCAATATTGAGTTCTCTTGTGGAGATAACCTATATCTTTCAGACATTGAAAATGATG
>JACCEE010163314.1_pt1 | contig 13203 bp, 5 predicted proteins | sample 7449931 | NCBI WGS metagenome assembly JACCEE01 (sample SAMN15323457, study PRJNA562643) | freshwater metagenome | isolation source: river surface water | place: USA:Blue River Watershed | collected 2017-08-19 | reverse complement strand
AGTAATACCGATTTTAATTGAGAACTTAATCGTATATGTCAATTGCAAATACTTGTTAAACGCCGTGAGCAACTTAGCAAACACCCAGAAACGCCTAAAAATATCATTGAGAATAAGTGAGAACGAATACGACGGCAAATATTGCTCTCTAATCAAACTAGAGAACAAAACGGGAGAAACGCATATAATTATGCCTTGTCACATTAGAACACAAGAGGAAAACGGAGGTTGTAAAATAGCACCCATTAACTTTGATGATAAAAATAATCAATTAACTCGATTCTTTTATTTCTAAAATAACCCATCAATAACTTTTAAATAAACCCCGCTCCGGGCGGGTTTTTCTTTTTATCTAAACAAATTAGAAATTCTAACTCGCTGCTCAGTCGCCGCAGTGGCTTTTTTAAGGAAATTCTATCATGAAAACTTCTATTACAACGTCTATTTAGCAACCCATTGAAATTGCTATAAATTTATTTCATTAAAAAATAGCTCTGTAATATACTTACATCGGCGAGTTTGCCATCTCCTAAGACAAGCTCAAATCTCATCCTTAAAATCTAAGGTGGTCTCCTGTTCCTTCATTAATTGCCCCATACGTACAAACGGGCAGCATTTTCGTGACAAGTGTGGTTAAGAAATATTAGTGAGCCAACCGAACCCGAAATTGCATCAAACGAGTTACCTGTGGCTTCTGCTTTGTGGGTATGATGTACTAAAAAGACTGTAATACCCTATTTATCAATTAGTTGCTGAAAATTAGATATTAAATTAATTAGTAATTTTAAGGTTTTAAAGAATATCCCTTTACAATCACAATTTTTTAAGGGTGTGTAGTTGCAGAATGATTATTTTTTTGCTAGAGTTTAAATAACTGTTATTTTTTAATGCTTTTTTATAACCACTTAAAAAATAATTAATTTTTGACATAGATGGGAGGGAATATGTTAAAAGGAAAGCATTTTGCTAATTTTTTATTGAGTATTATCATAGTTTTTATAAGTTTACTAGCTTCAGCCTCCGAGCCAAAAACGCCGCTTAAAAGTGCTGCAGCAGTTTTAAATATCCAAACGAAACTTCTCTATATTCCCGCCTTAGATATTTTAGATAGCAATAATAATCTTCAAACCTATCAGGCAGTCGTTAAAATTAAAAATGATAATAATTCAAATATCCCCACGCTAGAGTTAGTTGAAATACAGCCTACCACAGAGCAAGTTGCTGACCCCCATGCAACTTATAATACAAATGATCAAACTGTTACTATCCCTAATGTTCAAATTGGTTCAACAAACTTTTTCGTTGAGTTTAATTCAGTACCGAGCAAGTCTAATGAATACAAAGTAAGTAACCTTCTCCTAAATGTAAATACAAAGCAAGATTCTACACAGAATTTCTCTTCATTTAATATTGCAACAGGCTTACTTCATATTCCTTATTTCCTTTCAGTAGATAGCACAGGAAAAGCACATATATACGATTTACAGCTTAGATTAGTTGATGCTTCCCCTATTACGTTTTCTTTAATCGAAGCTAAACTGCTCCAAAGTTATCCCAGTGGGAGTCTTGCTACTTATGATTCCATAACTAATACCGTACAAGTTCCGAATATCTTAGTAGAAAGTGTAAATTCCCCTAAAAGAAGTTTTCAAGCCGCTTTTAATGTCAAACAAAATACTGATTCAATTCAATTTATTATTTCTGGATTATATAGCTTACCTAATGTAGATAATTCTTTTATAGCTACACAATCTAACAACATTATTGACTTGTTTTGGTCGCCTGCAAGAAATACTGCTTCTAACATAAGTTATGAAGTTCATGTAGGAGAAGAACGTAACTTTATACCTAGTGATAAAACCTTGAAAGCTACCCTAAAAGAGCAAACAAAGTATCAATTATCCGATTTAACTCCTGATAAAACATACTATGTACTCATTATTGGAGTTGACCAATATGGTAAGCGCAGCCTTGAAAGGGATTATGTTCCAATACAATCATCAAAACCTCAAGTGATTGTAACTGAAGCAATTTATGGTTCAAATCCAAAAGCAGAAAGTGAAATTAGCTTTGGTAAAGTAAGCGTTGGTAATTTTGTCAGCAAAAAGATTGAAATCGGAAATCTTGGAAATGCGCCTTTAACAGTCAATCTCGTTAGCGTTGAAAACAATGAATCAAACGTATTTCAAATACCTTCTACTGTATTTCCATTTACGCTTTCAGAAAAAGCAACTAAACAGTTAGAAGTAAAATGTTCTCCAACTCAATCTACAGCCTATCAAAGTACATTAAAGCTTTCTTCTACTGATAAATCAGTCCCACAAATAACCTATAAATTAACTTGTGAAGGTTTTAGTCCTTTAACTTCAGCAGATGGAAAAACTATTAGTTCTCCAGTATTAGCTTCTAAACCTTTACCAGAAGAAACTATTGATTTTGGAACTAATGAGTTAGGTTCAGCTAAAGAACAACAAATTCAAGTTACTAATGAAGGTACAAGTACTCTCGCATTAGATTTTATTGCAATAGAGGGAGATTCTAACGATTTTAAAGTAGTAACAAAACTTCCTCTTTCTGTTGATTTAACTAATAATTCTAAACAGATAGCTGTTCAATGTATTCCTACTCAAACAGGCGATAGAAAAGCGGTATTACGTTTAGCGAGTAATGCTGCTAAATTGCCAGAAGTACGTTACAATTTGAAATGCAGTGGAATCTTATCAACTAATGCTATCTCTTCAACACCTCCAACCTCTTCTCAACCGACATCTACTGGAAATAATAATTCCTCAACAGGAGGAAGTTCTAGCACAGGAACAGGTGGGGTCATTCCTCCAATAATAAGTGTTCCACCAAATACTCAACCATTAATTCCTACTGACTCACAAAAAGTTACACCAGGACAAGCTAAGAAAATTCGTTATGAAGAAGCTGAAATTAGCATTCCAGTAGGAGCTCTTGATAATGAGGTTACTTTAAGCATTGAAGCTTTGCCTGAAGTAATTGAATTAGATGCGGGAATGACTAATGTAACTAAAGGAACTCGCAAAGGTTATCGTTTTCTTCCACATGGAACAAAATTTAAAGAAAAGGTTCAGCTTAGAATTCCTTACGATAAAACGTTAATTCCTGTAGGACAAACTGAGCAGGATATTAAAGTATATTATTTTGATGAACAAGTTGGACGTTGGAGAGAAGTCAAACGTGTAGGAATTGATACACAAACTCAGGAAATTATTAGCAATACAGATCATTTTACAGATTTTATTGCTGCAACCTTAACTGCCCCCGATTCTCCAGAAGCAGCTTCTTATAATAAAAATCAAATGAAGGATATTAAAGCGGCTGATCCAAGTTCTCAAATTAATTTAATTGATCCTCCCAAAGCAACCAATATGGGAGATGCTAATTTGCATTACCCTATTCAGTTGCCCGCCGGACGAGTAGGAATGCACCCAGAATTAGCTCTCCAATATAGTTCAGGCTCAGGTAATGGCTGGATGGGGTTAGGATGGGATTTAAGTGCACCTTCCATTAGCATTGATACTCGCTGGGGTGTGCCGCGTTACAGCTCTACACATGAAACAGAAACTTATTTACTTGGCGGGCAATTAACACCTATTGTTCACCGTTCTGATTTGCAACCGCGTACTGCAGAGAAAATCTTCCGTAGCCGCATAGAAGGTAGTTTCCAAAAAATTATTCGCCATGGTGATAATCCCAAAAATTATTGGTGGGAAGTTACTGGTAAAGATGGAAAGGTTTTTTATTATGGAGGAAATCCTTCAACGGGTGTTTTTGCAGATGCTGTTTTAACTGATTATCAAGGAAATGTTTTCCAATGGTTTTTGCATGAAGTGAGAGATGTGCATGGAAATAATATTCAGTACCAATATGTAAGAGTAGATGATGTCGGTTTAATGGCGGGAACAGTTCTTGGTTATAACTTGTATTTAAAGGCTATTTATTACACGGGTTACAATAAAGAAACTGGCCCATATCAAGTTAATTTTATTCGTGACCGAGATTTAAAAGAAGCGCGTAGAATAGATGTTTCTATTGATGCGCGAGGAGCATTTAAGAAAGTCACGGCGGATTTACTACGAAAAATAGAGATTTCTTATCAAAAAGATAAAATTCGTAGTTACGAATTTAAGTATAAACAAGGTGCTTTCCAAAAGACACTTTTAGATTCTATTTCTCAATATGGAGCAAAAGGGACTCTATTTAATACGCATACCTTTGATTATTATGATGAAATTAGAGATGCTAATAAAAACTATCAAGGGTTTGCTTCTGCCTCAAGTTGGGCAACAGGCAATGATAATGTTTCTATAGGATTATTTGGAAAAGGTAATGCGAGTGCTTTAGGCGGTAATAAATCATTAGCTACTGATATTCACCTATATTTAGGTCTTGCAATGGGCGGGTGTACTAAGGATAAAAGTATTGGAGGAAAAATCGGTGGACAATTTGGTGAATCTGAAGGCAAGCTAATTTTAGTTGATATAAATGGTGATGGATTAGAAGATAAAGTTTATAAAAAAGGAAGCACTGTTTATTATCGTCCTAATCGTTCTGGACCAAATGGTACTTCTCAATTTGGGGAAGAACGAGTTGTTGCAAATTTAGGTGCATTATCTGAAGATAAAAATCGCATGTTTTCAGGTGGGGGAGAACTCTATTTTATTGGAAATATAGGTTTTAACGTTGGTCGTTCTTATTCTGAATCAAATGTCTATATTACTGAAGTAAATAGTGACAAGCTACCTGATTTAGTTGCGTATGGACAAGTTTTATTTAATAGCATAAATGCAAACGGTGATCCTGTATTCAATCCTAATAGTATGAATACCCCTTACCCTATTGGACAGTCTGCAATTGATGCAAATAAAATTTTAGGAAATTTAAATGAATTAAGAGAGCAACAAATCGATGCATTTCCTTTATTAGATAGTGTTCGGCGATGGACTGCACCTTATGACGGAACTATTCAAATTACAGGTAATGTTGCTTTGCGCCAAGATAATAGTAGTGAAAGAAATCGCTATATGACAGCAGATGGCGTTCGGGTTGCTATTCAATTAAATCAAGCTGAATTATGGGCAACTACGATTTCTCCAACAGACTATGCATCAAAACAACCCACTAATGTAGAAAATATTGTTGTAAAACAAGGAGATATTCTCTATTTTCGTGTGCAATCTATATTTGATGGTGCGTATGACCAAGTTAATTGGCAGCCAGATATTCAATATTTGAATACCACATCTCTTTTGGATGCTAATTTATTAGATGCTTATCATTATAATGCTAAAGAAGATTTCTCATTAGCAAGTTATCGTGGCGTGCGACTTCCTATGCCAATTAAGGGAACAATTTCTCTTACGGGTATATTTGAAAAAACAGATATCACCAGTGATAACGTTACATTACAATTTTTTAAAAATAATGAAATTTTAATCGACAAACATCTTTCTTGGGATCAAACTTCAACTATTGAAATTAATCAAGAAATTCAAGTAGCAGAACAAGATTCTTTATACGCCAGAGTAAAGATAGACTCGCCAGTTGATTTGAGAAATTTAACTTGGAAAAAAGCACTTAATATTGTTTATAAACAAACTGATAAACCAGATGTTATTTTAGTAGATGAACAGGGTAATCCCACTATTAAGTTTGAATTATGGCCAGACTTTGATGTGTACCCTGTTTCTAGCCTTTATCCAATAACTAACCTTAAAGAACCTTTACAGGCTTTGCAAATTCCTAGTACAGGAACTTATAAAGTTTCTCCTTTATTTGCAATGTCTCCAAATGATACTGAAGTTAATGGTGAATTTATTATTACGGTTAAGAAAGCCGGTCAATTGGGATTATTGGCAAAACAAATCATTCCAGTAATAAAAGGCATAGTTGGAAACGCTGAATTTGCTTTTCAAGCTAATCAAGGAGATAAAATCTATGTTGAGGTTAGTACACGAGATTTTAATTTAGTTGAAAAGCTCACTCAAAAACAAATTGGTATTCAAGGGCAAGAAATACCCATTGCGTTTTATGAACCCAGTGCAAGTTCTATTCTTCCTCGTAATTATCGCGGCTGGACAGCGTTAGCTTATAACGGCAATCGGGAGCGAGCTAACCAACCTATTAGTATTACTCAAAAAGATTTAGATGGCACTGCAATTAGTGAAGCAATGACTGATTTGCAAACTAAAACTCAACAGCTTTCAACAGATAGTGAACCCTCTTTTGAGAACACAACGCAAAAAATTGTTGTATTCCCTCTCTATCCTCATTGGGATATGAATGCATGGCGTGAAGCAAGTGGAGATGCTAACTTTTGGATTAATGGACAAACTTTAAGTAGTTCTCGTCAAGGACCTGATTATATTAGTGTTCCAACCCCTGAACAACTTGCTGGAGCAAGTGCAGTTCCTCGCATTAGTACCACTGATAACTTAGGTTTCATGGCGGGCGTTTCTGCTATTTCTGCTTCATTTTCACGTTCTAATAGTAAAGGTATTCTTGATTTTCTTGATATGAATGGTGACGGTTTCCCTGATATTGTTGGAAATGGTCACGTTCAATTTTCTCCAATGGTAGGTGGATTGAGCAATCTTGTATTACCAATTTTAGGCGGTGATGTGAGAGGTTCAAAAGCAAATTCCTTCAATGTAGGAGCAAGTGGTACTTTCCCAAAAAGTAACAGCCGTTCTTCTGGTAAAAGTGGAAGTACCTCCAATATTAATGCAAATTTAGGCGGTAATTTTACAAAAGGAGATTCAGAAACCAAATACGATCTCATGGACATAAACGGAGATGGTATTGTTGATAAAGTGAGTGTTCAAAGTGGACAGTTATGGGTTCAACTAGGTTTTGGATATGGTTTTACACCTGCTGAATTTTGGGGAAATGCTAACTTAAATAAAAGTGAGAACATGGGACTTGGTTTAGGGGGAGGTTTTAATGATGGTTTCTATGGTTTTGCTGGAAGCATTAATTTAGGCGGAAATAAAACTGATACCAAAGCAAGTTTATTAGATATAAATGGTGATGGTTTATTAGATCGTGTCACTTCTGCAAATGGTGGATTAATTGTTGGATTAAATACTGGAAATGGTTTTGGCGCAGATATTTTCTGGCCTAATGCTTTAGGTGATGTTAGTAACAATATGGACATTACTTTAGGCGGTGGAGTGTACGTTACTATTCCTATTCCATTGTTGCCAACACCGCTGTGTATTATCATCAATCCGGGTGGGGACTTAACTCAAACCATGAGTCGCCCAGAAACCTCTATTCGTGACATTGATGGTGATGGTTATCCTGATTATTTACAATCAACTTCTGATAGCAATATTAATGCAGCACTTAATCCGATTGGTCGCACGAATTTACTCAAAACCGTGCATCGCCCATTGAGAGCTTCATTTAGTATCGAATATCAACGTAATGGTAATACTTACGCCGATCCACACAGTCGTTGGAACATGAGTCGTGTTTCAATTTACGACGGTCATGTAGGTGATGGCGTAGATATTACGAGTACAACTTACCAATATAAAGATGGTTTCTATCATCGTCAAGAACGTGATTTCTATGGTTACAAAACCGTAGTTGAAGCCGTGCGCGATACTCAAGATGCGATTTATCGCACAGTAACCAGCGAATATTTGAATGATAGTTTCTATAGCAAAGGATTATTGCACAAACAAACCACCGCCGATGCTCTAGGAAATAAATATCATGAAACTGAAAACACCTACGTATTTCGGAATGTAGAAACTCAGGGTGAATTAGCTAATAAAAATGATTTGGTAGCGACTGTTTTTCCTGAATTACGGCGGGTTGATACAAGATTTTATGAAGGTCAAGCAACAGCGGGTAAAATGACCTATGAATATCACGAATATAATGCAACTGGTGATATTATCAAATTTATCGATGGCGGAGATGTTGGAACTGACGATGATGTAGAAGCCATAGTTGAATATTACATTAATCAATCAAAACACATTTTCAAACCTCAAACTATTACTGTTTTAGCGAATGGAAAAGTCATGCGCAAACGCAGTGGTGATTTTGATTCTAATGGGGATTTAACACAATTACGTCAATATTTAGAAGATGGTAGTTCTGCAACCACTGATTTAGAATATGACCGTTACGGCAACATTGCTCGCAAAACTCGCCCTGCAAATCATCGGGGACAACGCTATAGCTTAGAATATACCTTTGATTCTTCTATATTTACTTACAACACTCAAGTCAAAGATAGCTTTGGTTATATTTCAAGCGGTGAGCATGATTTGTTATGCGGTGCTGTTAAGAAAACAGTTGATTTAAATAAACAACCTATTACGCATACCTTTGATGAATTTTGCCGCACAGAAACTATTACAGGCCCTTATCAAGCAGGTACTCGAGACGTAACTTTACGTTTTGATTATCATCCAGATGCAGAAACCCCTTGGGCATTAACGCAGCATTATGATGCTTATCATCCCACTGATCCGGTAGAAACCGTTGTTTTGATTGATGGTTTAAAACGAGCTATTCAAACTAAAAAAGATAATACAATTCACACGGGAGAAACGGGTAATCCTAAAGACATGATGACGGTAACTGGTCATCAAGAATTTGATTTCTTAGGACGAGCTATTAAGCAATGGTATCCAATTACAGAGAATCTTGGCAAACAAGGGGTTTTCAATCCTCAAATTGATTCTATTCCTCCCACTATAACAACTTATGATGTAATTGACCGTACTTTAACAATTACTGCACCTGATAATACCGTTACAAGAACAGATTATGGTTTTGGTAATGACAGAAAAGGTCAATTACAATTTCTCACCCGCGTGACTGATGCAAATGGCATTGTTAAAGAAACTTATAAAGATGTGAATGAAAACATTACGTCGGTAAAAGAGTTTAATAACAAAGGAACGCAAACCATTTGGACAAGCTACGATTACGATCCGCTTAATCAAATTATCAAAGTGACCGATGATAAAAACAATCAAACAACCGTTGGTTATGACAATTTAGGTCGTCGTTTATGGATTAATAGTCCAGACGCGGGTAAAACAGAAACGGTTTATGATTTGGCTTCAAATCCGATCAAGAAAGTTACTGCGAACTTAAAATCTCAAGGTAAATCAATAGATTATGTTTATGATTTTACGCATTTAATTGAGATTCATTATCCGACTTTCTCAGGAAATAATGTTACTTACACTTATGGCAGCGCAGGCGCACCTTACAACCGAGCTGGGCGAATTGTTACTGTCTCAGACCAATCAGGAACAGAAGAACGTTTCTATGGGGTATTGGGAGAAACTGTTAAGACCATTAAAACTGTTTCTTCTTCAACGCAAGGCAATAGTACAAATAGCCCAGAAATCTACACCACTGAATATGTTTATGACACTTGGAATCGGTTGCACAAATTAACCTATCCCGACGGAGAAATCCTAACCAACGAGTATGATTCGGGTGGATTAGTTAATAAAATCTTTGGAGACAAAGCGGGTTGGCATTACGATTATGTGAACCGTTTAGAATACGACAAATTTGAGCAACGGGCGTTTGTGGAAATGGGCAATAAGATTCGTAGCTCTTACGCTTACAATCCTTACACGCGGCGTTTAGCGAATTTAAGAGCGGGAAATAGCATGGGCAATGGTGCGCTCTTCCAAGATTTAACTTACACCTATGACAAAGTAGGAAATATTTTAGGGCAAGCCAACGCCGCCAAAGTCACTTCCGCCAGCCAAATGGGGGGGGCGACCAACTATGTGTATGAATATGATGATTTATATCGTTTAACGGCTGCGCGGGGCACTTTTGATACGATGCCCAACAAACAGCACGTTTTCCGTTTGAACATGGAATATGACACCATTCATAATATTTTGCATAAAAATCAATATCATGAATTGATTCAACCCTCGACCACGCCTGTTATTCAAAAGAAAGAGACTTACGATTGGCGGTATGCTTATCAAGGCGCACAACCCCACGCTCCAACCCACATTTACGACGCAACTGCTGGCACGGATGGCAAAGTCGGCGGACGTACCTTTGGGTTTGATGGCAACGGCAATCAACAAGGCTGGACGGACGATTTAAACGGCACTCGCCGCAATATCGTGTGGGACGATGAAAACCGCATTCAAAGCATTTTTGATAACGGGCACGAAAAAACTTACAAATACAACGACGCGGGCGAACGGGTCATTAAACAAGGTCCTCAAGGCGAAACCGTCTACGTTAATCCTTATTTTAGTATTCGTAATCGCGAAGTGGGAACAAAACACATCATGGCGGGAAGCACGCGCATGGTTTCTAAAATGATGAAACAAGATAAGCCTAATTCTAATCCCAACGGTAAAGTTCCCGAAGAAAAGGATTTGTATTTTTATCATCCTGACCATTTAGGAAGTAGTGCTTACATTACTGATGCCAAAGGCGGTATTTACCAACATTTAGAATACTTACCTTTTGGTGAAACTTTTGTGGAAGAAGTGAGTAGCACACAACGCACCCCTTATTGGTTCACTGCTAAAGAACTCGATGAAGAAACGGGATTATATTATTTTGGTGCGCGCTATTATGACGTGAGAACCTCTGTTTGGAATGCTGTCGATCCTATTTTAGGTCAGTATTTACCAACAGGAGATACAGAAAAAGATAAGAATCTTCCAGGAATGGGAGGAGTGTTTAATTCCTTTAACATGGGTTTATATACTTATAGTCATACTAACCCAATAAAATATGTTGATCCAGATGGAAATGTAGTTGTTATGTTTTTTTCCTTATCAAAGGGTACAATCACAGCGGTAGATATTGGAAAGACAAAAGGAGTTCCAACCTCATTCGACGTGTTTAAAGCTAAGTTAATGTTAATAAATAACTCAATTCCTTTTGTACCAGACTCCCCCACTGTTAAAGTGTACAATGTGTTCTCTGGTAATAGTGGGTTTGAAAATAATCCAGATAACCAACATATGGTTGATACAGGCCCTTTACCACTTGGAGAATACCTAGTTGGCAACTCGTATATACCTGACGAGCATGTACAAGATGCTGCTAATGGAGGAAACTATAACTGGTATAAATTATATGGCAAGGATGGAAAGGGAGGATTTTCATATGACAGTATCCCTGTTAAAGATCCAAAAACAAAAAGAACAGTTTATAGAGGTGGTTTTAACCTTCATACTGGCAATCGCAGTAATGGGTGTGTAACTATACGGTCAAATATTGGGGAAAATGAACCTAAGTATCCACAAAGTAAGCAGTATAATAACTTACAAAAAATGTTAAATGCTACAAGTGAGTATACATATAATAACAGTGGCTATAAAGGAGTTATAGTAGTAGAACCATAAGTTTATAAATTAACCTAGCTGGTCGAGGTTTGTAACCCCGATTAGAACATTTGAAAATATCAAAATAAACAGAAACGTTCTTCTCCGAATGGTAAGCTAAACATCAACTCATTTAGAAACTACTTTTAAATAACATCTTGATTTTATTTAAGAATTTTATTTAAAGATTTCAAGCAAACTTTCTAAATGAGTTCTTTCCTCTCAATTTATTTAAAGAAGATGAATATTATGCAAACAAATCAAATACCATTGAGCGGATTATCAAACGTTCAACAGGAAATTTTGAAATTATATGCTACTGAATTAGCTGATAATGAACTGTATGAATTAAAAACTCAATTAGCGCATTATTATGCTCATAAAGCCATTCAAGCGGCTGATAAAATTTGGGAAGAAAAATCTTATTCAACTGAAGAAATGGATAAATGGTTAAATGAATAAGCTAAAAATTATTTTTAGATACCAATGTTTTATTAGTATCTATTTCTTCCAAATCACCTTATCACTGGATTTTTGAAAAGCTAATTGAGGGGGCTTTTGAGGTAGGAATTACATCTGAAATTTTAATGGAATACGAAGAAATTATTGGACGCAAATATAATGTTAATGTAGCAAAAGATGTGATTAGAACATTATTAGCATTGCCAAATGTTCAACAGGTAATTGTTTATTACAAGTGGAATTTAATTAAAAGCGATACCGATGATAATAAATTCGTAGATTGCGCAGTTAGTTGTAATGCAAATGGGATTGTTACCCAAGATAAACATTTTAATATTTTAAAAACTATTGATTTTCCTAAACTTAATATTCTTTCTATCAATGAATTTAAGTTAAATTTCTTTTAAAAAATAGAATTACCAGCGACCCTGCGCTTTTAATTGTTCAATAATATCTTAGTCACTGCGTGGCTTAGTATTCCTTCTTTATAATGTTATAAGTTGCAATCAAATCTTTCACGAACACATCTAAATATTTAAACAAATTTCTCTTTTTCAGCACTTGATTTAACGGTGGTTAATTCGTTAGCAATTTCAGGGTGTTTGCTCAGAATATTTAGCAAACAAACCACAACTCCATTTGGCTTAAAACGCCCTTGCTCCCAATCGCGTAAAGTTGCAACTGGCGTTTTTATTAGCTCGGCAAAGCCTTGTTGAGTGAGTTTTAACTGTTTGCGCACGGATACGATACCACTAATAATTGCTCTGGTGTGGTGGTTCTGCCAATGGTTAGATTTTGCATTTCTAACAAACTTTGCCGCAAATCGGGTAATAATTCCCCCGCATCAGCTTCAATGGCTTGTGCTATTTTTTCAATGTCCATATTTATAACCTCTTCAACAATTCGTATAGGGTTATTATGCGGGATTCCCTTAGATAAACAAATAAGGTATTTTGATTACTACTAATCACAATTTGATTATCTGTAATCAATAAAAAGGAGTGGATGGAAGGAATTTTAAGATGTAATAATAACAATATATCAAAATCAAAGGGTTGGTGAAAAATCTTTGATTGCTGCTTTGAGAAAAGCAGTTGAATTAACGCAAGCGGGTTTGCCAGCTGTTGGGATTGTGTTAGATGTCTTAGATGATGCTGCTTTAAAATTTTATGAGCAATTTGAAGTATTTGAATCTTTTACCAATGATCCGACGCGGTTATTTTTGCCGATGAATGTCGCCAAACAAATCTAAATCAAAACCTTGTCGGGCTTTTTTTGTAAAATAGGTTTTTTGGCAAAATTTAAAAGATTATGGAACAGTTAAAACAGTTTTTTTATATGGGTGGCTATGCGTTTTATGTGT
>JACCEE010219097.1_pt1 | contig 13206 bp, 16 predicted proteins | sample 7449931 | NCBI WGS metagenome assembly JACCEE01 (sample SAMN15323457, study PRJNA562643) | freshwater metagenome | isolation source: river surface water | place: USA:Blue River Watershed | collected 2017-08-19 | reverse complement strand
TAAAGGTTCAAGGGATTCAATCTCATCGGGATGAACATTAAACAGGGCTGTGATAAAATCTGTTTGTGGAAGCATAGGTTTCCTCCTTCGTGTGCTTTAAGCTCTTAACTCTAAAGTAACACGAAGTTTTTTATTATACCCACACAATAATTTATAGAGTCCCCACACCATAAATGAATACCCCCTTAAAATCACCCACACGATAATTTAAAGCGCCGTTAAGATTAATGAAGAGATTACATTGATTAATCTCTTTCTTTTTTTGTGAATTATTAATAAATACATAATATAATGCATAAAATAATATGCAATATTTTGACAATTTGAGTTTACTATGTTAGTATCAGCTCATAAAGAGAGGTGGAATTATGACATCGATATTAGTAAAAAATAATGGTCTTGATAAGATTTCATCCACAGACGTTAGACGTAAATATACTGAAATGGCAAGAATTGTACGAATGAATCATAAACCAGTAGAAATAACCGTAAATGGTAAAGCTGATTTGGTTGTGATGAACCCAGAACTTTTTGAAAGCTTAATTGAGTTGATTGAAGATTATGAAGATGAAATTGCTATTCTGAAACTAAAAAGAAGCAAAGATGAAGATAGTTATATTTCTAGTAGTGAACTATTTAAGGATACAGAATTAGGCGAGTTTAAAGATATATCAATTGATGACTTGTTGGCTCAATGATATGCGAAAAGTAGTAATTAATAAATTAGCTCAAAAAGATATTGATCAGTTTGATGGTCGAGAGAAACAGTGGATAAAGGCAGTTGTTTGTTATCTTGAGGATGAGAATAACTCAATCGAATTAATCAAACAAAAATTTAGTCCTTTAAGTGGTTCATTATCAGGATACTATAAGGCTAAACATAGAGGGTTTGGTATACGTCTTATATTTGAAATCTGCGAAGAACATGAGTTAAGAGTATACTTTCAGAAAATATCGATAGATTCAAGCGTTAATGAAGTAATTGAGATAATTGCAGGTGGTAGACGTGATCAAATCTATGAAACTGTTGCGAAAAGAGTTAAGAAGTAAGTGAACCTCTAATAAAATAGAGGTTTTCTTTATGTTCAAAGCTTAAATTATACCAATAGTATAATAAAATATATACAAATAGTATAAATTGTATCTTTTATTGAGGGAAATGTAGGTTTAAACTATAGATATATTCCAAAAGGAGATAAACATGTTAGTAAATATAGGAGAAAATATTCGACGATTACGCAAACAAAGATCATTAACCCAAGAGAATCTAGCGGAAGCACTTGGTGTAACGGTAGGGGCGATATCAAAATGGGAGTTAGGATCTTCGTCACCTGATGTACAGTTCATCGCTGAGATGGCTGATTTCTTTGAAACTTCGATTGATGTCCTATTTGGATATGAAATACAGAATAAACCACTTACATCAATGTTAGATGAGTTAGATACCTATCGACAAACCAAAGATTATGATCGAGGCTTGAAACTCGTTGAAAAAGCTTTACAAAAGTATCCGAATAACTTCCTTGTCAACTTCAGATGTGGAAGAATACTCACCTTCTTTGGGATGGAAAAGAATAGTGTAGAGAGTACGGAAAGAGCAATTTCACTTCTATATCGTTCCATTGAACTCTTCTCACAAAATACCGATGAAGAGATAAGTGAAGTTGAGATCTATTCCAATATTGCGGAGTGTTATATGTTCATCGGTAAATCGGAAGAAGCATTAGCGTTATTAAAGAAACACAATCCAGGTGGCTTAAATAATGCGACGATTGCGATGATCTATGCAGTTAATATTAAGAAACCTGAACTTGCATTTCCATATCTTACTAAATCTTTGGGAGAGATTTTACAATCCTTACTACGTACAATACTTGGTTTCAGTAATGCATACATACAAAAGAAACAATTCAATCAAGCGTATGAAGCATTAACTTGGCTCATACAAATACTAAATGGATTTAAGAGCAGTGAACGCAGTGTAACGTATATTGAAAAACTCGTCGCAATCTTTAACGCTGGTAGTGCAATATTAGCGGTTCAATTGAATCGATTTGAGGATGCGAAAGATCATTTAAGACAAGCATATTCACTAGCAAAATTATTTGATGCACATCCTGACTATGGAATGCGTAACTTAAGATTCTGTGAATCAGCCCCAACAACCGCAATCGCCTATGATGATTTAGGGGAGACTGCAATGGGCGGTGTTATCTTAACGATTGAAGGAAGTGAAGAGAATAAAGAATTACTTATGAGGATGTGGGAGGAAATTTGTCATGAGAACGGTGAATAATCGTAAACAATTATTAGCTCAATTCTTTTACCAAAATAAACATAACTTTGTACTTGCGGTTATCGCAACGATGGGAATGTCACTTGTTAACTTAGGCATTTCTTGGTTACTTCAACAAGTCATTGATGTGATGACTGGAACAGGGAATACCTTTGATTTACAGACACTCACATTCATTTCCATTGGATTAATCTTAAGCATCTTATTAATTGGGTGGATCATGTATCAGTCTAAACCAAAATTCAATGCGAAGGCGATGCGTCAATATAAAGACTATGCGTTCGAACTTCTTACGAAAAAAGGAATTAATGCATTTAGCAGTGAAAATACATCCAATTATTTATCGGCTCTATCTAACGATACGACTAACATCGAAGCGAATTACTTAAATAATACCTTTACACTTGTATCTCAAAGTTTATCGTTTGTAGGGGCGTTTGCGATGATGATTTGGTATAGTCCCATCTTAACCTTATCTGCTGTATTACTATCACTCTTACCGTTACTTGCGTCTTTGGTAGCGGGAAATCGATTGATGAGTGCTGAAAAGAATGTATCGGATCGTAATGCGAGTTATGTCGCAACACTTAAGGATTGTTTAAGCGGTTTCTCGGTTGTGAAGAGTTTTAAAGCAGAGAAACAAATTATTAAGATGTTAGCACAGTCCAATCAATCTGCAGAAGGATCTAAACAAGCTCGTAATCAACTTAATACGATCATATCGGTTGCGGCAGGTGCAGCAGGTGCTGCGGCTCAATTAGGGGTGTTTATTGTAGGAGCATACTTAGCCCTTAGTGGTAGTGGTATAACAGCAGGGGTTGTGCTTGTGTTTGTGAATCTTATGAACTTCGTTATCCAACCGATTGCGGAAGTTCCAGGCTTACTGGCGAATCGTAAAGCAGCAGTTGGTTTGATTGATAAACTAGCAGAAGCCTTATCAAATAATGTTCGTGATAGTGGACAGTCCATTGAAAATAAGCTTGAACACAGCATCCGATTAGAAAATGTATCCTTCAGTTATGATCAAGAGAAAGTCATACTTAATGATATAAATTTAAAGTTAGAAAAAGGTAAGAGTTATGCGATTGTAGGGGGATCCGGAAGTGGTAAATCAACACTCTTAAATCTACTGATGGCTGCGAACAGTCAATACAATGGCCATATCTATTATGATGATGTGGAACTTCGTGATATCAGCAGTGAATCCTTATATGATTTAGTATCGATTATCCAACAAAATGTATTTGTATTTAACAGTACAATCGTCGATAACATCACCATGTTTAGTGAGTTTGATCAAGCTGAGATTGATCATGCGATTAAGTTATCAGGTTTATCGACTCTCATTGAACAAAAGGGTAAAGATTATCTCTGTGGAGAAAATGGAAGTGGATTATCGGGTGGTGAGAAACAAAGAATCTCTATTGCACGTAGTTTACTTCGTCAAACCCCAGTATTATTCGTCGATGAGGCAACATCCTCCCTAGATGTTGAAACAGCGTTTGGTGTAACTAATTCAATTCTAGATTTAGATGGATTAACAAAAGTTATGGTAACTCATACACTCGATGAATCTATTCTACGTCGATGTGATGCGATAATTACATTGAAGTCTGGAGTGATTAAAGAGATTGGATCGTTTGAAGATTTAATGGTAGAAAAAGGTTATTTCTATTCATTATTTACCGTATCTCAATAAAAAAGGCGCATGCCTTTTTTTAGTCTTTGAGTGAATGGAAGATAGGATTCATATGATCATAGGTACAATATTCTTCATATCCAAGTTCAATAAGAATATCCTTAGTCTCTTGGATTCTCTCAGCTAAGTGTTCCTTCTTATGAGTGTCACTACCAATGGTAATGATATGTCCACCTAGGTCTTTGTATAATCGAAGAATATCTTTAGAAGGGGTTAAATCATTCAAACCATATCGATGACTGGAGGTATTGATTTCAATTCCTTTGCCATCTTTAATGACGGTTGTTAGGATTTCAGTAAGAATGGGTTTAAGCTCTTCGAATGGATAAACACCTTGACGATCATATCTCACAATTAAGTCTAAATGTCCTAAGACACTATAATTCTTATACTGTTGTATCACATCAAGAATCTCTTGGTAATAACGTTCATTGTATTCTTTTTGACTACGATCTTTCTGGAAATCTTGAGTCCAGAATTCTTTATCTTCAACTTGATGGACTGATAATATGATGAAATCAAATGGATACTTATTAAATAATTCGTTGTACTTCGGGATGGTATGAGTTTGAATACCGAATTCAAGTCCAAGTTTAATACTTATCTTATCTTTATATTTTTCTCTTAGATGTTCTATCTCGTCTACATAGAGAGGATAATTAACATTGGCAATTGCCATTCCATGACGATACTGTATGGTTTCACCGCTATCCCAATCGAGTTTAATGCCATAATCCACATGATCGGTAAAACAGATTTCTTGTAGATGGAGGTCTATCGCATCTTTCACAACTTCTTCCATTTGATAGTTAGAATCATCACTATAATGCGTATGAATATGATAATCGGCTTTCATTATTCTCCTAATCGTTGTGTCTATTATACCTAGATTTGATCTAAATAACATTATTAGGGCATATTCATTGAAGGATTGAGCGACAAAACTATAATAGACTTGATAAAAGTGAGGATAAAATGAATCAAGATTTTAAAACGATTGTACTGAATCGACGTTCTATTCGTGAGTATGATCCAACCATAAAGATAAGCCAAGAAGAAATGAAGCAGATATTAGAAGATGCGACACGAGCACCATCATCGGTTAATTTACAACCCTGGCGCTTCGTTGTAGTGTCATCAGAAGAAGGTAAAGAGAAGTTACGACCATTCATGCGTTTCAATACGAAACAAAACGATACATCGAGCGCTATGATTTTACTCTTTGGGGATATGGAGTGTTATCAATTAACCGAAACAATATATGATCAAGCGGTCAGAGATGCACATATGCCAAAAGAAGTACGCGATCGTCAAGTAAATAACATATTACCTACATACCAATCATTTAGTCGTGAGAAGATGGATGATGTTGTTCGATTAGATTGTGGATTAGTGGGAATGCAGCTGATGTTAGTGGCACGCTCGTATGGTTATGATACGAATCCGATTGGAGGATTTGTCGAAGAAGGATTAGCTGAAGCATTTGGACTAGATGGAAATCGTTATGTACCCATGTTAGTCATCTCAATTGGTAAAGCTATGGAGTCTGGTTATCATTCATTAAGACTACCAATCGATACCATTACTTATTTTAAATAAGATATCAAACGATATCTTTTTTCTTGTTTGAAACTTGTGTGAACATTCTGGTAATCTATTTAAACTTTTAATTAATCGTGTAAAATGAAAGTGTATCATCATGAACAAAAAATTCATTCGTTTCCAAACAGGAAATAATATAATCCTCAACATCGATCATGAAGTGATTCATCATCGAGGACCTAACCTGATCCAAACCCTTAGGATTTTAAAGGAACCATCCACTTAATTTGTGGATTTTTTGGTTTGAGATCAAAAAAAAGAATGAATCTTCAGATGAACAATCCTATATAACCAATAAATGAGGTAAACAAACGTATGGATAAAGTTGAGCAGAGTATTGTATTCTTATTAACGCCTAAAATAAAGATCGTGACATTATTTGAAGATTATACGATTCGACAATGTTTAGAGAAGATGAGACATTATGGATATGCGGCAATGCCAGTATTAAATCATAAAGGAGAATATGTTGCGACTGTTAGTGAAGGAGACTTTTTGTGGCATTTGATTCAAAAAGGGGAATACAATATCGAAACCCAAGAGGATTATACCTTGAAAGATATTGTTCGATTATCTTGGAATCGACCAATTCGTATCTATGCGAAATTGGAAGAAGTATTAGTTCAAGTCATGGATCAAAACTTTGTGCCAGTGATTGATGATCGTGGAATGTTTATGGGAATTATTACACGTAAATCGGTGATGCAATATTATTCTAAAAAGTATTTAGAGAGTCCTCATGCGTAGGACTCTTATTTAATCTACTTAAATAGATTGACGGAATAAATAAATATGATACTATTAGATTGTATACAATCTAATTAAAGGAGGACTGTATGAGTTTATATCAATTAAGTGTAAAAGATGTACAAAAAAACGATGTATCATTAAAGGATTATGAAGGAAAAGTATTATTAATTGTGAATACTGCGAGTGGTTGTGGATTTACACCACAGTACGATGGATTAGAAGCATTGTATGAAGAGTTCAAAGATAAGGGATTTGAGGTTCTAGACTTCCCATGTAATCAGTTTATGAATCAAGCACCTGGAACAGATGAAGAACTTGCGTCTTTCTGCCAAATGAAATTTGGTACAACCTTTAAGACATTTGCTAAAGTGAATGTGAATGGGGATGATGCGGATCCATTGTTTAAACATTTACGTAAAGCTGCACCTGCAGAATTTGAAGATGAGAAAGCGAATGCCTTTAAGAAGAAGTTGAACGACTTAAAACAAACCTTTACCGGAGATTCAATCAAATGGAACTTTACTAAGTTCTTAGTGGATCGTAAGGGAAATGTTGTGGCTCGTTTTGCGCCTACCTTTAAACCTGAAGATATCAAAGCACATATTGAAAAACTAATCTAATGTTTGATCCATTAAAATTAGAGTATCAACTCTGTTTCTCACTCTATACTTCATCACGAACGATTATTCGTAAGTATAAGCCTTTCTTAGATCCCCTTAATTTGACCTATACGCAATACATTTGTCTATTGGTCTTATGGGAGAAAGATGGGGTTAGTGTTAAGGAATTGGGTGAGCGCTTAATGCTTGATTCAGGTACTTTAACCCCTTTAATCAAGAAATTAGAGAATCAAGGGTATCTAAAACGTGTACGTTCTCAACTGGATGAGCGTATGATTTCAATCGTACTGAGTGAAGAAGGACATGCGCTTAAGGAAAAGGTAAAGGATATTCCTCAGAAGATTGTTAAGAGTTTAAATATGAATATTGAAGATGCGATTGAGCTTAAGAAACGCTTAGATTGTTTTATCGAAAAGAATCCAGAATAATGGATTCTTTTTACTTAATGTACTTAAATAAGGTAAAATGAGATAAAGATATTTGGAGGCAATATGTCGATCTTTACGTATAATCAAATTAATCTAGCCTATGAAGATTGTGGGAATACACAAAGTGATACCGCAATTGTGTTTATGAATGGCGTTATGGCATCCATGAGTAGTTGGAAGTTACAAGCGGATCTATTTGTAGAGTTTGGGTATCGAGTTGTTTTACATGATTTCAAAGGACAATTATTATCCTCTAAACCTGAGGGTATTTATACCTTTGAAGAACATTGCATAGAGGCAAAAGCATTGTATGAATACTTGAACATAAAGAACATTCATATCATTGGGACATCGTATGGTTCTGAAGTAGGGATGATGTTTGCGATGACCTATCCAGAAATGGTTTTATCATTAACTGTAATTGATGGCGTTAGTGAGATTGATGAAGTCTTACGACGTTTTGTGGAATCTTGGAAGTTGATGTGTTTAAGCAAGGACGGAGAAGCGTTCTTCTTGGGTATGTTGCCAAGTATTTATGGGGATTCGTATTTAAAAAAGAATCGTGAAGCGTTGAATCAGAGGGCAAAAGCGATTCCAAGTTTAGGCGAGGATTATTTAAAGGGACAAATTAGTCTATATGATACATTCTTACAAGAGGTTAATTTTACTGATCGACTTCATGAGATACAATGTCCAACATTAATCGTATGTGGTGAGGATGATTTGCTCAAACGTCCTAAATTTTCACGTATTATCTATGAGAATATTAAACAGAGTGAGTTTGTCTTAATTCCAGATTGTGGACATGTTACAATTTTTGAACAAGTAGACGTCTTAAAGACGTGTTTACTAGGTTTTATATCGAAACATAATCGAAAGGGAAAATAATGAATAAAATAGATTTACATATGCATACAAGTATCAGTAATGATGGGACCTATTCCCCTGAGGTATTGGTCCGAATGTGTCATGATGCAGGATTAAAAAGAATAGCGATTGCGGATCATAATTCTACGAAAGCATTTCGTGTCGCAAAACCGGTAGCGAATCAATATGGTCTTGAACTCATTCCTGCAGTCGAACTCGATTGTCATATTAATGGCATCAATCTACATGTTTTAGGTTATGGGATTGATCCAAATCATCCCATGTTTGATGTGTATGAAGAAGAAATTCTTTCGCAAGAGCGAAACAGTTCAAGGTTTGTGGTCGAAAAAATTCGTGAAACAGGACTTTACTTATCTGATGAAGCATTAGACAAAGTAAAAATTCATGGTGTTATAACCGGTGAAATGATAGCGGAAGTTGCCTTAGAAGATGAACGTAATGCGGAGAGTGAACTATTGAAGCCTTATCGTGAAGGGGGCTTGCGTAGTGATAATCCTTTAGTCAATTTCTATTGGGATTATTGTGCACAAGGAAAGATTGCGTATTACCCTATCAAATTTAGAACAATTGATGAGATTGTTCATATGATTAAACAAGCCGGTGGATTTGCGGTACTAGCGCATCCCGGCAATAATATTAAAACAAATGTAGATGTGTTTAAACAGATTATCGATAAAGGGGTAGTGGGTGTCGAAGTCTATAGTAGTTATCATTCACAAAGTACGATAGACCATTATCACAAACTTGCGCTTGAACATGATTTAATTATGACCTTAGGTAGTGATTTCCATGGTAAGACTAAACCATCCATCCATTTAGGTAAATTCGTTATTTCAGATGAAGAAGAACTTACACAACTTTTCTTATCACAATTAAAATAGAAGTAGGGGGATATTATGAAGTTAGTTATGATTTTTGGGGATGCGGCAGTGGGTAAGATGACAGTTGGACAAGAACTAATGAAGATGACGGATTTAAGACTGTTTCATAATCATATGACGATTGAAATGGTGATTGATGTTTTTGGTTACTATGATTCAACGGTCGTCAATAAATTAAGAGAAGTCGTCTTTGAGTCTTATGCAGAATCTCAGAATGAAGGGCTTATTTTTACCTATATGTGGGCTTTTGATCAACAGAGTGATTGGGATTATGTTAATCATGTCAGTGAGATTTTTAAGAAACAAGGAGCAGAGATTTATTGTGTGGAGTTGATTGCGCCGCTTGAAATTCGTTTAGCGCGTAATACAACAGAAAATCGTTTGAAACATAAACCATCAAAACGGGATATTGAGGCATCGAATCAAAGAGTGATGCAAGCGTCTACGAACTATCGTATTGTGAGTCGAGATGGGGAGATTCCGTTTGAGAATTATATCAAGATTGATAATAGTTATTTAAGTCCTAAACAATGTGCAAAGATGATTGCGAAACGCTTTAATTTTATAAAGGAAGGCCATGACACTTTATAATCCTTGGCGAGGTTGCCATAAAATTTCTGAAGGATGTAAGAACTGCTATATCCATTCAGGTGATTCAAGAAAAGGGATTGAAACAAACTGTATTGTGAAAACAGAACAGTTTGATCGTTTAGTGCGAAGAAATAAAAAAGGCGAGTATGTGATGAAGTCTAACCAACTCGTTTACCTTTGTTTTAGCAGTGATTTTTTGATAGAAGAAGCTGATGCTTGGCGGGATGAAGTTTGGGCGATGATCAAAGAAAGAAGGGACTTAACGTTCTTATTTCTGACCAAACGAATTCAACGATTTAAAGAAATATGTCCAAATGACTTTGAAGAGAATTACCAACATGTGATGGTGGGTTGTTCGGTGGAGAATCAAAGTGAAGCGGATAAGCGACTCTCTATCTTTATAACCTTACCGATTAAACACAAGTTTATTATCTGCCAACCCCTTATTGGGCCTATTCAATTAGAAAAGTATTTAAATGATTCAATTGAACAGGTTACGGTTGGTGGTGAAGCGGGTAAGTTTGCGCGTGATTTGAATTATGATTGGGTTTTAGCGATTCGAGATGAATGTATTAAACATCAAGTGGATTTCGTGTTTAGACAAGTGGGTTCGTATATGATTAAAGATCATATACGTTACTCAATTCCTCGTAATCAACTTTCATCACAAGCAAGAAAAGCAAATATCAATTTAACATTTAAAAAGCCTGCTGAGATATCTTAGCGGGCTTTGTGATAGATTGGGGTAGGAGATGGATAACGTGGATTAATGTAGGCAATCTCTTCATTATTTTGAAGATAAATACGAGGAATACGACCATTAAGTTGTGCGAGTAGTTCATAGACGATTGTACCCATAAATGTAGCGATATCTTTAGGATTAACTTTATCACCCATAATTTCTACAAGTGTTCCAATCGGATACTTCTTATCTAATCGGATTAAACTGAGATCCATACAGATACGTCCAACATATTCACAATCTATTCCATTAATGGAACAATGATAACCTTGAATATCACGATGGATACCATCCGCATATCCTATTCCGATGGTCCCGATGAGTTCATCCTTAGACGCAATATAATTAGCTCCATAACCAACGGATTCACCCGCTTTAACCGATTTGATATCCAATAAACTTGCATACAAGGTCATTACAGGCTTTAAATCAACAGGGTACTCAGAATACCCATAAAGGGATAAACCAATTCTAACGGCATTACAATTCGGTGTAGGGAAGTTTACGACAGCACCACTGTTAGCGCTGTGGATCCACTTGAAATCTCTATGGAGTGATTCTAATAAAGTATTGAAAGATTCATATTGTTTAGCGGTTTGAGGACTCATAGGATCATCACTTGATGCGAAGTGCGTATAAATACCTTCTACATTACATTTAAGTGAATCCGCTAGTTCTAAGGCTTCATAGACTTGATCTATTTCTTTAATGCCTAAACGATTCATACCAGTATCAATCTTTAAATGAACTCTTAATCCATCTATTTGATAACCTTGTAGTTTCTGAATCCAATCCAAGGATACTAGGGTTAAAGTAATATTATGTTCACTAGCTAATGAAACATCCATTGCCTCAACATAACCCATACATAAAATATCCATCTTTATACCATTTAAACGAAGATTAATGGCTTCATCTAAGGTTGCGACCGCACACATTGTAATCCCTAATGACTCTAAATGACGAGCCACCATAATATCACCATGTCCATACGCATTAGCCTTAATAACCGCGATTAAATTCTTTTGATGATAATTGTATAAAGTTCGTACATTATGCTCTAAAGCATCTAAATTAATCGTTGCGTAGGTTTTACGATAAGAAGGTCTCATACGATCCTCGCAGTGTTATACGCCATAATAACACCCCAAGCAATGAATGCTAAGTTGATTAATCCATTAATGGAACCTAAATAGACTTGAGAAACAATCGCAAGAATTTGTTGGACTAAGTCATAACTAAGGTTGATTCCAAAGTATCGTACGATATCCGATAAGATAAAGGACAATAAAGCAAGACCTGCAGCTAAGTAAGAAAACTTAGGCTGTACACCTCGACCAAACTTTTGAATCACATATCCAATTAGATATCCAATACCAACATAGACAATCGAAAAAGTAATTGGCATAAAGCGAGAAAGGATTCCATACGCAATTCCCAAACCGAGTGCAGTAGGGATCCCAAAGAGACAAGCTCTTAAAAATCTTTGTTTAGAATTTAATGCAAATGAGTTATACACACGAAACATAACTTTCTCCTAATCTTGATTATTATAGCACTTTAAACATCTGAATTAAAACATCACTTTTATTCGAAAAAAATCGCTTTTTGTATTGACGATAAAATACGCATATGTTATATTTATAAGGCACTTGAGAAAAGCACGGAGGCTTAGCTCAGTTGGGAGAGCGTCTGCCTTACAAGCAGAGGGTCGGGGGTTCGAGTCCCTCAGCCTCCACCATTTATTTTCTATAGTTTCTCAAGTATACGTGCCGGCTTAGCTCAATTGGCAGAGCAACTGATTTGTAATCAGTAGGTTGTGGGTTCAAGTCCTATAGCCGGCACCATTTTATTTTGTTGGCTCCCAGTTCTTTTCTGGGGGGGTAGCGAAGTGGCTAAACGCGGTTGACTGTAAATCAATTCTCTCCGAGTTCGGCGGTTCGAATCCGTCCCCCCCCACCATTCAATCTTGGGGTATAGCCAAGCGGTAAGGCACCAGACTTTGACTCTGGCATCTCCCTGGTCCGAATCCAGGTACCCCAGCCATATTTGTGACCCGTTAGCTCAGGTGGTAGAGCAACTGACTTTTAATCAGTGGGTCGAAGGTTCGAGTCCTTTACGGGTCACCATTTTACCACCGCGGATGTAGTTCAATGGTAGAACTTCAGCCTTCCAAGCTGACTACGTGGGTTCGATTCCCATCATCCGCTCGATTTTACGTAAAACTCTCAAAAAGCGCTTAAACAGGCGCTTTTTTGCATATTAAGCTAATTTTACTGGGTCACGCTGGGTCACGGGTTAAAAATTATGTGCAATTTTATGCAATTTTACGTAGTTTTACATCGTCGTTTTCCCAATTATGGTGGCTCTCAAATGCTTGTTATTTTTCTAAAATTAAGTTGAGAAAACACAGAGAGGGTAAAAGAATGCCAGCAACAAAACAAAACGATGGATTATGGAGATTTCAAAAAGTAATTGTAGATCCAATTACAGGTGAAAAGATTAGATTAAGAAAACGAGGTTACAAATCAAAACGAGATGCAGAGATAGCCGAAGCTTCTGCTATTATCGAAGCAACAAGCCAACCTGAATTGTTGGATGAGTTGTTAGGTAAAGTTGTTATTGATGACTTTATTTCATACAAAGACGCAACTATAAATGCACGTTCCATGCAAAAGAAAAAGAGAATGATTAATGCGTTTATCTTAC
>JACCEE010493600.1_pt1 | contig 13207 bp, 27 predicted proteins | sample 7449931 | NCBI WGS metagenome assembly JACCEE01 (sample SAMN15323457, study PRJNA562643) | freshwater metagenome | isolation source: river surface water | place: USA:Blue River Watershed | collected 2017-08-19 | reverse complement strand
CCAAGCTTCGAGGCTGTGTCCTGTCTCCCTGCTCGGGTCGAGAAGCCTGCTTACTATCAATGTATCGTACACTTGATTCAAACGAATCTTCGTCTTCCATAAGCGATTCAATACTGGAGCATCGAAACTTATGCCGTTGTGCATGACTATCAACGACACGTCCTTTAAATACTCCCGCAGGTTGTCGGCTACTTTCCATGTCTTTACTTCTCCACTGTCAATGTCTTTGGTTACAACAACATGAATCTTGTCATGTGCTAGGTTTGTCTCGACGTCCAAGACGACTCGCATAGTATTCCCCATCAGTTTCTACAGGATCAAAGTAATCGCAACCATCCATCTTTCGAGGTGACTCCATGAAGTAACTCTGACGATACGGATTAGGCTTTGCCTGTGCTCTGTAGCATCTATCGAAATCAGGACAGGAATAGTCGTTACACATACTGATATCGCTCATGTCTTTCCTTACTTTAAGTTTAGCCACAAACCCACCTGTGCGAAGGCGTAGCCAGTCCAGATCATCCCGTTAGAGATTTCTCCTTTGCTCCATTGTAGCACACCTACCACCAAATAACCTACTCCAGTCGCTCCCACGATTAAATGTTCAATGGTCATTGTTGCTCCTTATCGAGGCTTCGCCTCTGGCTCGGATGGCGACTGCGCACATCTCAGGTGTAGGCCAATCTCCGCATGCTTCTTCGCCTGTGTAAATTTCATCGCACATCTTCGCACACGCCTCGCGCTCGTCAGCACGGACAAGCTCGGCAAAGCGTTTAAGTCGGGTGTCAAATTCAGCGTGATGGTCATCCCACCCAGCTTCACGCGCCATCTCAATCACTGTTTTCATTTATTATCCTCTTTAGGTTTCTTCTTACCAAATATCTGATCCCAGTTATCCCTGAACTTCTGAGGGTCTGGGATGGGCCTTGGTGCTGATCCTTTACCACCGTCACTCGCCATAAAACCTCCGATAATATTGTGCATACTCTTCACTGTCTTCATTCACAAGGTCTCCGTTAGGCAGCAAGAACATACCGTCTGTCATATACACAGGCTCTCCCTTTTCAAGGTCAGACAAAGACAACTGTTCCAAATAGAACTCACTGTATTTCATAATGCTTCCTCCTCAACTTCAACCATACGCCCAGTATACCCATTGTACTGCAACTTGCAAGCCGGACCAGTCTCGCCGTTGTACCTGTTCTTTGCCACTGCAATCTTGGTCAAGTGACGTTCATCTTCGTTCTCAGCCATACTATTACGCTCCAAAGTAATCACTGCATCGCTCAGTTGTGCAATGGCTCCAGAGCCCCGCAACTGTGACAATGACACACTACCTCCATCCTCGTGACCTTGGTTGCCTTGTGGCCTGCGGAGGTGGCTCACACAGATCAGAGTGATGTTCAACTCTTGCACCAGTGTGCGTAGCTTCGTCATCATGTTGTCAATAGCTTTCCGTTCATCACCAGAATCCATACCACTAACAACAATAGAAATGTGGTCAAGAAAGATAACCTTGCAATCACACGCCTTAGCCATGTATCGTATGCGGTTAGATATGTTATCCACGTCAGAACTGCCAAAGTGGTCAAAAAGGTAAACACGATTAGTACCGAGAGTGTTATCAAAGGCATCTTTAAGCTCCTGTTCAGTAGTTGGCGTATCAGGCAAGTGTAACAGCTTGTTAGCATGGAGACTCATAATGCTCCGTGCTGTCTTGCGTGTGGACTCTTCCAAGAATAACCCACCAATGTTCCACTCCGTAGTTCTCAACAGGAAGTATAAGATTTCCCGAAGGAATTGACTCTTACCCAACCCGCTGCCTGCGGTGACTGTAATCAACTCCGCTGGTCGGATACCGTACAAGAGCTTATTCAAGCCTTTCCAAGGGTATTGTGCCTCTGCCACAGGCTCTGGTTTGGAGATTTCCTCCCAGAGATCAGCGGCATTAACAATACCATCAGGCACATACGGAGCAGCCCTCCACCATTCATTCACAAAGTCCTTGGTAGCCCCTGCAATCAGGTAGTCACAAGCATCCTTGTAACCTGCCTTGTGCTGGACAATCTTGGCCTTGTTACCGAACAATTCAGCCACTTCCTTAGCAGCCTTCTTACCCGGTTCATCGGCATCAAAGCAGATCACTACCGAGTCAAAGCTGTTCAGCCACTCATACTGGGCTTTACAGTCCTTCAACGCTGCCTGAGCACCGTTACGGATACTCACTGTTGGATAAAGGCTCCCTTGCATCTGGAAAGCTGCGAGAGCGTCAAGTTCTCCTTCTGTGATAGTGACAGCCTTTCCTCCGGCGTGAAAGAGAGACTGACCGAATAATGTTGCTCCTTTGAAATCTCCGGTGATGGAGAATGACTTTGAAGGAACATTGCGTTGCTTAACAGCCGTTCTAACTCCGTCTGCGTCAGTGTAAGGATAATACTGATTGTCTCCATCGGTCGTTACTCCGTACTTCTCACAGGTTGCCTGACTGATTCCTCGGTCAGGGATTGATTTGAATGTTCCTTTGATTTCCATCTGTGTTACTTTCCGAGGAGCTACAGCGTCCCTCATTACCGTTCTCTCGTCGTAAGCACCTTCGTGCTCGGTTGTCCCACAGTTGAAACAGTGGGTGTGCCCGTCATCGTACAGACTATTAGCGTCAGAGCTTCCGCAGTGATCGCAGGACAGATGACGAAGAAACTTAGATGTCATGCGTCCCCCTTGATGCCGTGGGCGGCTTCGATGGCTCTGGCAAACTGGATTACATCGGGGCTAGTACCAAGCCCAGACAAGTGCAGTGCCTTCGCCACGATCTGCTCATCCGTCAGCGGCTTGCGCTGTGCTGGTGGGATGGCGACAAGCTCCCAATCACGGTTTCGCCATTCCCATTCAGCGCCACATACGCAAAGCAATTCAGCAACAGTCGTCGGCTCCTGCTTACGTGGCTTCGCCACTGGTGCTGGCTGCTTCTTCATTGCGGCAATACGCTCAAATACATCGCCATCTTCGTAATGAGCGCGTCCGGGTGCTGGCTGCTCTTTCGCTTCGCTGGCCCAGTCCGGAACGGACGTAAGTGCTTCTCGCAGGGCGGTGATGGCTTTGCTTGTCTTTGTTGGCACGGGGCCAAGGCGCGGCACATTCCTCTCAATTTCCAACGCCTCCAGCGCCAGCTTCAACGCACGTTCCGTGCTGATTGCTTCAGTTTGTTTTGTCATATCAGTCATACCATTGCTCCCTAATCTGATCCTCGATCTCATCCCATGAACGCCTCACCTGACGATCAATACTTTCTAGGTCATTCTGGTCAAGTGTATCCACAATGTCAACACCCTTGTACCACACCTCCAGTGAAGGCCATGCGATGCCATAGTCTTCACCGTCGCTTTCAAGATCAAAGCAGACAGTGGCTGTAGCGTTCTCGCCGATGTTCAAGTTAAGACTAAAACGGCTCATTTGAGTACTACCTTTAAAAGTGTTAAGACACCCACAAACAATGAGACAATCATTCTTTATTCTCCTGTTGCTTTGGCAATAGCGGCACGGGCATGTTCTGCAACCATGTGATTTTCCTTGCGTTCAATGCGGTAATACTGGTCAATCCAGAGCAACGCCTCCATCATCTCTTGGTTTGCTTCGTGCAAGCGGCGCAGTTCGGCGGCGGCTTGTTTTGGCTCGCCATCGTCATCAAAAAGAGCATCTAGGTAATCAGCCAGTCGCAGGGCTTTAGGTTGTTTCATTGTTTATTTTCCTCAGACATTCGTTGCACTGCTTGCATTACATCAAACATGACCTGTTCATAGCCGTTGGCACGGATAAGACCAGCCATATCATCGATCACAGAGTGGTACCAACACTCAAATTGTATAAGTTCTTGCTCTTGGTTGTCCATATACTCAATCATTGATTCATTCATGATATTACCTGTTGATGAAAGTTAGACACAGATAGACACACTTATATAGTACTTTAAAGTACCTAAGACATTACATCTATGCTTTTACGTTAATGTTATAAGATACTTATAGTAAGTACTTATAGTATTCAACATCTAAGCATCTATGAAACATCTTAGTGTCTCTATAGTATTATTATATGCCACGCTCAATCTTTGTCAAGCCCTAAATTGTAACCGTTTGTAACAGTGTCAAGGTCTAGGTCGTTGCCAAGGGTGTCCAGATCGTCAACATCATCATCAAAATCAGCCTCTTTGACCAGATCAGGCCTGTCCTTTGTCGGGATGTTGGGCATGTCTTTCATGCAACGATTACACAAGTCCAAGAATTCATTGGTTAAGGCATGACGTCTTGTCGCCTCATAGTCATTCAATGTTTTATTACAAGCGATACAACGCATTATTTACTCCTCTGGCTATGTAGCCATTAGTTGGTTCGTTTGAGGCCTTTGAAGGCCCGTTTAGAGGCCTCTGTGGGCCTTTCGTGATGGCAGGATCAAGTTAATTAGCCATGTTATCAATGTAACCTCCAATGATGTAAGCACAAAGTACTATGGCAAACACAAGCCAATGATTGTATCCGTTAGGCATTCTCGACCTCCAGTCTAACCATGTCCTCAATGTCCAAGATCAACTGATAATCGACAATGTCTTTCATGTCCGGTGGATTGTCGTCCTTGTATCCTTCAAGATACAGGTCAGTGCACCGAACGATCAAGGGTAGAGACTCAATCGACTGCACTTCACAGAGGCCATACCATTCGCAACCTCTGATTGTGTATACAAATTGCTTAATCTTGGTCACAGTGGTGCATCCTCATGGTTAGCAGGGTTAAATTTAGGCTTTTTATGGCCTGTATCCAGTGGATTAGGGAAGGCAGGGAAGGGCCACATTAAAGCAACTCCTTTGGGACATTAACTTCATCGCCCAGATTGCTTGCCACGTAGCACCGCATAGCGGCGATAAGGGGGTGCTGACCTTCCCATACAGAATCACACTTTTGTGTTCTTGCCATCCAACCATCTGGCCTAACAATTGGCTGTAACGTGATCTTTTCTCGCTCAATTATCGGCCCGCCTTGTGACCAGTCGGTTGAGTAGCTTGTCCATGCGGGATTGTCATACACAACCCCCTCACACTTCGCCACTGCCCAATCAAGGGCCGCGCCTGTCAGCTCAGAAACTTTAATTGTTTTCATGTTAATTAACCTTTTTAATGACAAACAACCCAAGGCACTCACCCCTGACCCACTTATCAGGGACAATCTCGCCCGTCTCAGGGTCATAATAGGCCATATCAGGCCCGTAATCGTTGCATTCCAGCCAGTGCTGACAAATACCCCGTTCAGTGGCGCTGAAAGCCACGATACCGGATGATTTGAATTGGACTTCATAGAGTGACATGATGTAATCCTTTCAACGGCAGGCCCACAATTCAGACAGTGCATCATCAAGGCCCAGATTGTCCTTAAATGATGCCTGAGCACGGTCAGCCCACCAAGCACCTTCGACAGTGCCTGTGCGCGTATTGACCCAGATATTAGGCCCACCAAATGCGACCAATACACGTGCGCCAAGATACTCGCCTTTGCTGTTGACGATGTACTCGATATCTAAGGCATCTTGAAGATAGTCAAAGGCAGAGAATTCGCCCTCATTGTCAATGTCCCGGCCTTCATTCCATTCATCCATTGGTGGATTGGTCAGGTTATCAGCGATTGATTGAACGTGGGCTTGCAGATCGTGAGACATGGTAAGAACCTTTTAAAACAACCTGAAACAGTCAGGCACTGAGCGCGTGAACGTGTATGTCACTGCACTGCATAGGATTTTATCACTAGACAAAACCCTACACGGTGGAGGGTCATTTATAACCGTTTACATAAGGATAAACCTTAATTCGGAGCTGTTTTTGATTCATCCCCCTACAGAATTCATAAGCTTTGCGTAACGCCTCAGATTCATCCTCAGCGAAAACATGGGGCTCAACAAATGGCAAATACTCACCGTAGTAAGTAACACAGCAAACGTAATGATTCATGGTTAGACTCCCAAGGCCAGCAAGACACCCCAAAAGGCGAACACTGCAATGCAGGCGATGGTGATGATGATTCCCTGAACGGGTGATTCTTTGGGCTCGATTGCTGGGATGTAATTGTGGTGAGACATTGTAGATTCTCCGTTGGTTGTTGATGGGTTGAGTGTACCCGCCGAAGCGGGCTTGTGAATAGGTGTTTACCCTTAACTTTTAAGCCACTTATCTAAGAATTGTTTGGCTTTACTAGGTGACTTCATGTTGATGTTCATGAAGAATATACCATCTTCAAAAACCTCATACACCGATTGCTGCATAGAATACACCGCCGTATAGGTTTTGCCTTCATGCTTGAGAATCCATGGCTTGGCCTTGAGTGCTATTGTATGGGCTTGGTCCAGTAGTTTAGAATAATCTATGATGTTTACCTTGTTAGGTTTGTCGTTAGCTATGCTAACTGGTTGAACATGGGTGGATTGTAGCATGGTTTTGCCATTGTCAACTACTTTTGGGCAACTGTTACAAATTGTTACACTTGTCTAGCTAGTGGCTTTTCCGTGCCTCTTATGGTTAGGGTTCAGGTATAGCGTATAAGGTCCTACATCGCCCCTCACACTACAAAGTCACGGCACAGACTGCACAGTTATGGTGCATACTACTCAGTCACATGGCAGACTGACTCTATATAACTTATACTTATAAGACACTGACTAGACTGACCAGTATAATTATGACTCATCAGTCACTTTCTAGCCTATGAAGTCATGGGGGGGATGGGTGAGGCTTTAGTGTTTATCTTTGCAGGAGCCTCTAACGTTCACAAAAAAGACCATAAAGGACTTAATTAGGGACAGATTAGACACGATCACTTAAAGCGCTAAGTAGTTGATCGACAAAGGAAAGTAAGTAGACTAGACAATCCTTCGAGTACATGGTCATAAATGGAGGAAGTAGAGACTCTAAAGGACTAAAAAGCGTACACTGAAAGCAATGTCAAAGAAGTGTCTAAGTGTAAAAGATGTAAATAATTGTAACAAAGATGAAGAAATAGCTTGACTTATAAAAAAAGTAGTGTATAATAAATGTAGTCTTTAAAGTGACGAGGAAGGTGATGGACTCCTAAGTTGCTAACACGAATCTGCACAGTTGATACAACGAATGTAGACGTAACCTAGATGTCTAAGAAGCATAGAAGTTACATACTATAAGTTACTTATAATTAGTACTTATAATATTTAACTTATAAAATTCTTTATGTCTTAGATACTTTAAAGTACTTTAAGTGCATAGATGACTGATGTCTTAAAGACACCTAGTGATAGGCTTGAAGCACTTTTAACGGTGAGTGTGTCTTGAACACCGTTTACCTTTTCAAGAGGAATCAACATGAAACAATGCTCCGTATGTGGACAATTCAAAGAGTTGTCTAAAAGTAATTTCTATCCGTCTCTCCGTGAACATGATGGGTTTCACCATACATGTCGTACATGTAGTGTCGATAAGTTTAAGAACAAAGAACAAAAACGAGATAACGCTTATTTTTCAGCACAAGGTAACATTCAGTTAGCTAGAAAAGAAAAGAAGGAAGAGAACCTTCTGAACTACATCAACGGATTGAAAAAGTGCTCTCGGTGTGAAGAAGTCAAGCCGCTTAGTAACTTTTACAAGAATAGTAAAACTTCCGATAAATTAACTTCTTGGTGCAAATGCTGCACAAAGGAACGACACCTTGCGTATCAGCGAGATAATGTTGTAAAGGAACAAAATGACAACAGAGGTACAGACCACTGAGATAGTAAAGCCTAAGCTTCGCGGCAAAGGCAGACCTCCTAAGTCCGATCTACAGGCCGTTAAAGACCGTACAAAAGGTAAGGTAGGTCGTCCTGCGGGTGACGCTGCTAGGCTTCAAGAGTTTAAAGAACGGTTACTCGCCACTGGTGGTAGTCGTATCCTAGACAAGATGGTAGAGATTGCCATGACCGATGGACATCCCGGACAAATGGCTGCAATGAAGTTAGCTGTTGATCGAATCCTCCCTGTGTCTATGTTTGATGCTGCTAAGAATGCTGGTGGAGCACCTCAAATCTCGATTAACATCACAGGCTTGAATCAACCCACTGTAAGCAGTGTTAGTGATGAGGACATAATCGATGTCTGAACTTAACTTTGCCCTCCTGAACTGGCAACAAACTGTCTTCAAAGACACTCATCGCTTCAAGGTCGTAGCCGCTGGCCGTCGCTGTGGTAAGTCCCGTCTGTCCGCCGTAACGCTCCTTATCGAGGCTTTAAACTGCCCTGAAGGGTCAGCGGTAATGTACATTGCTCCTACCCTCGGACAGGCCCGGACGATCATCTGGGACTTGCTGCATGACTTAGGTCGTCCAGTGATTAAGTCCTCCCACATTAACAACTTAGAGATTACCCTTGTCAACGGAAGAAAGATTCTGGTTAGAGGTGCTGATAACCCCGATAGTCTTCGTGGTGTGTCCCTTACTTATGTGGTACTGGACGAATGTGCTTTCATTAAGCAGGAGATTTGGGAGAAGGTTATCCGTGCTGCTCTGTCGGATAAGAAAGGTAGAGCACTATTCATTTCTACTCCATCGGGCCGTAACTGGTTCTACGATGCCTTCAAGCTCGGTAAGGACGAAGGCGATGAAGAGTGGAAGTCGTGGCACTTCACTACCCAAGACAACGAAACCATCGACCCCAAGGAAATCGAAGCAGCCAAGCGAACACTGAGTTCCTTTGCCTTCAAGCAGGAATATCTGTCCAGCTTCGATACCTCAGGTTCTGATATCTTCAAAGAACACTGGATCAAGAAAGGTCCAGAGCCCAAGGATGGTTCATACATCATCGCTATTGACTTGGCAGGCTTTGAAGACATCTCAGAAGGTTCCCAGAACAAGAAAAGACTAGACGAATCAGCTATTGCTGTCGTGAAGGTCTCAGACGATGGAACTTGGTGGGTAGACAAGATTGAGCACGGACGCTGGGACATCAAAGATACATGTATGCGTATCCTGAAGAACATCAAGGACTATCAGCCTCTTGCTGTAGGGATTGAGCGAGGAACAGCCAAGAACGCTGCTCTAACGATCCTACAGGACATGATGAGGCAGTATAACACCTTTGCTCATATCCAGACCCTCACTCACGGGAATAAGAAGAAGACTGATCGTATCATCTGGGCCTTACAAGGACGGATGGAGCACGGTAAGGTCATCCTGAATGAGGACGAAGACTGGAGTGACTTTGAAGACCAGTTGCTTCTTTTTCCAACTAAAGGTGTCCATGACGACTTAGTAGACGCTTTAGCGTATATTGAGCAGTTGGCTTTAAATTCGTTTGTTCCTGACTACGAAGAAGACGATTTTGACGTCTATGATATAACGGTGGGGTACTAGTGAAACAATGTCCGAAGTGTGAAGAATTCAAAAATAAGTCTTGTTTTTACAAGGATGATTCTAAAGCAGATAAACTTAGTTCTTATTGCAGAGACTGTGCTAAAGAAAAAAGAATGGCGCGGTACGAGGATAAGAAAGAAGAAGAAAAAGCAGCTTTTAGAAATCACTATTATAACAATAAAGAGCAATCGAAACGTTATAGCTTGAAGGCTCTCTATGGGCTTACTCTTGAAGAATACAATGATATGCGTAAGGATCAGCTGTTTTCTTGCCTTATCTGTAAGACACATGAAGATGACACAGCGCGTGGTTTATTTGTAGACCACTGCCACGACACAGGAAAAGTTCGAGGACTCTTATGCCAACACTGTAATACGTTGTTAGGAATGGCTAAGGATAATCAACTAATTCTTAAAGAAGCAATTAAGTATCTAGCAAGGATAAACAATGGATGACAACTTAGAAAATAGTCAGTACGACGAACCCACAGAGTCCGATAAAGAGCTGACTGATTGGGTTGTCTCCCATACTGACAAGTGGCGCGACTACCGCGACCAGAATTACTTGGATGCTTGGCTCGAATATGAGCGTATCTTCCGTGGTCAGTGGGCCGCTGAAGATCGCACACGAGAGTCCGAGCGTAGCCGTTTGATCTCTCCTGCTACTCAGCAGGCTATCGAGACCCGTCACGCTGAGATCATGGAAGCTATCTTCGGTCAAGGCGAGTGGTTTGACATTGAAGATGACATCAAAGACGTTAACGGCACTCCCTTAGACGTTGAGCAGTTAAAAGCTCAGTTGATGGAAGACTTCAACCGCGACAAGATCAAGAAAGCCGTAGATCAGATTGAGCTGATGGCTGAGATTTACGGTACAGGTATCGGTGAGATCGCAGTTAAGACCGAGAAAGAGTACGCTCCTGCAACTCAGGCTATTCCCGGCGTACAAGGCCAAGCAGCTATCGGTGTGGTCGAGAAAGACCGTATCGCTGTCAAGCTGGTTCCTGTGAACCCTAAGAACTTCCTGATCGACCCTAATGCTACATCCTTTGATGACGCTATGGGTTGCGCTATCGAGAAGTTCGTATCGGTACACAAGATCGTCGAAGGAATGGAGCGTGGTATCTATCGCAAGATTGATCTAGGCACTGATGGTCCTGATGATGACTTGGAAGCTACCGAAGAATCAGTACAGTATCAAGACAACCGTGTCCGTCTGTTGACTTACTATGGTTTGGTTCCTCGTGAGTACTTAGAGCAGCTTGAGAACGAAGAAGCAGAAGTTGAAGACCTTTTCCCAGAGGACTCCTTAGCTGACGAATACTCGGAACTGGTTGAAGCTATTGTGGTCATCGCTAACGGCGGTAAGCTCCTGAAGGCTGAAGCTAATCCCTACATGATGAAGGACCGTCCTGTCATGTTGTACCAAGACGATACAGTCCCCGGACGTGTATGGGGTCGCGGTACAGCGGAGAAGGCCTACAACATGCAGAAGGCCATTGACGGTAGTTTGCGTATGGACAGTGATGCCCGTGCCCTGACAGCCGTTCCCATGATGGCTATGGACGCTACTCGCTTGCCTCGTGGTGCTAAGTTTGAGGTTAAACCCGGTAAAGCGTTCCTGACCAACGGTGATCCTAACCAGATCATGATGCCTTTGCGCTTCGGAACACCTGATGACTCCTCTGTTCGAGCCTCTCAGAACTACGAACGACTCCTCTTGCAAGCTACAGGTACTGTTGACAGTGCAGGAATGCCTTCAGCGGTTCCTCGTGACGCTGGTGCAGGTGGCATGTCGATGGCGATGGCTGGCATTATCAAGAAATACAAGCGTACATTGACGAACTTCCAAGAAGATTTCTTGATTCCGTTCATCAACAAAGCAGCTTGGCGCTACATGCAGTTCGATCCTGAGCGTTATCCTTCTGTAGACGTGAAATTCGTACCTACGGCCACTCTGGGTATCTTGGCTCGTGAGTTTGAACAGCAGCAATTCATCGCATTGTTGCAGACATTAGGACCAGACACTCCAGTTCTGCCTCTGATTCTCAAGGGAATCTTAGGTAATAGCTCCTTGAGCAATCGAAATGAACTGATTGCAGCTCTGGAACAGATGAGTCAGCCTAATCCTGAGGCTCAGCAGCAGGCTCAGATGGCTCAACAAGCAGCTATGGCTAAGTTGCAGGCTGATTTGGCCCTCTTGCAGGCCCAGACTCAGAAGGCAGCCGCAGAAGCACAGCAAACAATGGTTGAAACTCAGCTCATGCCTGAAGAGCTACGCGTAAAAGTGGTTCAAGCCGCTGCTACGAACCTCGATCAGGATGCTGATTTTGCTAACCGTATGAAGTTGGCTGATTTGATGCTCAAAGAGAAGGATATTGACTCCAACGAGCGTATCGCACTCGCACAGATGCAGAACCGTCAGCCTAAATAAATCAATGAAAGGAGTTTCCCCGCATGGATAAGGAACTTCAAAAGTATTATGAGGAAACCTTCAGCATGATGTCCACTCAAGGGTGGTCATTCTTGCTCGAAGACCTCGAAAAGTTAAAGCAAGAGCTAGAAAATATCCGCACGGTCAAAGACGCACAATCATTATCTTATCGTCAGGGCCAACTGGATATTCTAGACCTTATTTTAAACCGCAAGAAGACTTGTGAAGAAGTTTATGAGCAACTACAGCAGGAAGCACAGTAATGCGTCGAATGTTTGAATTTGTTTGTGAAGATGGGCACATCTCTGAAGCATTAGTTGATGAAACCGTCAGGGAACTCGCTTGTCGAGCCTGTGGTAAACACTCAACGAGAATTGTTTCCAGTGTTCGGTGTAACTTGGAAGGCATCACAGGTGCTTTTCCGGGTGCATATGACGCATGGGAACGCAAGCGAAGTGAAAAGCTGAAGCAAGAGAGGAAAGCCTCTTACGCTGTTCCAGAATAACACTTCAAACGGGTAAGTACTGAATAATCAGTATTCACATTTCATAGTCCTATAATCTCATTAGAGACAGGAGAATAATAGTATGGCACTTATTGAGCAAGAATCGTTTGACCCAACACTGGACACGATTGATGAAGAACAACCCCAAGAGACTCCCATTGTAGAGGAACAACCTCAAGAGGTCGGGGTAGAGAAAGTAATTCCTGATAAATACAAAGACAAGTCCTTAGAGGATATTGTTAAGATGCACCAAGAAGCTGAAAAGATGATTGGGAGGCAAGCACAGGAAGTACACGAAGTACGTTCATTAGCGGACCAGTTACTCAAACGGCAACTCGAAGCAGATAAACCCACTACTGTTGAAAGTGCGCCCGAAGTTGATTTCTTTGAGAACCCTCAAGACTCAATTAAACGTGCAATCGAAAACAACCCCGCAGTTCTAGAAGCTAAACAAGCTAACCTTGAGCTAAAGCGTATGAAGACAGCGCAACAACTTGCATCCAAACATCCTGACTTTGGCACTATTGCCAACGACACTGGATTTCAGGAGTGGGTGAAAGCAAGTCCTATTCGTATGAGTCTTTATGCTAAAGCAGACGCAGAGTTTGACTTCCCAGCAGCGGACGAACTCTTGAGCACATACAAAGAGTTGAAACAGGTTCGCAACAACAACGTACAGGAAACTGGTAAGAAGCAACAAGCACAAGCTTTAAAGGCCGCTAGTGTGGATACAAGTGGTTCTGGCGAAGTTGCAAAGAAAATTTATCGTCGTGCGGATTTAATCCGTCTTAAGATGACTGACCCAGATCGTTATGAGCAGCTTCAACCCGAAATCATGGCTGCTTATGCACAGGGTCGAGTTAAATAACATTTATTTT
>JACCEE011037741.1_pt1 | contig 13208 bp, 6 predicted proteins | sample 7449931 | NCBI WGS metagenome assembly JACCEE01 (sample SAMN15323457, study PRJNA562643) | freshwater metagenome | isolation source: river surface water | place: USA:Blue River Watershed | collected 2017-08-19 | reverse complement strand
GGTTTTGCGATACATTCCTGTTTCTGAGACAGTAAAACAGAATCTATCATTTCTTTTACCTGAAAATAAATATAAGTCGAACGATCGGCTCCTAAGTTTTGATCAATAGAAACGCCAATATAACTATCGCCCGAACCAGAACTATAACTGACATGAGCCCAACTGGCATTTGTCGATGCTGTCCATGCGGCATTTGATGTAAATGAAATAAGTTCCGTTGAAGCATCATTATCAACAACAACCGAATGTTTATCGAGAATAATACCTTCACGCTCAGTTATCATAGAAAAAGATTCCCATTTTTTTGCATTCTTATAATTAGATACTGAAGTATAAGGCACTTCTAATACACAAGTTGATGTATTAACGTCTTGAAACACATAAGCAAACAATGATAAATCGACAGGTATTGGATTATAAACTTTTAATAATTGTAATGAAATACATCCTTTAAATGCACTTTCGCCAATAGAAGATAATGACTTTGGCAAACTCACGGTTTGTAATTGGCTACAATCCATAAACGTATTGCTGTTTAATTCTTTTACGCCTTCGGGAATTACGATAGATGAAAAAGAACACAAGCTAAATGCCATGAAACCAATTGTTTTGATCGATTTTGGCAAATCCATAGTCAGCAATCCTGAACACTGTGTAAATGCTGCTCCTCCAATTTTTTCAACACTTGGAGGAATAATAATGTTTGATAATAAACTACATGATTGAAACGCATAATCTCCAATTTCTGTAACAGATGAGGGGATATTAAAAACTCCGGTTTTTATCGTAGAACAGAATATTAATTTTGTTTTGTTTTTGTTATAAAGAACATCATTTTCAGAAGTAAAAAACAGGTTATCAGGATCAACTGAAATACGAGCCGAGGCATAAGACAGAGCTGCATTTTGTATGGTACTTAATGCTGCGGGAAAATAAACCAACGCGTGAGCTCCACGAAGCGAAGCTATATCGAGCGTTGTGGCTCCATTGGGCAAAAACAATGTTTCGATTGAGGAATTATTATCAAACGCGTAAATCGGTATTGTATTGGCAGGATATGTTGCTGGTGCCCATGTTTGTGGCCCTTTATCACCAGTATACTCAACAATAGTGGTATTTCTCAAATCAACATAATTCAATAACGGAATACTATCTTTCATCGTTTCAAAGTCGCGAGCGTCAATTGTTCCACTCAAAATAAGGTCGGTTACCGAATTCATTTCTGCTCCCAAAACGGTATTCAATTCTCCTGCATTAATTGTTAATTCTTTCTGTAAAAAAGAAAATTCAAAGGTATTTGACATAAAATCTTGCCATCCAAATGCATTTAAATATGCAGACATAGAACCTGCAGGAACAAACAATTTACAAATAGCAGTAGGCACTCCTGAAAAAGGATTCATCGTATTTGATAAATCGTACGGCACCGGATTCATCACTTTTATCGAAGCCAATGATTCACATTTTTGAAAAGCATTATTTCCTATATAAGAAACACTTGCCGGAATTACAATTGATTTTAACTTAAAACAGCCATTAAAAGCATTGTCTGAAATAGCTTTTAATGCTCCTTGTTGCGGAATATTTATTGCTACCAAGCTACTACAATTGAGGAATGCGTATGTTCCAATTTTTGTTACCGAAGATGGTAAGGTTAAATCAGTTAAAGCAGAGCAACCATAAAAGGCATTATCATTAATAGCCGTAATTGTATTGGGCAGAACAACAGACTTTAACGCTGTACAAGAATTAAACAACGCATTACTGACTTCTTTTAACGAAGACGGTAAAACAATACTAGTCATACTTTTACACACATAAAAAGCTCCTTCGCCAATTGATTCTAAAGAATTTGGCAACATGATCGTGCTGAATTTACATCCTTCAAAAGCATATCCTCCAATTGTTTTGAGTGTTGTTGGTAAACTGAGATTTTCCAAACTAGAACATCCGGTAAATGCATAAACACCTATTTCCGTTAAATTCTTAGGCATTTCAACACTTGTTAACAATAAACAACCAGAGAAAAAATCATTTGGTAGAATCGTTACTTGCTCCGGCATTTTTACCGTTGTTAAAGCATCACAGCTATTGAAAACACCCGCCCCGCATGATGTTGCACTACTTGGTAATATAACCGTTTTTATTTTATTATTATTTTTAAACGCATAGATGGGTACTTCATTCACAGGATATGATTGACTGGCTGTTAAATCGGTACCATCGGTACCACTATAAGCATCAATTGATACTGCAGACAAATCGATTGACTGTAATTCAAGCATTTTGTCCCGCATCACTTCAAAATCGCGAGCATCAATAGCTCCATCAATCGTTAAATCGGTAATCGTGGCTAATTCCTCGGGTGTAAGGTTGTTCAACAACGTACCGGGTGTTAATGTTATTTTTTTCACAACCTGAGCTTGAACAAATGATGCAACGATGATTGCAAAAATAAAGAGTATCCGTTTCTTCATTGTTTTTCCTGTTTTTGAGAGTTTCTATTTCGATAAACTAAAAAAGCCGTTTAACAAAAATGTTAAGCGGCTTTTTATGTATGTATAAAGTTTTATTTTTCAATAATGACTGATTTTGTTGTTATTTGATTGTTTGATAATACATGAACGATAAACATTCCCGGCATTAAATCAGAACAATCAACGTTAATTTTTCCCGTACCATTTAATTGTTTTACCGCACGTCCCAAAACATCATACAATGTTATTGTGACAACAGACGAAGTCCCAGATTCAATCATGAACTCCTTTTGCGCCGGATTAGGATATAATACCAGTTGATTACTATTTTGAACATCGGTACCGGTCAATTCACTTTCTGCCAAATTGCTTAAGCTTTGACTAAATGGTCCACTGTCTGATTTTAACTTCGACGGTGTTAATTCTTGGCTTAAATTGAATCGAATCTGGTAATAAGAACCCATTCCTAATGCAGTTGTGTCAAGATATTCCTGTTGCATTGTTGTTTTAACGGCATCAACAGTATCTATCGGCTCTAATTTTTGACCTTTCATTGCTCGATAAATGATATATGAATCAACCGAAATTCCTTGATATTGGTTCCATGATACTTTTACCGTCTTTTCATTTATTAAAATACATTTCAATAACATACTGGCATGAATTGAACTTAAGTGCGACTCATTTCCACATGCAGAATCAACAGTACTCAATGCATATCTGAATGATGCTGTTTTGGGTGTCGACGAATTATCAATCGAAACGGTAGTATCTCCTTTTTGAATTGTATCGATGATTTCAAAAATACCTGATTTATTTTCTCTCCATACATGATACAATGCGATTCCTTTATTGTTAAGAGGTTCCCATGCTATTAGATTTTTTTCTTTCGAACTTTGTGTCAATAGTCCTATGCTTGGTATAACCGGCACTTTTACATGAATATTAATTGTATCGACATTTGTACATTCATGAGCATCGGTTACTGTTACGGAGTATGTTCCGGTGGTATCAACATTTAAATAACGAAGTTTTGAATCATCACTCCATTTATATGTACAAATTAAATTTGCAGCATTTTGGGCATCAACAACTAAGGTCTTTTTCCAACAGAAACTGGTATCTTTTCCAAGTGATACAATTGGTTTTTTATATAATGGAGTGATTTCAACGGTATCAGATGAAATACAATTCAAGGCATCTTGTACTTTTACGGTGTAGATTCCTGGCTCTGTAGCAACAAACGTAGCACTACCGGCAATAGTACTTCCATTCCAATAATAAGAATTAAATTGTCCCGGTGTTAAACTCAAGTTTCCACCTTCACAAAATGTTGTGTCTGAACCTAAATTTGGTTGTTTGGGAATTGTTATTGTTACCTGATCGGTAAGAGTAACCAATCCTTTTTTCATTATAACCTTATATGTTGTTGTTTGTGTAGGAGTTACCGTTATCGACATAGCATTCGTTTGAGGATCGGTATTCCATATATAACTATCAAAACCGGGAATGAGAACTTCTATTTTAAGCGATTCTCCTTTACATATTGTTGTATCAGACTTCGACAATGCCGATACCGTAATATAATAAGGTTTTGTTATTACTTTTTTCGTAAGATTATTTATTGCAGTAAGGGTTACGGTATATTTCCCTGCAGAGTCATATTTCACGATGGGCGACATTTTTGTTGACATCATCGGATTACCACCATCGAATGACCATCGAACAGAATCGGTATTTTGCATTTGCGCATAAAAAGTAACCGACTCATAGGGTTTGATATATAATTTATTTGACTTAAAACTAACTATCGGTTCGTGAGTTGGAACTTGTTTTAAATATGGTTGAGTAAATTTCATCTCAAACATTGATGACATTCCATTTTCATCTGTTACCGTTATTGTTACAAATTCGGTTCCTGTCCAATTTAAATCTTTTTGAATAGCTTGAATCTGTCCATTGATTACCGAAAACGACAAGTGTGCATTTTCATTTATCGACCAAGTCAACTTATTTAATGGAGTATAGTCGTCACTTACAAATGGGGTTAAATCAAATGGTTCAAACTCTGATTTCGAATTGGCAATCACTTCGGGTAAGGTTCCGATGTTAATTAAATAGGGAGGTTTATTTGCACTTGAAATGACTTTAACAACAATCTTTTTCTGAAGTGAATAAAAGTCTTGATAGAGTCCATTGATTGAAATAGGGAATTCAGTTTCACCTAACTGAGGATTTACCCAAATACGCAGCCTGTCATTTCCTTTCGCATCGAATTCTTTAGCAATATACATGTTTCCAGGTTGCATATTATCGGGAGAATCAAGATACCAATCAACCTTTTTATCGGTATACCCTAAAACGTTATTCTGAATTGTTTTCGAAATGTCGAAATCGATTGTATCATTTCCTAATTTCTTAATAATAGTATCAACATTAAAATAGATAGGGTCACCAACAACAACGAAATCTTTCAAATAGACAGAATCAGCAAAATTTGGTCTTGAAACTTTTACTTTGACATCAAATGAATCTTTATGAAAATATGAATTCATAACAGCAGCTCCAACATTCACATTATTTTCTTCAAAATTTTCAAAAGTCCATTCTATTTTTTCAACATTTGGATAATATGCTTTGAAGAATCGTTCTCCCTCTCCATCAATTTGTCTTATTGCAAAAACGCCAATCCGGCGATATTTTTTCAAATCTGGAGTTAATGGACTCAAGTTCGAAGTAACATATCCTTTTTGCCATGCGAAAAGCATATCTTTATAGTATGCATTGGCATTCGAAAAGTCTTTTACGCCAATAGCATAAATAGCATTTTGTGGAGGATCTACATCTATATATTGAAGAACCGTATTTGACGATATTTGATACAAAACCTGCATATTATCAACACTTGTACCTCTAAATATCACGTATGTTTGAACAGGAGAAACGGTGTAAGGTGTCCAACTCAAAAACATGTTTCCATCCAAATCTTTTTCGGCATTTAATTCTATCGGTTGAACCTTTTTTGAAGGAACAGCAGAATTACAACCATTAATAGTTGTCATGACATACTGAGGATTTTTTGATGCAAAAACGGTGTCAATAACCAATGGATAAGCGGTTTCTCCATTTTGAGTTGCAGGCATTGCGTCAACCAAGTTTTCTATATTCCAAAATTCATATGAAGCGGCATCTTGAATTCTTGAATATGTTAGCGCATAACCTATTCCCGGAAGATAACTAATCGATGTTATAGAGTCTGGTTTATTATCATAAAATGAAATTTTACAAGTATCAAGTGAAAAACATATTTTGTCTGAATCCCAAGCTTTCAATACATACATGCCTGAATCAGAAACGTTGAGCGAAAAATCGGTTGAAATAACTTCTTTTTTATAAATCCATTCAGCAAAAGGAACAGATGTGCCCGGATTCAATTCGGCACTCGTACCACTACAAATTGTTTGATCGTAAACCGATGTAACCGGCGGATAAACAACATTTTCTCCCAAATAATTTTCTTGACTCCAACTACATCCAAGCGTATCAATCCAATCGAATTTGACTTGCGTCATACCTTTCACGTAGTATGGCTTTAATGGTGTGAAATTTCCTTGCTGAATCCATTCATTATTTACATATTCACTTACATTATATGATGCAACAATTTCAGGAACAATCAACTTCGTTTTATCTCCGTTACAATAGGTATCATTTTTAAGAATAATACCATCGACTATTTGTTGATGAATAACGCTTACGGTATCGTAATAAGTAAAATCGCCCGATGCGTCTTTAATCGCAGCAATGTACTTCACGGTTTCTGGTTTTATGTCGGTATAAATTCCCGATGAAGACCAATTTGAAGTAACCTGCTCGTATATTTTATAGAACGCATATTTACTTCCGCCGTCGGCTTTCAATTGTAGAGTATTGTCACCACAAACCACAACCTGCGATGGCGACAAGAATCCAGGTGCCTGAATAAAGTCTTTCTGTGTAAGAGTGTCTAATTTCCCAGTTTGGTCGTCTTCACCAACCAATGAAAAAGAATAAATACCAGGAGTATCATATATAACCGTGACTATATTATCGAAACTTTCAGGCGTTGTACTGCCAGGGAATAACCACTTAAAACTAGCGAGGTTTTGTGATGTATTTTCTAAAACAATAGTATCGGGTTTTGTGAACGAATGACTTTTCAACACATAACTCACCTGTCCAAATATTGCTTCCGAGAGAAACAATAACATAATGATCGATAGACACTTCTTCATATAACCAACAATAAAATTTATGGAAAGCAATTTCGATACAAATATATCGAATGATTCCCAGAAAGACGAATTTATCGATCAAAAAATAAACTTTAAAATAAATTTCGGTAAACTACCCAGATACATTTGTTCGTCCTAATTTATCTAAAAGTTTAATGATTTCTACGGCTTCACGCACATCGTGAACTCTTAATATTGTTGCTCCTTTTTGTATTGCGATGACATTCAAAACACTTGTACCATTCAATGCTTCAGTAGCTGCAATATTAAGTGTTTTCCATATCATTGTTTTGCGCGACAAACCGGCAAGAATGGGCACATCAAGCAGTTTAAATTCATGCATATGTTGTAGCAGATAAAAATTTTGTTCTACCGTTTTACTAAATCCAAAACCGGGATCACAAATAATATCGGTCACACCTTTCTTTCGAAGTAATGAAATTTTTGCAGAGAAATAATCAATTATTTCACAAATTAAATCCTCGTAATGAGTAAAATCTTGCTTATTCTGAGGATTCCCTCGCATATGCATGCAGATGTACGGTGTTTTATTCGAAGCAACAACATCAAACATTTCAGCATCAAGATTTCCGCCTGAAATATCATTAACAATTACACATCCAAAACGCTGCACAACAGCATCAACTACCGAAGCGCGAAAGGTATCAACTGAAATTGGGAAATCAGGATTAATCGCCTTTATACAATCAATAGCAGGTAATAAACGGTTTAACTCTTCCTTTTCGGTAATATTTACAGCCCCCGGACGCGAGGAATAAGCACCCACATCGATAATAGCTGCACCGTCATCGATTATTTTGCGAATTCGTTGAGACATTTCGTTGGTTGAAACATAACGTCCGCCATCAAAAAAAGAATCGGGAGTTACATTCAAAATTCCCATCACCACGGGCGTCGACAAATCAATTAATGAACCATTTACACGCACATCATTCATTTTAAAAGTTTACAACAAATTAAAAACAAATACCCGTATTTTTTGCATTTTATTTACACAAGATTTTATATTTTTGCCACTGATTGAAAAGATATAAAATGAACAATACTTCAGAGCAATACGATAAAGTCATTTCACTTTGCAAAGATACCTTTTTTAAAAAGCTTGAAGACTACGGAACTGCTTGGCGCATTATGCGACCAAAATCGGTTACCGATCAAATTTATATAAAAGCTCAAAGAATCAGAAGTATTGAAGAAAAAGGAGAATCAAAAGTTGGAGAAGGTATCATACCCGAATTTATTGCAATCATAAATTATGGAATAATTGGTATCATTCAATTAAGCTTACCAGCAGATGCTCCGATCGAAATGGACAAGGAATCGGTAAAGGAAATGTACCTCAAATTGACTAACGATGCGAAAGAACTGATGCTTAAGAAAAACCATGATTATGGTGAAGCTTGGCGCAGCATGAGAGTCGATTCATATACCGATCTTATATTAATGAAGATTCATCGCACAAAACAAATAGAAGATAACAATGGCAAAACACTTGTATCAGAAGGTATTGATGCGAATTATTTTGACATGATTAATTATTCGGTTTTTGCACTTATTAAATTGGTATTAGAACAACAAAACTGAACAGTATGGCCAAAAGAAATGCACAACAAACACGCTTAATAAAGAAAATAATCTGGGGTCTCGTCCTTTTTATTGCCGGCTCTATTTTATTGTACGACAGTTATTACAGACCGAACTTGTCGTGGGAAAGACTCAACTGGTTGATGATAAGTATTGCGACAATTTCAACCGGACTGGCATTGTTTGCATCGAAAGACAATCTATGGTCGAACATAAGCCGTATTTTTATCGGAATCATTTTTATTTATTCAGGATTTGTTAAAACGGTCGATCCATTGGGCTTTGTCTATAAAATGACCGATTATTTTGATGCTTGGCATATTCAATTCCTTGAACCATATGCTTTACCAATGGCTATATTAATCATTGTTTCTGAATTTTTAGTCGGTATCGCACTCTTTTTCAACCTGTTTACGCAATACGCATCAATTGGAGCACTGGTGTTTATGATATATTTCACACCGGTAACACTCTATCTTGCATTACAACAAAATATTTCGGGAAAAGAATTAGTTCACGATTGTGGTTGTTTTGGCGATGCATTAATTCTTACCAACTGGCAAACATTTATAAAGAATATTGTACTGCTGATTCCTTCAATTATATTGTTTCGGCACAAAACAAAGATTTTACCGGTATTGCTCGAACGTTCACAAATAATAATCTTAGGAATATTCACGGTTTTCATTCTAAGCATAGCTTATTGGGGATTGGAACACCTACCAATAATTGATTATCGACCTTACAAAATCGGGACAAATATTCCGGAAAAGATGCAAATACCATCGGGAGCTCCACAACCAAAGTATGAATATCATTTATTCTACAAAAACACGAAAACCGGTGAGACAAAAGAATTTAGTCTCGAAAATTACCCCAAAGACTCAACATGGACATTTGTTGACACGAAAAATGTCTTAATTGAAGAAGGCTACATCCCTCCTATTCACGATTTTACAATCGTTAACAGAACAGAAGGCGATATCACCGACATGGTTTTAAGCGACCCAAATTATAATTTCCTTTTAATAGCTTATGACATCAACAAAACAAATGATAAACATATCGCTCAGATAAAAAATGTTTACAATTGGTGTTTAAAAAATGGCATTCCATTCCGTTGTTTGACCTCGTCTGTTGATCGTGATATCGAAGTCTTCAAAAAGAGAACCGGATTAAACGTACCATTCTATAATACCGACCAAATAACACTAAAAACGATTGTTCGTTCAAATCCAGGATTAGTTTTACTAAAAGCAGGAACAGTAATAGACATGTGGCATCATAATGACATTCCTGAAGTTGAATATTTTTCGTCGTTTATTAAAAAGTAAATCAAGTAATTAACATTAATATATAACACATAATGAGAAAAAAAATCGTTGCCGGTAACTGGAAATGCAACACAACCTTACCAGAAGGTATTGCATTAGCAAAAGAAGTTGAAAAACTTTATAACGAAAAAGGTGATAAAAATGTAGGCGTAATTGTATGTACTCCATTTTTACATTTAACAGAAGTTTCAAAAGTTTGTTCAAGCGTTAAAGTTGGCGCACAAAACTGCGGAGCTGAAGCAAAAGGAGCTTTTACAGGCGAAGTATCTGCTGAAATGTTAAAATCGGCTTCAATTCCTTATGTCATTTTAGGACACAGCGAACGCCGCTCATACTATGGCGATACCAATGAAATCTTAGCTAAAAAAGTACGTTTAGCTTTAGATAATGGATTAGCTCCAATTTTCTGCATCGGTGAAGTATTGGCAGAAAGAGAAAATGGCTCACTTTGGAATGTGATTACAGAACAAATGGAAAAAGGTCTATTTTTCTTAAGTGCTGACGAATTCTCTAAAAACGTTATTGCTTATGAACCAGTTTGGGCAATCGGAACAGGAAAAGTTGCAACCCCTGATCAAGCTCAAGAAATGCATAAATTTATTCGTAATCTTATTGCAAAAAAATACGGTAACGATGTAGCAGAATCAACAACAATCCTTTACGGAGGAAGCTGTAAAGCATCAAATGCAAAAGAACTTTTTGCAAATCCTGATGTTGACGGTGGATTAATTGGCGGTGCTGCTCTTCAAGCTGAAGAATTCCTTGGAATTGTAAATGGATTTCAAGCTTAATTTTTAAAAGAACGAGATATTTTAAAGGAGGTTTACAATCGTATAACCTCCTTTTCTTTTACCAAACCATTATACTATTATGAATTACAAAGAATTGATTTGTACACACAATTCATCAAACTCCGACATTGCCGAAATATTAATTGCCGAGCTAGCCGATATCGGATTTGAAAGTTTTGTTGAAGAAGCATCATGCGTTAAGGCATATATTCAGGAAAATTTATTTGTTTCTACACAACTTGAAGAATTAAAACAAAAAGCTTTTGCAAGTCACATTCAATTTGAAATCAGCGATATAAAAACACAAAACTGGAACACACAATGGGAAAGTAATTTTGAGCCGGTCATTATCGACTCTCGATGTATCGTAAAAGCTCCGTTCCACCAAATTGAAGGACAATTTGACTATGAAATCGTTATAGAGCCCAAAATGTCGTTTGGAACCGGACATCATGAAACAACACAACTCATGGTTTCCGAAATACTTGATACCGATTGTAAAAACAAATCGGTTGTTGATTGTGGCTGCGGAACAGGGGTTTTAGCCATTCTTGCAAAGAAAAAAGGCGCTGCATTCACCAAAGCTTTCGATATCGATGAATGGTGCTATGAAAATACCATCGAAAACAATGAAAGAAATAATGTTACAGATATTATTGTTGAATGCAAAGGCATTGAAAGCATCATTGATGAACATTACGATATTATCATTGCCAACATCAACAGAACAATTTTAGAAGGTGCCATGGAACAGTTTTCAAAATCACTCAACACCGATGGAATACTTCTATTAAGCGGTTTTTACCAAAACGACATACAGATTATTACCGCTGCGGCATCGCGTTTCCAATTAAATTTCATATCTTTTCGGGAGAAAAACAATTGGGTTTCGTGTCGTTTTTCAAAATAATATAACATTCAAATAGTTAACAATGAAAAGGATAACAATCTTCTTACTCTTTTCCTTATGCGTAACATCCATTTTTGGACAGCAATTGAAAAAGTTTTCGATGATTCCTGCCGAATATTTTGTTCAAATGCAGGAGTTTTTTGCATCAACAGGTGCCGATTCAAAAGAAAATTTAAAGTTAATCAAAGATTTTCAAAAGAACTGGGATGAAGGCCTGATAAGTGAATTGCAAAAAACCGATATCCTCAATACTTCAAACGCCCTATTGAATAAACGAGCAAAACCAAACCCGCAATTTATAAATTACATCAATACCATCCTTACTATTGTAAACAATCCCAAAGGCAGTAGTGTTTTTGGAGCTTGGAACAAAACAGTAAATTCAATGATCGAACAAAAAAGTTTACTGGTTATCGATGAATTTAACAAAAGCATAATCGATCTTCTAAACGAAAATATTATAAACCAAACACCTACAATAAAATGGGTATCAGACAACCCGTCATACACATTAACCTTCGACAAAGAACCTATCTTAACATTCAATAATATTAATCTAAAATGCTTTGGAAAAAATGACAGTTCCGTTATTTATCAAACATCCGGAACATTTTATCCAATGACATCGAAATGGACTGGTTCGAAAGGAAAATTAACATGGAGAAGAGCCGGATTGGGAGAAAATTCGGTATTTGCAAACCTTCGTGACTATAAAATAGACATGCGTTTTGCCGGATTTAAAGCCGACTCAGTAATGTTCACAAATACAATATATTACGACAAACCATTACTTGGTAGTCTCGAAGAAAAAGTAACTGCCGATGTTACTTACGATAACGCATCATATCCGGTATTTGACTCATACGATAAATTAATTTTCATCAAAGAAATATATCCAGGAGTAGATTATCAGGGCGGTTTTACGATGAAGGGTGCCCGTTTTTTGGGTTCGGGTAACAAGGAACAAGATGCAATTTTGTACATGTATCGAAAAGACTCTTTATTCCTAACCTGTCGGTCCAAAATTTATGTATTTAGAAAAGATATGGCCGTTGGACGAAATACCTCGGTTGCATTCAAACTGGTAAACGACTCGATGTTTCACCCTGGCTTATTATTCAAATACAACGTGAAATTAAGAGAAGTAACCCTCATTCGCGATGGAGACCCTCAAAGTATGTCACCAAGCCCCTACTTCAATACCTATCACAAACTCGATATGGATTTTGAACAGTTAACATGGCCGTTGGACAAAAATGAGATAAAAATGGGTACCCTTAAAGGTTCTATTATCAACAAAGCATCATTTGAATCGGCCAACTATTTTCGAGAATCGAGATATAACGAAATCCAGTTGAACGATGAAATCCACCCGCTCGTTTTTCTGAAACGCTATTCCGATAAACAAGGAAGTACAACGTTTTATGTTGATGGGCTTGCCGATTACATGAAGAAAGATATCACACAGGTAAGACAACTCTGTTTGACATTGCTGTACAAAGGGTTTATTGAATATGATGTAGAATCGGGGAAAATAAAAATCAAACAACGAACTTACGATTATCTGAAAGCCCGTGTAGGTAAAATCGATTATGATGTTATCAAATTTGACTCAGAACACGACATGGTGGGATTGGAAAATGCCTCACTCAACATTCAAAATAATGACTTAAAACTATACGGTGTATCGAAAATTCAGGTGAGTGACTCTCAAAACGTAGCGATTTATCCTCGTGGTCGTCAGCTTTTTGTAAAGAAAAACCGTAACTTCATATATGATGGGATTATCGATGCCGGATTGTTTACCTTTTTTGGTC
>JACCEE010513549.1_pt1 | contig 13208 bp, 10 predicted proteins | sample 7449931 | NCBI WGS metagenome assembly JACCEE01 (sample SAMN15323457, study PRJNA562643) | freshwater metagenome | isolation source: river surface water | place: USA:Blue River Watershed | collected 2017-08-19 | reverse complement strand
GAGAGATGGCCTATTTCGATGAGCAGTCTCGTACTCGCAGTTGTTCTGCTGCTGCTATTGTTAAAACCGAAGTTATTGAGATTTCCTTTAAGGCATTTGAAAAAACCATGCAGGGACTCAATCCTTGGTTTAAAACAATCATCATCACTTTGGCCAATCGGCTTCGTAAATCTAATGAAAGAGTAAAGGCCCTCGAAAACAATTCCGTGGGTTATGGTAAGGATGGTAAGGTCCCAGAATATAAGTTCATGCAGTCAGTAGATGTGGTAAAAATTCTTTCGGCAATTTATCTGGTCTTTAAAGCGGCTGGCGAGGTGAAAGAAGGCAAAAGTACTCTTCACATCAGTAAACTTCGTTTTTACGCTTTGGATGTTTTTAATATTCAAGAAGTAAAATTCGAAGAATTTATTCAGCTTCTTAAAGACGAAGGATTTTTAGAAACAGGAATGGATGCTGAAAATCAACCTAAAGTATTAATTATTCCCAGTGTTGATTTGCTTAAAAATATTCTTACATTCTTTTCGAGCCAGAGAACAACTTCAGATGAAAAGAAATTGGTTATTTCTAATAAGTGTGAGCGTCTTTTAAAGCGTATTTATGATCAATTAATTGAGAAGAAAGCCCAAGGTGAAGATGTTGTTGCTGACTTAACTTTAGTTTTAGATGATTTCAAACATAGAAACATCCCTATCACAATTGAAGATTTAGATGATGCCTTGAAGGCCGGTTTGGTTGAAGAAGTTGTTGTAAGAGAGAATAATAAACTGACTGTTGAAGTTCATTTTACGCGACTTAAAACTCTTTTCCCTTTCATACAATTGACTAATGCCTTGACCAGATTTAATGAAGGGAAACAAAAAAAATATTAAAAAAAAGGGAGCTTTTAAAAGCTCCCTTTTTTGGGTTTTAATGATTGGCCTGCGGATCGTAGATAACTTTGACTGTTGATCCGTTAGAGTAAACAGCACTTCCGTAAAGCTTTAACATATAGCCTGACTTAAGAAGTGCAGGACTCGCTGGAGCGTCGTTCGTTGGACTTACAACTTTCATGTTTTGGCTTGTGACATAACCGATGGCCTTCCAGCCGTTCGTTGTTGATTCTGGAATTGTTTGTCCATTAATTTCAACTTTGATTGAGCCAGGCATTGGAACAGAGGAAAGTTGAATATAACCGTAATACTCCACAGGGGCTTTGGTTTCTATAATAAGACATTCTGGATAAGTAACACGAGCTGTGCCGTTAAGCTTAATAAGGTAACCGGTGTAAGGTTCGCCCGCTGTTGGTTCATAGCGAGTGTTCTTAGCTGTTTGATAACCTACCCATTCAAATCCATCGACAGAGCTTTCTGGAATTTCTACACCTGTATTTTTTCTTACTGTGATTTTTCCTGGATCAATGCTGTTTGTAGAAGCGGAAACCACTGGCCAGTAATCGTATTTATGCTTAAGAACAACTTCCTGAATCGCACCGTTAATACCATCAAAAAGGTGAGAATAGTCAGTTGTACAGATGTCATAGCTGTCTGGGGTTGATCTGCCTGTTTGATCTGTCGGTTTACTCATTCCGTTGGAGTAGTTGGTATTGTAAATTTGTTCAGAAACTTTTTTGTAAACGTAGTTTGCTTCATTATTTCCAGCGACACTTTTACAGTAGTTATGAGGAACCATACTCATAAAACGGAACATGAGACTTTGGAGTTGACTGTCACGAATGGCCACAAGTTTATTTTTCTTTTGAGTAATGAAATTTTCACGCAAAAATGGGTCGATTTGATCACCGCTGGGGTTAAAGGTGAGATCGTCACCGTTTGAAATCATCACAACTATTGTGTAGGCTTTTTTACGGAAGATTCCGTTCGTTTGGTTGTTTTCTAAAAGAGCAATGGCGCGGTCCATTCCGGGTTCACGAGAACCTCCGCCAGTGGTTTGTAACCTTGCAAAAGCAGCATCAAAAGAAGCTGCAAGAGTTAAAGCTGAACTACTAATTCCATCTGGGCTTGAAATGATAAGAGAGGCATTTTCCATGCTCCCTACATCGTAGCTGTTTGATGGAATCAATGGGGCCATCAAGATATGGTAATCAAAACGTGAAGAGATGTTGTTAATCGTGTTCCAAAGAGCTGCTTTGGTTTTGTCGTTGATGAAGTACTGACTTCCTGAGTTGTCCCACAAAAAGAGAAAATCCACAGGAGGTTTGATAAGCGTAGAGTTGGAGCAGAGAGTGCTGCTGTATTGTTGGACCTGCGAAATGCTTGAGGTGTCCTTGTTTTTATTGGCCGAAAATTCCTCTTTGGAGCAAGAGCTCGCAAGAAAGATAACAGCAAAGAGAACAAGAGCATTTTTTAGGAGATTCATACTTCCTTCCCTGATTGGTGGGTTCACACGTCTCTTATCGGTCTTTTGTCCAAGAAAAATGAGCGGTTTTTGCTTAGACTAGATTTAATTTTAAGTGATGCCTAAAGCTATGTCCATGGTCGCCCGTTCTAACTACTCAATAAAATTGAACTTTTTTGAATTGCATAAAATTAGACTTTTGTATAAATTATTTGCAGGGGGATTTGTGTTGAAGTATTATGCCCAAGGTTCTGATTGTGATTCAATTAACGTGAATTTTGGGATACTAGATTTAGCTTAAGTAACTTTGAGGTAGAGATATGAAAATTATTCCAGAGAAAAGTGTTGAGCGTTTATGTAAATACCGTCAGATCCTTCTAAATATTTTAGACTCTGGTAAAGAATTTATTTTTTCACATGAACTTGCTGCCATTCTTGATTCATCTCCGGCCCAAGTTCGTCGTGATTTGATGATGCTCAATATTACTGGTACACCTCAAAAGGGATATAATATTAGGCAATTTCTTGATGATATCTCTGATGTGGTTGATAGCGAGGAAGGGCAGTTGGCCTGTTTGGTAGGTGTTGGGAAATTAGGTCAGGCCATTTTGACTTATTTTGCTAAACGAAGACCAAATCTTTCCATTGTTGCCGCTTTTGATATTGATGCTGCCAAAGCTGGTCGCCAACATGGTGAATGTCCAATTTATAATATAACTGAGCTTGAGCAGATTATTAAAAATAAAAATATCACCGTGGGGATTGTGACCGTACCGGCTCCTCACGCTCAATCAACTATTGATACTTTAGTGGCGAGTGGTGTGAAAGGAATTGTGAATTTTGCTCCAACACATATTCGTGTGCCTAAAGGTGTTTTTATTGAAAATTTAGATATTACTTTGTCAGTTGAAAAGACAGCTTACTTCGCAAAGTTCTACTCTGATCGCGCTAGTTGTTAAGCCATTTGCAAATAGCTCGTGGAATGTCTAAGAGAGGGAGAACTGCATCGGTAGCGCCCATATCTTTCGCTGCTTTGGGCATTCCATAGACTACTGAGGTCGATTCATCTTGGGCCACAGTGTAGACACCTTTTTTCTTAAGTTGTAAAAGCCCTCTGGCTCCATCATCTCCCATTCCTGTGAGAAGTATTCCCATGACTTTTCTCTTACTTGTGAGATCAACAACTGAATTAAACATATAATCGACTGATGGGCGGAAGCGATTGACTGGAGGATCGGTGGTGATTCGTATGATCACTTGACCATCTTTTTCGACGAACTTCATATGATGATCTCCAGGGGCAACATAGCAATGACCTGCCTTTAGGACATCCCCATTTTCTGCTTCCTTTGCCTTAAAGGCGCAAAGACGATCGAGTCTATCTGCGAAAGCTTTTGAAAAGCCCGGTGGGATATGCTGAACGATAACGATTGGGGGAATATTTTCTGGAAGGCGAATAAGCACATCTTTTAAAGCTTCTGTCCCACCAGTAGATGCGCCCATGGCCAAAATATATTTTGAAAGAAGGGGAGTTGCCATGATGACGCGTTCTTTTTGAGCCGGTGTCTCTTCTTTTTTTCTGGCGAGATCTCTTTTTGAGCGGAAAGCTTCTTTGATTTTTTCTTGGAGTTCTTTGGCCATTAAAGCCGTATCTGAAAAGCTAGGTTTCTTGATGAAGTCAAAGGCACCATTTTCCAAGCTTTCCATGATCGGATCGAAATCTGTCGCCGAAAATCCCGAAACCATAATCGTAGGAATTGGTGTGTTTTGCATATAAAGTTTTAAAAAATCAATTCCGCTCATGCCTGGCATTTGAATGTCGAGAGTCATGACATCAGGTTTTTCTTTTCGCATGAGTCGTAAGGCTTCGTTGGCATCTTGTGCCACATGGATCACTTGAAGTTTTGGATCCTCCTCAATCATTTTTTTTAAGAGAAGGCGCATCGGTTTTGAATCATCAACAACCATGACTTTAATAGGGTTTTCTTTTGGTGGAGCTTTCGTGGGAAGAGTTATTTCTTGAGGTTCGATATCTTTGATTTGGACAAGTCCTGTTTCTGTAAAAAAACGAATCTTTTTTCCTTTGTAACCACCAGTTTTTTTCCCCTCGATAGGAATACCAAAATTTTTGAGAAGTTCTACGGCAATGCGAATATTTTCTTTCCCGACTTCTGTTTCAGATTCTTTTATAGCATCTAAAACATGACCTCCACCTATGATCTTTGCCCTAAGGTTTTCTCTTGATGAGCCATTTCTTTTAAATTCTTTTAGGAGATTGGGGATGGCATTTATTCCATATTTATTTGTCGATTGATCGTCACAATCGTAGGCTTGGGGAAGATAGTAATGACACATGCCACCTGTCTTTAAAGCGACATCATAGATACAAACCGCTATGCAGGAGCCTAAGATGGTCAAAATTTTTGCCGGCCTTACTGAGTATTTAATCTCGCCAGGTTGAAGAAAGTATTCGTTCATATTTTCTTTTGATAAACAGCTGAGCCTACATGGTGTAAGTCATGTTTAATCCCGTTGAGAGTTTCGGAATGTCCAATGAAAAGGAAGCCTTTAGATGTTAGTTGTTTGGAGAGTTTATTGATAACAAGTTCAATAACATCAGGTGGAAAATAAATTAACACGTTTCTTAAAAATATAACGTCAAACTTCATTGGGTAGATTGCGGTTGTATCAATAAGGTTATGTTGACGAAATCTTACTTTTTCACGAAGTTTCTCAGACACTCTGAAAAGACCTTTGTTTTTTCCATTTCCTTTTTCAAAATTACCCGAAAGATATGCTGGAGGTATTTGTGAAAGTATTTCGTTCTTATAAATCCCTTTCTCTGCAACTTTGAGCACCTCTGTATCAATATCTGTTCCCAGAATCCTGTAATCATATTGAGGATTACCATGACAGAATTCTTGCATGATCATGGCAAGTGTATAGACCTCATGCCCCATAGAACAAGCAGCTGACCAAATATAGATAGGGCGTCCGTGGTAACGATTGCTATAGTGTTGAACTATTCCTTTGAGAAAATGACGTTTTAAATAATCAAAATGATCATTTTCTCTGAAGAAGTCTGTCTTATTAGTTGTTAATGCGTTAACACAGTGGGTGATTTCATCTGGGTGATAATCTAAGTATTTTATGTAGGCATCATAGTCGTCTAGATTAAGTGCCCTTAAACGCCTCGATATTCGTGACTGAATCATGATCTTCTTGTTTTCTTCGAGCATGATTCCTGCTTTTGTGCGTATCAGTTTACTAATGTACTCATAAGCTTCATGGCTTAATTGTGGGGTTTTACCTGTACTTAATTTCTCAAAATCTAATTTGAAGTCAGTGAAGTTATTCATGACAACCATCATTAATAGGAACGGTGAATCTCTATGATGGCATTTACCTCAGCTATGAGGGCTATCCGGCCGTCTCCTAGAATGGTGCCTCCTGCAATTCCTGGTAAGTTTTCAATTTCCTTACCCAGGGTTTTAAAAACGATTCGTTGTTGTTTGATTATATCGTCGACTTCTAAACAATAGTGTTTTTTGTTATGTGCGACAAGAAGAAGTACTGCATCTTTTGGGGAATTGTTTTTATCTTCGGTATGTCTAAATATTTTTTTTAAGTCGACTACAGGGTAAACAGAATCTTTGATGCGAATAATTTTTTCTTTCGCATTAAGGATTCTCATATCTTTTTTTGGGGTTCTATAAATCTCTAAAACTTCTGAGTTTGGAATAACATATTTTTTGTCATCAAGTTGAACGATAATGCCATTGAATATTGCCAGAGTTGGAGGAAGTTTTATAACTGTTGTCGTTCCCTTTTGAGGTGTCGATACAACCTCTATACTACCTCTTAATTTTTCGATAGCCTGTTTTACTGCATCCATGCCAACACCTCGTCCTGAAACAGAGGTCGCTTCGTCTTTTGTGGAAAAACCACTTTGAAAAATTAAGTCATAGATTTCTTTTTCACTTAAATTATGATCACTTTTGATAAGGCCCTTTTCAATGGCTTTTTCTTCAATTCTTTTTTTGTCTAAGCCTTTGCCATCATCTGAAATTTCTAAATAGAAATAACGTCCTCTATGTAAGGCCGTCATCCTGACGTAGCCTTCTATAGCCTTTCCGTTTTTGAGACGATCTTCAGGAACTTCTAAGCCGTGGTCAACTGAATTTCTTATGAGGTGAGTAATAGGAGAAGAAAGTTCATCAACAATGGTTTTGTCTAACTCAAGGTCTTCGCCTTCCATCTCGAATCGAACTTCCTTGTTTAACATTTTGGCAGTGTCTCGAACCGTTCTTTGCATTTTATTAAAAATGTTTCTCAAAGAAACCATTCTTAAAGAAATGACTGTTTGCTGTAGATCAAAAGTGATTTTGCTTAACTGATTAATTGTTCTGTTAATTTGATCAGCATTGATATGAATGTCATTTTTTAAATGTTCAAGGCTGGATTGCAAAATAACTTGCTCGCTGAAGTGATTTAATAGGTCTTCAAGTTTACTTAAAGGGAGACGAATAAACTCATCAGGTTTCTTAATGTTTTTATTGATCTCTTCTTGTTTATCGAGTGCTTCATCGAGTTTGTCTTTACTCAAGGCTCCTTGGTCAATAAGAATTTCACCTAATTTTTTGTTTTGGGTCTCGACCGCTTTATCGAGTTGATCCTCTGTGACTAAATGCTCTTGAATGAGAATATCACCGATATTTTTATAAGTAGGTGGTTCTTCTGGAGTTGGAGTTGGGACTGGTTCTGGTGAAACTGGTGGGGCAACAACTTGTTTCTCTTGTATGGGGTGAGTTGGAGTCGCTGTTTCGATGAGGGCCAAAATTTTTGATCGGGCTTCAGAGGTATCTGTTTTAGATGTTTTGTCTGCTTGTAAGGCAGTAATAAAACGCTTAAGGGCATCATTCCCAATGAGTAGTACGTCAACAACTTGGGAGCTTGTTGGGATTTCTTTGCTTTTGATTTTTGTTAAAAGATTTTCAAATTGGTGAGCAAAAGCAGAGAGATCTTCAAAACCCACTGCTGCAGCGGAGCCCTTAATATTATGGGCCAGGCGAAATATCCTTTGGAGGATTTGTTCGTCACCAGGATTATTTTCTAGTTGTAAAAAGCAATTCTCAACTTCTTCGATATATCCTGAAGCTTCCTCTAGAAACTCATCTTGAATTTCAGCTAAAAAACTGTCGTCACTCATTCTTTTTATCTACCTCTGTTATGAATCTAGATTATAGTGGATAAGCTGATCTTTTCCTCAGATGAGAAATTAATTTCTAGTAAAGTATATCCGACTTAATTAGTCCGGTCGGATATTTGGTTGTGATCGTTCAGATGTGGAAAAATCGATAAAAGCATCACTCTCATAACAGAGCGTTTCACTATCAAAATAAAAGACTGATTTTCCTGATACAAAAACAAAGAGTTTGTTTTCTGAGTTCGTTTTTTTTAGATAAGAGAGAGGGATGGGATGGGCAGGTCTGTTCTTGATTCGAAATAAGAAACCTCCTGTTCAAGTCATCTACTAAGATTGTACACGAAAAGGAGGTTTTCAGCGATGAGATTTTGTCAGTTTATTGTTATTTGACTTTGTAGCGGCTTCCACGCAAAGGAGGATTCATGTTTGTGACCCCTTCCACCCAAGCATTGTATTTCGTCCATATAGACTGTGATGGTCCGATGTTCTTTTCTTGAAAAAGTCGTTGTCCAAATGACAAATTAACAGGAAAACCACTGATGAGTTTAGGATTTGTATTTGCTGAATCTGCTATAGAGTAAACGAGGAGGGCAGAATTTTGTTTTGGATCGTTACTCATATTAAAAAAATAGACAATATCAGTTCTTAGAACGACTGTTCTTTTATTCAATTTGATTGTCTCTTCTAAACGATCAATTTTTAGTTTTTTATAATTGTAGTTTTTTAATTCTGCTGGAATGAATGAGCTACTCTTTTCGTCTCTGATCACATTCAAAACAATCGGATCATTTCTAAAAGCAATATTGCTTAAAAAATAGGTTACGTTTGTAAAAAGAGTTCCTTCTTTAGGTTTTGGGCTTAAAAGACCTTGAGAAAGTCCTAAGCCATTTTCTAATTCATTTTGAACCCAACGAGCGCGTTTGTAGCCATAGGATGTTTTTAAATTGCTTAGCACATATCCGTAAGTATGCTGGACACCTGCATGCATAATTTTGGTTGAGTCATTCCAGCCAGGGCCTACGCTGAATGCTTTTATAAGCTCTTTGACAATCTTCGGTTGGATGATGACTTGTTTTTCACCTTCATCAAAATTGAGACTCAATCCCCACAATTCTTTATAGAAAGGTTTTTGTGAGTCGCTTTTTATCATGGGCCACAGAGTGTCTTTTAGTAATACAGAAAGAGGCGTATTGGTATTGAGTGCTTCACGAGTTAAAGAAGCCCATGGACAGTCTTCAATTGTTTCAGAGAGGCTATTGTTAGGGCATACGTCACTGCTTGCTGCTTGAGCTGATTGTCCTGCAAAAAAGGCTAGACAGAGAGAAAGGATGTGATGAAGTTTCATAAAACTTTTCCTTATGAGAGTAAGCATTTTCATTTTTTAGTAAGGGCCTGGAGTATTTCTGTATGAGTAAAAGGTTTTTGGATAAAATCAGAGATAATGTCTTTGATCTCTTGGCTTAGGCTTAAACCTTGTTCTTCACAAATATTTCCTGTGATAATAAAACATTTGCAATTTTTAAGACCATTTTTTTTAGCTTCCAATAAAAGTGTATCACCATTCATGACAGGCATGATCATGTCGGTCATAATGTAGTCATATTGCTGTCGTTTTATCATTTCAAGAGCATCGCCACCATTGGTTGCTATATGGACTTGAATACCAAAACTTTCTAACATTTTCCTTAAGAGGTCTCTGATTTCATCCTCATCGTCAACGATAAGGGCCTTCCCTGAAAGCTGAATCGCAGGGGGTTTGCTCTTGGTTTTAACTGTTTCGTTTTGATCAGAAGCATTTTTGAATAATGGAAGACTTATTGTAAAACAAGTTCCTTCATTTTCATTGCTTTGAACTTGGATTTTCCCTTTTGCTGCCGTGACAATTGTATGGGCAATATAAAGTCCAAGGCCAGTTCCCTTGTCTGGGTCTTTGCTTGTGTAAAAAGGGACAAAGAGTTTGCTAAGTTTTTCTTCCTTTATCCCACAACCATTGTCGCAAATTTTAAAGATAAAGAACTCGTCATTAGTATCGTTTTCTGTTGAGATTTTTACGTAGGGACTAGGTAAGTTCTCCACCGCGTCTCTTGCGTTAAGAAAAAGGTTCATGAAAACTTGTTGGAATTTACTCATGTTCCCTTTGATAAAAGGAGTTTTAGCATGGAGTTGAATTTTAAGTTGAATATTAGACTTGATAAAAATAGTTTCTATAATGCTTACTGTTTCTTGGATAAGTTTATGAGCATCAAATACTTTAGTCTCGTTACCATCTGGCCGTGAAGAGAGCCGTAATCCGTTCACAATGCTGGCAATCCTTTTAATGGAATCTTTTTGGCGATTCATTGATTTTTGAATCTTTTTGGCAAGCTCTTTTGGAACATCTGGGGCTTCAAGGTCGTTGTTAATAATTTCGAAGTAACCAGTAATAATGGCCAGGGGGTTGTTTATTTCGTGGGCCATTCCTGCGGCAAGGGTGCCAATAGAAGCCAGTTTTTCAGAATGAATTAATTGAAGTTGGATTTTTTCTTTTTCTACTTCAACTTGCTTCCTTTCACTGATGTCTCTTAAGTTGATGACGATCCCTTTGATCGCAGGGTCTTGGATAAAGTTGGCGCCAATGGCTTCAACTGCAACCCAATCATTATCAGTCTTTTTGTGTCTATAGATGGTAATTGCATTTTTTCCAGGAATTTGAAGGGTCGTTTTGATTATGTCTCTAACTGCTTGAACGTCATCAGGATGTATGAAGTCAAAACAACTTTTGCTAATAAGATAGTCCGGATGATAACCAGTGATTTTTGTGATGGGTTCACTGATAAAATTAATAATACCGTCTTTGTTGATTATCGCTATCACATCGCGTGAGTTTTTTATCATGTAACGAAAGCGTTTCTCATTGGCTTCCAATTTACTTTGCATCTTTTCTTTTTCAATGATCTCTTTTCGAAGCTTCCAGTTCATATAATAAAGAGGTAGGAAGAAAAGTAGGAGGATAGCGAGGGCGCTTGAAAGAGTAATAAGAAGAATAATGAGGATGCGTGAGGTGTTATCTTTGTGGGGGGTATAGAGAAAAGAATCCCAGTCTATGTCGACATTTTTAATCATTCCAAGACTAGCATAAACTTCAGCGATATGTTTCCAGCGGCCATGATTGATATATCCTACTTCTAAAAGATCAGGACGTATGAGTTCTCTCATCTTTTGTGCTTCGTACTGCAAATGTTTTTTACTATGGCGTCTAGAGTATTTTGAGAGAATGATATTTATGATTTCATCTGAATGTTTGAAGGCATAATCCCAACCTTTGAGTGAGGCTTCTGTAAAAGCTCGAATACGTTCAGGATTATTGTCCAGCTCTTCTTCTATTGTAAAAAGAGTGTCTCCAAAGAAATCAACTCCGCCTGTTCTTGGAAAGAAAAAAGTAACAGGGATTTTAGCTTCAAGAAGATGAAAAGGCTCATCGACAACATAAGCGCTCATGGCATCAACTTTTTTATTGATAAAAGCATTTGCATCAAAAGGATGATGAGCAATATTCAATTTATTAACATCAATTCCTTCATTCTTCAGGTAAGCATAAATCTCAGCTGACTGAGGTTCTATCATGATCTTTTTTCCAAGAAGATCTTGAACTGTTGAAATTTTAGAATCGTTTCTAACCATTAAAGCTAGAGGAGAGTGTTGAAATATAGTTGCAAGAACAACAACTGGATGACCTTGAACTTTAGCTAAAAGAAGATCAGAGTTTCCAATACCAAATGTTGCTTTTCCAGCCAGAACTTCTTGAATGGGGTCTAGGCCTTCTTGGGCTTCACGAAGTTCTACGTCTAAGCCTTTTTTTTTGTAGAAACCTTTTTCAATGGCCGCATAATAGCCTGCAAATTGAAATTGATGTTTCCATTTCAATTGCAATACAATGGGCCCATCATTTTTAGCCCAGCTGCTGCTGAAGCAACAAAGCAAAAGAATAAAGCTTAGGGAACAAAGCTTTAGCATAGATTTCCTCTAGTGATTAATCTTTGAATAATACTTAAGTGCGTGTGAAAAATCTTGTAAAAACAAATAGCCAATAGCGTTAATTGTGCAGTATTTGTAAGTTAATTCACTACCTTTTTTGTCGGTGGCCCTACAGAACTCGAATTTATGACCTTTACCATGTCAAGATTAGTAAAAGAGTCTTTAAATTGCGAAAAAAATTTTTATTAAAAAACTGTAACTTATCAATATTAATGTGTTTCGATTTGAACGTCAATTCCTCAGCTAGTTATTCAAAAGTGTTCGCTCAATCCCTTATCAAATTTTAATGCGAATGCTTCTTGTTGAGGGATTCAAGAAAATGGAGAAGGGCGCGTAGATTGTTGCTCTAATAAACAAAACGCTCTACCGGTCCAAGATGCCAGCCCATAAAATCTTTTAGTAAACATCGGAATAGAAATACTTGTGGGTGCCCTGTCTTTAACTCTTCAACAAGAAAGATTTCAGGATTACTCCAACTCTCTTTTGTAGCTGAAGTGATCTGCTCAAGAGTGATATCTTTATTTTGAGCAAAGAAGTATGTTCTTTTTTCGATGATGTCTTTTACGTCGAAAGGACATTCTTTATAAATTTGAAAATTATGAAAATTACGACTTGCTTCAATAATTGGATGCAAAAAAAGATCATCTTTTTAAGTTGATACTCTTGAGCCGGCAAAAATGCCATTTTTAAAGCACCCTAGGAAAACGACAAAGGAAAGATCAAAAGATTCTTCATTTGAAATAACCAATTGAAAATTCTTTTTAAACCAGAATGTTTTATCAAATGGACGAGCTAACTCTTTTGCAAGGGGGCAGAGGTTGAGATTTTCTGAATTTAAAGAGGGTAAAATATATTTTTTATCAACCCATTGTGACCATGACCAACGTTCAAGCCCTTCACAAATTGATCTGAATCTTGTTGTTTGGCGATCAAATCCTGCCGCAAAGCCACTGCTTGATGGAAATTGGTCCCACATGAATTTTTCTCGAAGCTCTGAACTTTTTCTAATAATACTTAGATAAGATCTTTCAAATGCCTCCGCAATTGCAATCCTTTTTGCGAGATCACCTGCTTGGGCCGTGCCACCAGAAATAATGTTTCCTTCAGAATCAGCGCAAACATATTTTTTTCCTATATTTTGCCCATCAGAGGAAAAGACATCCTGAGAATAAAATTTTTCGATAAGAGGATTTAATTCTTTTAAGTGATTAAGGAGGCTCAATCGCTACCTCATTTCTACAAGCTCAAATTGAGGGTAGAGAGTTGTCGCAGGAAGCGTTGAAGGATTAAGATCTTCAGACACAAGCCATTTGTCGGAGTGGTGAAAAATGGGGATAACAACGGCTTCATTAAAGAGAGTTTTGTTAAACTGGTCAATAAAACTTTGATCGATAGGAGTTCCTGAGCGAATTCCTTTCGTCACTAGCTCACAAATGGCCCCAGTGTGATCAGGAAAGTTAATACCTAGTTTTGTACAAAACATCATTTTAATGGCCATATATAGGGGATAAGCACCTATATCGACAGAAGCAACTCGTGAATCAAAATAGTTATTTGAATCTGTCTTTTTAAACCAATCTTTATCGTTGGCATTTTTTTCTAAAAGATCAAAGGTTTGCCCAGACCCTTCGAGAGTAAACGCAATTATTTCTTT
>JACCEE010007271.1_pt1 | contig 13224 bp, 13 predicted proteins | sample 7449931 | NCBI WGS metagenome assembly JACCEE01 (sample SAMN15323457, study PRJNA562643) | freshwater metagenome | isolation source: river surface water | place: USA:Blue River Watershed | collected 2017-08-19 | reverse complement strand
GCGTGGTAATGCGGACTCAGTCGCTCCGGCGGCAAGAACGATTGGAACGTACAGTTCAAGCGAATCCATGACATAAGACAAAACTTAATCATCACAGAACAGAAATTGTTAGAAACTGTTAGATAAATTGTCGCTGGAGCGACCCAATACGCATTACCACGCCGGAGCATGGGAACGAGGCGAAAATAAACAAATTACTGTATATAATAAACATTTTGACTGCGGATATCTTCAGGTTAATCATTGCGACACGGCTGAATTCTGCAACTATTTTACATCAAACAATTCATTTTTATGCAATTTTCAACCGCGCTCAAACAATATTGTGGAATCAGAACTGCTTGGATAATTACAAACGCTCAGTTCGGTCAGTTCAAAACTTGCTTTAAAATCAATTGACTTTTCTAAATTTCTGCAACAGCCCAATCTTTCATCGCGGGAAACCGACAGTTGCGTTAAAATAACTTATCTATCACTTCATTTGCTACGGTTATGGACTTCTCCCTCTTGATGTTAGCAGTGGCAGTTGGCAGCGCATTATTATCCAGCGTGGTTTCTCTTGGCGCGGATCGCTCGGAACGGATGTATTTGTTATCATTCATATTATTGGGTATCTCCGGGGCGGCGGCATTGTGGAGTGGCATTATCGCCCTACTTTACAACAATTTGATTCAACAACAATTAGGTTTAGGACTTCCTTGGTTAGCATGGCATTTACGACTGGACACATTATCCGGCTTTTTCTTCAGCATTGTCGGAATGGTAACATTTGCTGTCAGCTTTTATGCCCCCGGATACGTCAAAGAGTTTTCCCATACCCCCTATCCACTTTCGGTATTGGGCGTATTCACTGGACTCTTCATCGCAGGCATGTTATTGGTTTTACTCGCAGATGACGCATACACTTTCATGGTGGCATGGGAACTCATGTCGTTATCCAGCTATTTTCTCGTGGTCTATCAACATGGCAATTCTCACAACCGTAAAGCGGCATTTTTATACCTACTGATGGCACACGTCGGGGGCTTGACAATTCTTTTGGCTTTCAGCGTGTTAGCAAATTCCGGCGGCGGTTTCACATTCGATGCAATGCGCAGTGCTAATATTTCACCGCTGTGGGCAAACATCGCATTTGGACTGGGCTTATTTGGATTTGGGATGAAAGCGGGTTTAACACCTCTTCACGCATGGTTGCCAGAAGCTCACCCCGTCGCACCGTCGCACATTTCAGCACTGATGAGCGGCGTGATGTTGAAAATTGCCATTTACGGCTTGATTCGCTTAATTTTTGACCTATTGGGAACAGCGCACTTGCACTGGAGTTGGGGCTTTATTTTATTGTCGATGGGCGGAAGTTCGGCAATTTTAGGGATTATGTACGCATTAGTCCAAAATGATCTCAAAAAATTACTCGCCTACTCATCCATTGAAAACATTGGAATTATCTGCATGGGCTTAGGTTTAAGCATATTATTCACCGCCCACCACTACACCGTACTCGGTTCACTGGCAATGATTGCGACATTATTTCACGCCATGAACCACGCACTATTCAAAAGTTTACTTTTCCTCAGCACCGGTGCAGTATTACACGCCACCCACGAACAAAATTTAGAACAAATGGGCGGTTTAATTCATCGAATGCCCTTGACTGCGTTATTTTTTCTCATCGGCGCACTGTCCATTTCTGCCCTGCCCCCTTTTAATGGCTTTGCTTCGGAATGGCTTATTTTCCAATCTGCCCTCCAAGCACCCCGTTTAGAAAGTGGCGTGTTACGAGCGATGATCCCCTTCAGTGCCGCATTATTAGCCTTTACCAGCGCATTATCAGCCAGTTGCTTTGTCAAAGTGTATGGTGTCGCATTTTTAGGGCAATCTCGCACCCGCCACGTCCGCCGCGCCCGCGAAAGCAGTTTTGGCATGAACGCCGCGCAGGGAATTCTAGCGATGGCATGTTTCATTTTAGGGATTATACCCACGCATGTCGTCATGTTGATTGAAAATGTCCCAGAAAATTTACTCGGAAAAGGTTTACCCAGTGCCTATGCCGAAGGTTGGATATGGCTCACTCCAATTTCAGCAGAAACAGCCTCTTACGCCGCGCCCCTCGTCTTATTATCAATCATTGTCGTATGGGGATTAAGTCACGTCCTGCTCCACGTAAAAAAAGGCAATTGGCGGCTCTCCATTCCTTGGGATTGCGGTTTTGGGCCCCTCAACAGCCGAATGCAATACACTTCCACTGCATTTGCGCAACCATTACGCCGTATTTTCAGTCCATTATGGCAAATTGAAGAAAAAACTGAGGAAACTAAAAATGCAACGCTGCAACGCACTCATTTACGCTACCAATTGCAACTCGTTGATCGCTCGTGGGCAATATTATATCAACCGATTGGCGAGGTGGTGATGAGGGTGGCGCGCAAACTCAGCTACATTCAAACCGGAAATATTCGGATTTATCTCGGATATTCCTTTTTCACCCTATTAGTTTTACTTTGGCTGATTACCTAATGAACTTTCCTAACCAACTGACTGTACTCAGAATTATTTTAATTCCAATATTCATCATCGCATTTTATCTCCCCATAACATGGAGACATGAACTGACCACTGCGATCTTTGTCGTGGCTGCCATTACCGATTATTTTGACGGCTACTTAGCGCGGCGGTGGCAACAATACACGGCATTTGGTGCGTTTCTCGACCCCGTGGCAGATAAATTATTAGTCTCCACCACATTGATTTTACTCCTCCCAACCCATTCTGACATCGGTTTTGTGTTGGCAACGATTGTGATCATTGGGCGGGAAATAATAATTTCAGCTCTACGGGAATGGATGGCAACACAAGGACGACGGGAAAAAGTGGCGGTGGCATGGTTGGGCAAGGTAAAAACAACGGCTCAGATGGTGGCATTGACGCTATTACTGTATCACAAGCCCGTGTTTGGCTTCAATATCGAACTGATCGGCGTGTGGTGTTTATATCTCGCAGTGATATTAACAGTATGGTCGATGCTGTCATATTTCCGAGCGGCAAGATGATTGCAAGATGGCTTGAGTAATTCGGTCAATTTAGGTATAATTTTGCTGTATTTACGAATCGTTCGGATGATAGAATAATTTGATGAGTTGTTCATAGCGAAAACAAGTTAAAATAGTTCCTAAAAGTAAAAAAAGTAAAGTTTGTTGATTATCGTTCAATATTGGAGAAAAATAGTGAGTCAATCAGAAACAATCAGAGCGCGTAACTCTCTTATTTGGTGGACAATATTTTATACCGTTGTCTCCCTCGTTGTCGTTGTTGGATGGGTTGCCTATAAACTGGGTGGCAATTTTGGTTATGAGGTGAATGCACCCGTTGCACCTGAAATGTATCGCCAGATGGTCGAAGCTCAACTGAAACCAATAGGGCAGATCAATGTGGGGGCGATCCCAGCCACGCCTGCGGCTCCGGCAAAAGCGGCTGCGCCTGCGGATCCGGTGTTAAAACTAATTGCGGATAAAGGGTACGCCTGTTTGGGATGTCACCAAGTCGATGCAGATTCTGTGGGCCCTTCTTATCAGAAAGTTGCTGCAAAATACAAGGGTGATGCAGGTGCGGCTGCGATGTTAGCCAAAAAAGTGAAAGAAGGCGGAGTCGGTACGTGGGGACAAATGCCCATGCCTGCCAATCCGACCGTTTCTGACGATGACATGAAAACGATTGTCAATTGGGTGTTGGCTTCCGAAGGGGGCGCAAAAGCGGCTGATAAACCTGCTGAAGCTGCAAAACCTACGGAAACTAAACCTGCTGAACCTGTCCCTGCGCCAAAAACCGAAGCTAAATCAGAAATGCCTGCTGCTGCGGGTTTAACCACGGAACAAGCCACTGCATTGATGACCGAAAAAGGTTATTTGTGCATGTCCTGTCACCAAGTTGATGCCAAAATGGTGGGCCCCGGCTATAAAGAAGTCGCTGCAAAATACAAGGGCGATGCGGGTGCGGCTGCAATGTTAGCCAAAAAAGTGAAAGAAGGTGGGGTCGGAACGTGGGGCGAAATTCCCATGCCACCGAATCCGACTGTTTCTGACAGTGATATGAGTGCGTTAGTTCACTGGATTTTAGCACTGCATTAATTTAATCGGGAAGGTCTGAATTTACGCTAATGAATTCAGACCGTTCCAAAATCAAACCGTCTGCAACGAATCTCCCCGCCCAATTGCATAATAAGTGAAGCCCAACTTTTTCATCCGCTGCGGTTCATAAATATTGCGTCCGTCAAAAATCACCGGATTTTTCAGCATCTCCTTGATTAAATTGAAATTTGGACTGCGAAATACCCGCCATTCAGTCGCAATAATCAACGCATCCGCCGCGTGTAACGCTGTTTCTGGTTTATCACACAAAATTAAATCCGCTCGCTCCCCATAAATCCGTTTCGTTTCTGCCATCCCTTTTGGATCATAGACTTGCACCGTTGCGCCGTGTTGCCACAGTAATTCCATCAAGGTTCGACTCGGAGCATCACGCATATCATCGGTATTGGGCTTAAAAGTCAGTCCCCACAGTGCAAATCGCCGTCCCTGCAAGTTATTCTCGAAATGTTGTTGAATTTTCTCGAAAAATAAGGAACGTTGTTGATAATTAATCGCTTCGACCGCTTCTAAAACTTTCGGAGTCAACCCCAATTGTTGCGCCGTCCGTTTTAGTGCTTGAACGTCTTTGGGAAAGCATGAACCGCCGTACCCAATGCCGGGATAAATGAAGTGAAAACCAATGCGTGGATCAGAGCCAATCCCAATGCGCACCTGTTCAATGTCCGCACCGACCCGTTCCGCGATGGTAGCGATTTCGTTCATAAAACTGATTTTCGTCGCCAACATCGCATTTGCCGCGTATTTTGTCAACTCAGCCGAGCGAATATCCATTGTAATCAATTTGTCGTGATTGCGATTAAATGGAGAATACAATTCACGCATCAATTCTTCGGGATAACTGTGTTCTGCTTCAATCCCAATCACAATTCGATCTGGTTTCATGAAATCATCAATGGCTGCGCCTTCTTTGAGGAATTCTGGATTAGAAACCACGTCAAATTGATAATTCACGCCCCGTTGATCCAAAACCTGTTGCACCGTGTGACGAACTGTGCTAGCAGTACCGACGGGAACGGTGGATTTATCCATGATTAATTTGTAGCTATCCATGTGTTGCCCAATGGTTGTCGCCACTTGCAGCACGTATTGCAAATCGGCAGAACCGTCTTCATCGGGCGGCGTGCCAACGGCAATACATTGAATTTCACCGTAATTTACGCCCAACACGGTGTCTGTGGTAAATTGCAACCGTCCGGCTTCGACATTGCGCGTGACCATTTCTGCCAAGCCGGGCTCGTGAATCGGTACAACGCCTTGTTTTAACAATTCAATTTTGCGCGCATCGACATCAACACAGAGCACGTCATTGCCCACGTCAGCCAAACATGTTCCCGTCACTAAACCCACGTAGCCCGAACCAAAAATTGTGACTCGCATCTGTTATCACCTTGTAAAATTTAGCCTTTCCAGATTGGGAGATGCAATTGAGCGCATTCTACAATTACAAATTCAACCCGGCGATCCACTGCATCGCGTAAATCATCTGTGCCTGAGCCGATAATTGTGTCTTTAAATCCCTTGCCCACTGCAACTGCTCGCTGGGTAATTGCCGAAAAATGGGGTTGAAGCAATTGCTGTACCCGTTGCGCCCGTTTTTGGGATAATTCTTCGTTATACTTCTCAGAACCAGATAAACTGCTGTGTCCGAGAATTTGGGTGCATAACTTGTTATTATTAAAGTATTTTCCAATTTGGCGTAACCAAAACGCGTATTGAATTCGCAGGTCTGGATTTTCCATGAAATCAATTGAATTGACTGAGAAGAGAAAACGCACGCTGATGTTGTTATTCCGCACGCCCAGCGCAAATAGAGTGGCAAATACTTTTTCCGCCTCCGCTAACTTATTCATTTTCAAATAAGTTTGATACAGTCCTGAATAGGCTTTCATAGTCTGCCCGTGGGTCTGTTCAATCGCTTTTTGAAACAAATTCAATGCTTTATTATAATCTTTCTTTTCATACGCAGTCGTTGCTTCCACGGTGACCGCTTGGGCGCGCAGGGCATCAAAATATTCCCGTTGGGCATACGCACCGGGCGGATTTTTCGCAGTTTCGACCAGACCTTTGAGCAGCGGGTCTTTGAGCATGTACATCGGATTATCTTGATAGATCGGAATTGGCGTGTAATCTAAATCTTGGTCAGCGATCCAAGCCTCAGATTGCGCAACAATTTTTCCGGTGTCTGCTTGAAAAATCGAGGCTGCAACATGATAACGTTTATCATTGCCATGATATTCATCCAAATAAATAATGCCCGCCATCACGTAATGAGCCTGCGATAATTTATCTGAGGTCAATGGATGTAGCGTGTATTGTTTAAAATGAGTGTTGGCATAATCTCGCAATAATTTGTCGATTTGCAAACTGACTTTCACACCTTCGCCAGTGTTTGCGTCCACAAATGGATCAAGCAACACATTTTTTTTGGTAGAACTGTCAGAAATAAATCCGCCAAAAATGTTTTGAGAACCCGACAGTTGCGAAAATAAATCCTGAGTCAGGGTACGAATGGCAGTTTTGATTTCCATCGGTGGCGAGGCATCCTTACGCGGTTGCATCGCACATGAAGTCAAAAAAAGCAGGGATATCATCGATACAAGAGGAAATAGTCGCATAATCATCTAGTTAAAAAAGTGGTAAACTTAAAAGAATTGTAGTCAAAACGACAGCGGATGTCATTTTACTGCAAATGTTATAAAATGGCTTGCGATACAGAATGTGATTCTAATGGTCAATTTATGTTGTAACATTTCAAAAGTGTAGCTTAACGATGCGCGATTATCAACAACAATTTATTGAATTTGCAATAACCAATCAAGTATTACGCTTTGGCAATTTCACGCTCAAGTCGGGGCGACAGAGTCCGTATTTTTTTAACGCCGGTCTGTTTAACACTGGGCAGATATTAGCACAATTAGGACGTTTTTACGCAGCAGCCATCGTCGATGCTGATTTACCATTCGATTGTTTATTTGGTCCGGCATATAAGGGCATTCCGCTGGTCACGACCACAGCAATTGCGCTGGCAGATCAGTATCAACGTGACGTTCCATATTGTTTCAACCGAAAAGAGGTGAAAGATCACGGGGAAGGCGGGCAAATTGTCGGTGCTCAGTTGCAAGGTCGCGTGTTATTGGTCGATGATGTCATCAGTGCTGGGACGGCGATTCGTGAAGCCATGTCGATTATTCAAGCACATGGGGCGGAACTTGCGGGCGTGGTGATCGCGTTGGATCGACAGGAACGCGGGCAAGGCGATGTTTCAGCCATTCAAGAAGTCGCAAAAATTTGTCCCGTTGTCAGTATTATTCAATTAAATCATCTGATTACTTATCTCGCAGCACAAACACAACCGCCTGAAATTCTCCAAGCGATTCAAGCCTATCGTGCGCAATACGGGTGTGATTGATCGAAGTTTTTTGTTAAGCCATTAATTCATCGGAGGTTTTATGAAGTTCAGATTTGCATTGATCTTGTTGTTGGCAATTCAAACGTCGTATGCTGAAGAATTATATCGCTGGGTCGATGCGGACGGCAATGTGCAATATACGCAAACTCCCCCTCCTGCGGGCGTGAATGCGGAAGTGAAAACCTTGCAAGATGCTCCCTCGGCGGTGGCAGAAGGTCGTCCCGAACCGAAGAAAGCGGGAAAAACTGAGGAAGTGGCTGAAACTCCTGCGAATGATGCAGATAAAATGATGGCGGAAAAAGTGGCGAGTTGTCAAAAGTCGATGCAGAATTTGCAACTGTTAGAATCTGGGAATAAAATTATCGAAGCGGGCAAAACCGAACCGATGGATGATAACACACGAAATCAGCGGACAGCTAACGAAAAAGCCTATATTAAAACTTACTGCGATGGTGTCGAAGCCGCGCCTCCAAAAACTGAAGCGAAAAAGCCTGAGAAGAAGTAACTTTTAATCATGCGAAACCTGTTGGATCGTTCAAGTCTAACAGGTTTAAATAAGGATTTATCGCCCCCATGTTGATCTGGTTACGTGCCACTCGCCCACAATTTTTCAGCGTTATTATTCTTCCGATTTTGCTCGGTACAGTCGTCGCTTGGCATGATAAACAGTTGTTCTCACTCAATTATTTACTCTGGTCATTGCTCGCCGGAATCACCTGTGCTGCGGCTGCTAATGTGTTGAACGACTATTTTGATCACCTCAATCAAACCGATGATTTTAATCACGATCCACTCACGCCGTATGCTGGGGGCAGTCGGATGATTCAAAACGGTACGCTCAGTCCACGACAAACTTTGTATTATGGCTTGATTTTATTGCTGATTACAATGACAGTCGGATTATATTTGGTCTGGGCGCGGGGCTTGAATTTACTGTGGTTGGGATTGATTGGGATATTATCCGTTTATTTTTATTCAGCCCCCCCGTCATTGCATCGTATCGGCTTGGGCGAAGTGACAATTGGCTTAAATTACGGTATGTTAGCCGTGGCGGGCGCGTATTTCGTGCAGACACAAAGTTACAGTTTAACTGCATTTTGGGCTTCATTACCGCTGACAGGGCTGGCAACGGCGATTTTATATATAAATCAATTTCCAGACTTTGAAGCAGATCGAGCCGCCGGAAAATGTAATTGGGTGGTACGTTTGGGTTGGATGCGCGCAAAAATTTATTTTAACTATTTGATATTATTGAGTTTTATCGCGATACTCGTTGGAATTATGCTAAAAATATTGCCCATGCTGACCGGAATAACTTTGGTCACACTGCCCTTGGGTCTGACTGCGATAAAAATTTTGCAGCACGCCACTGAAAAACACGCGCTCATTCCCGCCATCAAAAGCACTATCGCACTACATATTTCTTTGAGTCTCTTGTTAATCATCGCATTTTTAAATTCATGATTTGAATCAAGCCACCTGAACAAACAGATTGAATTTGGTACAAAGTTGGAAAAATAACGTGATATTCGACTTTTTGTTACAACGACTTGCTTTGATTCTAAACCTGACAAATTTCGGAAACCTGTCAGGTTTGGTTTCAGTCGTGCAATTGAATTTTAGATTCGGTGGTAGCAACGAATAAAATCGGCTATAATGAAATGTTGGCAATGTTTTAAATTGTCCGTGTAATTTTTATTTTTAAGGAGTTAAGTTGATGAAACAGTGGTACTTAGTGGTGATGTTGGCAACATTTGCTTTTGCTGGATGTAGTTCTAAGGGCGGTGAAAAAAACGCTGATGCTACGGGGGACAAGGGTGCTTTTACCGCGCCTCCTGTATTACAAGATGATCGTACTCGCGCCGGTCTTGATGATGCGTCCGCCGATGGTAAACGCTCTGGTATGCCCGCCACTCGGATCATCCATTTTGACTATGATAAATACGATATTCGCGCCGCTGATCGGGAAGTGCTGCAACAACACGCTCAATATGCGAAGAGCAATTCGGCTAAATTACGTCTCGAAGGTCATGCGGATGAACGCGGCTCGTTGGAATATAACTACGCATTGGGTGAGAAACGTGCCAACGCTGCCAAAAGCACTTTAAAACTGTTTGGGATGAGCGAAGATCAAGTGACGGTGTTGAGTTACGGTGAAACCATGCCCGTCAATCCCGGACACGATGAAGCCGCTTGGCAACAAAATCGGCGCGTCGAATTGGCTTATCCTCAAAACTAACAACGGTTGAGATTTAACATGCTGTTGCGAAAATTCTTGATGTGTTTGTATTTATTCAGTGCGGTGACAGTGTCAGCACAACCCATTGTTCACCCAGTGGAGACCATTGATTCTCCTGAAGCTGAGGTGATTGAACCTTCGGAAATGGTTGAGCATGGCGCGCAAGATGACACGTCCCAATTACGGCAACAATTGGATCAATTGCGGGATGTGATTTTAGATCAAGAAGATAAACTCTCGCAGCAGCAGAAAGAAATTCAAAAGTTGCGCGGTGATAATGAGGTTTTGCAGCACAAAATTGATCAAGTTCAAAAGCAGCAACAAGATATCTTTTTAGACATGGATAAACGGTTGCAAGCCCTACAAACGCCGCCGCCTGCTGAAATGCCACCTGCACCTGTCGCGCATGAGTCCAAAGATACGAAAGCCGCACCGGCTCCAGATTCAAAATCTGTGAAAAATCCACCGGTTGCAAAATCTGCTGAGAAACCGACCGATTCAGTGTTAGCCAAGGAAGCCCTTCCGCCCCCTGCTAAAACCGATCCGCCTAAATCAGACACGGAATTGAAAAATGCGGCAAAGCCAGAAGTGACACCGCCGCCGAAACCAGTTGAAACGCCGCCTACCCCTGCACCCCTTTCTGCTGAGGACGAAGAACAGCATTATCAAAGATTGATGAAATGGGTCGATGAGGGACAAGAGCAACAGGCTGCCACGGGATTTGAAGATTTTTTGCAACGTTATCCACAAAGCAAACGCGGTGATGATGCGCAATATTGGTTGGGGGAGTCGTATTATGCGGTAGGCAATTATCATGCTGCGTTGAAAGCCTTTAATACCTTAGTGACAAACTACCCTCAAAGCCAAAAATATTCGCAAGCCTTGCTAAAAATTGCCTTTTCTCATTATGAGCTCAAAGATTACGCCAAAGCGCGGGAATTGTTGCAGCGGGTGCGTAATGATTATGCAGGTACGGCGGCTTCTCGGTTGGCAGAACGGCGGCTGAAAAAAATGACTATCGAAGGTCATTAAACCTAACTGATTAAAATGACTGAGCTTTTAGATCATGCCACCCTTTGGAACGCGTTGTCGCCTGAGTTGCGCAGTCAATTGCGTTTAGAAATTTTCCCAGAACTCGATTCTACCAATCAATACGCGTTAAATTCCCCTGCATCGTGTCTCGCCTGTCTTGCTGAATATCAAACGCAGGGACGGGGGCGACAGGGTAAGCAGTGGATTTCTCCCGTCAGCAGTGGGTTATGTCTTTCGCTGAAATATTGTTATCCTGCAACCGTATTTCCCCTTGTTGGTTTAAATCTTGCGCTTGCAGTGACTGTGGCGAAACTGTTGCGAAACTTGGGCGCGTCCGAAGTTGGCGTGAAGTGGCCCAATGATATTGGTTGGAAATCTCGGAAATTGGCGGGCTTGTTGTTAGAAACTCGATTAACGACAAATCGTTACGAAGTGGTGTTGGGGATCGGGTTAAATATTGAGATGCCGAAAACGGTGGCAATTGATCAGGCGTGGGTGGACTTGCAGACCGTGATGGGGCACTCCATTTCACGCAACACGGTGGCGAGTTTGTTGATAGAACAAGGGATGCAAACTTTAAAAAACTATCCAACGACCCATTTTACTCCTTTCCTAGCAGAATGGGAAGAATTTGATCTGTTAAAATCCAAGCAAATTCAAGTCAGTATGCCAACAAAAACCGATGTTGGGATCGCCTTTGGAATAGACGAATCAGGGGCGTTGCGCTTACAGGTCGGTGAGACACAACAGCTTGTTTATTATGGTGAAGCCAGCGTATGTCTTGCCAAATAAATTAAACTTGGGCGGCATAAAGAGGATCAGTCAATTCAAATGCAATATTTTTCAATAAATCTTTGTAAACTTCTAATTGACAAGCACCTTCTACAATATCCCCAGAAGTTTCTGCTTCATTCTCAGTGAACTCCACCCCAATTAAAAATACAGTTTTATCGCCATTGTCCGGACGGCACCATGCCACCTTGCCAACCATCTGAATTGCGGATTCCACAAAATCAATTCCAACACAAATAATCGTGCCGCGTTCCAATGAACACTGAGATTCAAAGGCAAGCCCCCCCAAACTGACATTTTTCATCTGTTGTAGTTGTTGCTGCGAGATTTCAAATTCTGAGCTTGTCGCAGGGCGAACCACAATGGGAATTTCTGTCGGATGGCGATAAAACCTTCTACTTTCGCTCATAGCTCGTTGTTTCCTAGGATAATTTTTTGTAAAACCACTAAAATTCAAAACCAGCATAGTTATTCCTCAGATTTACATGAGATCAAAGGTTGAATACGTCATCATGTCGTATGCGATATCTTGCAACATCTCTTTATATACCTTTTCTTGACATGCCTCTTCAACAACTTGTCCGGAAGAGTCGCTGACCCCGTCTAGAAATTCTACCCCAACTGTAAATTTCCCGGTGTCGGTTGGGGCACACCACGCGACCCGCCCAACGACTTCCTTTGGTGGGGCAATCAGAATCCGTACCCCTATAATATCACCACGTTCAAATGAAACTGCCGATTCAAAAGATAAGCCACCCAAACTAATGTTTTTAGTACATTGCAACATTGTTTCAGTCATGGCGAATGCGGTTTCGTTGGCGTTCCAAATTTCAATAGGTATCTCGGCATAATGCCTGTAAAACCTTCGTGTTTCAGACATATTTATCTCCCACTCTGGCAGTTGCTTATCATTAACCTAAGTATGATAATTATTTTTCTATATAAAATATTCAGTTACAGAGTTGATGAACCTGAAATGCACTACAACTCGCTTCAAGTCGCAGTGCACCCTTTGAAGCGAAACAGATTTAAATAATTATAACAAAAGCCGCTATCATTAATTTGAGATTAAACTATAATGATCGTGCTGTCAAGACTCCTGAAATCGCTGCAATTTCATCCAATACACTCTGCTCGACCGGCGTGGAAACATCGACTAAAGTGCAGGCAATATCGCCCCGTGAACGATTGAGCATATCTAAAATATTCAAATTGGCTTTAGAAATTGCACTGGAAATGCCTTCAATCATGTGAGGAACGTTGGAATTGACCACCAAAATCCGATACGCACCTTCATTGCGAGACATATACATTTCTGGGAAATTGACCGAATTTTTAATCGTACCATCTTCAAGAAAATCACGGACTTGATCCGCAACCATGATGGCGCAATTTTCTTCCGCTTCTTCCGTTGAGGCACCGAGATGAGGTAGGGCGAATACCCGTTCATGCTTGATTAATGCTTGGGTTGGAAAATCAGTAAAGTAGGATTTCACCTTGCCAGCTTTAATGGCTTCACACACCGCCGCATCGTCAATGATTCCGTCACGGGCAAAATTGAATAATGTGATACCTTTCATAGCGTTGCGTAACCGTTCTGCACTGATCAT
>JACCEE010778444.1_pt1 | contig 13226 bp, 12 predicted proteins | sample 7449931 | NCBI WGS metagenome assembly JACCEE01 (sample SAMN15323457, study PRJNA562643) | freshwater metagenome | isolation source: river surface water | place: USA:Blue River Watershed | collected 2017-08-19 | reverse complement strand
TTCGCGCGAATGGGTTTAGATTGGATGCATGAAGCTCCTCGTACAGATCTGGCGGATCCTGTCCTTTCCCTTCATCCTGGCGGGGCTGGTCCTCACCTGGTACGGCATCCAGAACTGGTCGATCGCCTCGGCGGAAAAGATCGTGTCCGCGAAGGAACTCGCGGTGCAACCGGAAGACGTGGTCGTGCTGCACGACAGCCTGCGCTACGACCTTTCCGCTCCGAGCATCCGCCAGGAGAACTTCATGGGGATCAAGTCGGAACCGATGGCCGTGTTCCCGACCTGGGCCGGCACCGACTCCGGGCTCGTGAAGATCGTGGTGCTTTCCTCCCAGCCCCGCTTCCTGGGCCCGGCGGTCAAGTCCTTCATGAAGATCGATTCGGCGGGCGGAGCCATCGACGTGCAATCGTCGGGAAAGAATTCGGCGGGATCGCTGGTGCCCAAGTTCGAGGCGCTGGTCCAGGTCCTGGCTTCCAAGCTCGGCAAGGCCAACCTGGAAGATTCCGTCCATGGACGTTTCCTGGCGCATGGCCCGGCGGTCCGCAAGTACGACGGATCGAACACGGGCATCGATTCGATCGCCGGCGAATACTGGGAAGTCCGCCTGGAAGGCACCCCGGGCCGCGACAAGGTGATCGGCCTGTTCGCGCTGGGCGTCGCGGGGATCGTGCTGGGAATCGTCCTCCAGATCGTGGTCAAGAAATGGGACGTGCGCCAGGCCGAAGAAGAGGAAGAGGAACGCCTCAACGAACAGCCTCTCGTCTGAGACGGAAATGAAGGTCCTGGTCATCGGCGCGACCTCGTTCTGGGGACTCCCGCTCGTCGAGGAGCTGGACCGTCGAGGACACGAAGTGTCCGTCTTCTCGCGGGATCCGCGCGCCTTCCCCGAACGTTGGCGCCACCATCTGCGCTGCAGCTTCGGAGAGATCTCCCACGCCCACATCCTGCACGAGGCCATGGTCGGCGTCGACCGCGTCATGGCCTGCCTGTCGCCCGGATCCGATCCCGATCGCGCCGAAGAGATCGAGGTGGGCGGCATCCGGACGATCCTGGAAACCGCCACCCGCATCGGAGGGATCGACGTCGCGAAGCTTTCCACCACCGCCCCGCTGCGACAGGCCGACTGGTGGCCCATGGCAGCCCGCCGTCGCGCGGATCTGATCGCGGAAACATCCGACATCCGCTGCTGCGTGGCGGAAATGGGCTGGGCAAGCGAGATGCTCGCGCCGCTGCGCCGTGGCGGCACCCTCGTCCTGCCCCATCCGCGTTCGGCGTCGGGCCGGATCTGCTGGCAATCGCGTTCGCAGGGGGTGTCCCGCCTTGCCGAACTTCTGGGCCGCGCAAGCCTGCCCGGACGCGCCACGCTGCGCGGCGACGACCCGGCCACTCTCGCCGAACTGTCGACCAGAATCTGTCGGGACCACCCCAGGACCGAGCGGATTTTCCTTCCCGGACGCGTTTTCCGGTGGTTGGGGCCGTTCTTTCCTGCTATTTCTTCGACAGGCCAGCGCATCATCCACGCCGCGCGCAGCAACGAGACCTCGCGGCTTTGCGGCGCGGAGAATTCCCTGGCCGATTGGCGCTGACGCGCCGGAATCGAATCCCCACCAACACCCAACCTCGGAGAACCCCAAACATGTCGACACGCTCGCCCCTCGTTCGCGCCATCGGCCTCCTCGCCCTGATCGGACTCGTCGCCACCGCCTGCGGCCCCAAGCCCACCCCAGGAGAAAAGGATCGCGAACGCGGCGAACAAGCCGTGGACGAACTCCCCAGGTAGAGCGCGTCAGGCTCCATTTTCGTTCGATCCTGTGAAAATCCGTTCGTACTGAGCCCGTCGAAGTGCGGACGGATTTTGCCGCCTGCCCTTGGCACCCAAGATGACCACCGCCCTTGGCACCGAAGGTGCCCTGCCGAAGCCGTAATGCCGTAGCAGTCGAGACGGCCTGCGGCCTCCTCAGGACGAACGGTGGATTCGTTGGCTTCTTCCTCAGGCCTGTCCTGAGCTACGCAATTGACCGAGAGTTGACTTCAATTCTTGTGGTGGCCGATCCAGCGCGCAAGCGCGTCGGCCAGTTCGGCAGGGCGCAACGGCTTGGTGAGGACTTCGTCCATGCCGCTTCGCAGGCAATGGTCCCGGTCTTCCTGCATGGCCCAGGCGGTGACCGCCAGGACCGGCAATCGCGGAACGCCCTTTTCCGATTCGCGACGGCGGATTTCCCGCGCGGCGGCGAACCCATCCAGCACGGGCATCTGGCAGTCGAGCAGGATCAGATCGAAGTCTTCCTTTTCCAGGATGGAAAGCGCGACGGCGCCGTCGGGAGCGATCACCGGACGGCAACCCAGGTTTTCCAGTTGCCTGCGGATCACGACCTGGTTGGTGCGGTCGTCTTCGGCCACCAGCACCCGAGGCTTGCGCGAGTTCCTGGAAACGACCGGCGTCGATCGCTCCAGATGCGAATCCGAACCGATCGAATCGGGCGCGACCATGGGAAGCCTCACGCGCACGAGCAGGCCTCCTCCCTCCCGCGGGAAGGCCTGCAGCGCGCCGCTCATGGACTGCACGATGTCGGCCACGATCGAGAGCCCCAAACCCGATCCCGGAACGTCTTCGCGGCCGCGTTCCCACTTTCGGAACAATCTCGACGCGTCGCCCTCCTGCAAGCCCGGACCGCGATCGCGCACTTCCCACACCGCATGGCGCTCGATCTCCAGGTAGGCCACCTCGATCTCGGCGTGGCCGGCGTAGCGGACCGCGTTTCCCACCAGGTTCGACAAAACCTGTCGCAATCGCGCCGGATCCCCCAGCATCGGCTCCGTCGTGGCGGGAACCACAAGCCGGATGCTTCCGCCGTTCTTGCGGGCGGGGACGTCGAACAGGCCCACGATCTCCGAACTCAACGCCGCCGGATCGAAGGAGATCCGCCGGACGGGAACCAGCTTGGCTTCGGCGCGCGACATCACGAGGAGGTCGTCGAGGATCTGGAGCAGGGATTCCGCCGAACGCGTGGCGTGTTCGACCACCTCCCGGGAGGAATCCCCCACCGGAATCTGTCGATTCACCACGTCCAGCGCGGCGTAGATCGCCTGCAAGGGGGTGCGGACCTCGTGGCCCAGGATGGCCAGGAATTCGCTCTTTTCGGCCAGGACGCGCTCGGCCTGGAGCTTTGCCGCCTCCAACTGGTGGTTGACGAGCGATCGCTCCGAGAGATCGCGTCCGGAGATCAGGATCCCCCCGATGCCCTCGACATCCCTCAGGTTGCGGGCGGTCACTTCCAGAGGGATCCAACCGCCATCGGCGCGCTGGAACCGGAACTCCACGGTGTCGACCTGCCCCGGCCGGGTCTGGCGCGCCGCAAACCGTTCGATCACCCGCTCGCGGTCGTCTGGATGGACCAGCTCGAAGGCCGATCGCCCTTTGGCCAACCGGGCGTTCCATCCGAACAACCGATGGGTCGATTCGCTCGTCCAGAGGATCCGCCCCTGGAGATCGAGGATGGTGATGCCTTCCGGCAGCTCGTCGAGGATGACGCGGATGCGTTCCATGCCGCGGGAATGCCGCAGCTCGCGGCGGCGTCCGAACACCTGCGCCACGATCCACAACGCTCCGCCCACGGACAACACGACGGCGAACCAGGCCACCCAGGGCTGGAACAAGGAATCAAGGATGTTCGCGACAGGCATTCCCACGGTCGATCTTGTCGACGAAGACAAGGACGCCAGCAACGGGATGCCGGAAATTGCACAGAGCATCGAACCTTTTATGTACGTCCGCGACGAGCCGTTTCCAATGCGCAATCCGAGATCGATCGACAAACCGAGCCAGCCTACGCCCTCGGGTGCGCCTGCCTGTAGGCCTTCTTGAGCCGTTCCACGGAAACATGCGTGTAGACCTGGGTCGCGGCCAAGCCGCCATGTCCCAGCAGCTCCTTCACCGAGACCAGATCGGCTCCGCCATCCAGCATGTGGGTGGCGAACGAATGGCGCAATGCATGGGGCCAGTCGGGTCCGCCATCCGACCTTCCCAAGGCGCGGGCGACCTCCTTCTCCAAGGTCGTGCGGCCGATCCGCCCGTGTTTTCCGGGAAAGACCGGACCGCGCCCGCTCCCGATCGCTTTCCAGCGTTCGAGAACCCGGACCGCCGGATCGGTCAGGGGAACCACCCGCTCCTTGCGCCCTTTTCCCGTCACGCGCACGCTCGCCTGCCCGAGATCGACCGCGCTCCAATCCAGCCCGACGGTTTCCGCCAAGCGCAACCCCGATCCCCACAGGAGCTCGAGCAGCACGCGAGCCCGCAGATGGCGGATCCTGTCTTCCGTCTCCACCGCGGCTTCTTCCAACACCGCTTCGGAAGCGATCGCGGTCTCGATCGTATCGATGCCCACGACCTCCACCAGCCGCGAAGCCTTCTTCGGGATCGAGATGCCTCGGACCGGATCGGAATCGAGCCATCCTTCGCGGCGCGCGAGCTTCCCGAAGGACTTAAGGGCGGCCACCTTGCGCGCCACCGTGGAGGCGGCGCCGCCTTCCCGCACGCGCAGGGCGAGCTTTCGCCGAAGCTTGACGGGATCGAGCGATTCCCAACGCAGCGCTCCCGCGTCGGAGAGCAGCCCCTCCAGATCGGCTCGGTAGCCTTCGGCGGTCAAGGGCGAATGCCCCAGCTCGTCCTTGTGGTAGGACGCGAACCGGCGCAAGGCGTCGGAGAGCTCGGGACGCGGCTCCGGCACGCTCGACCTCAGGCCTTGGGCTCGACCACCACCGCTTCCAGGTCGTATTCGGTGGCGCCCACGATCTTCACGCGACAGAATTCGCCCGGATCGGCGTCGCCGTCCATGATCTGGACGGAGTTGTCGACCTCGGGGGCGTCGAATTCCGTCCGTGCCGAGAACCGGTGCGACTGGCCTTCGGCGACCTCGTCCACCAGCACGGTCAATTCCTGTCCGATCCGTTCCTCGTTGAGCTCCAGGCTGATCTCGGACTGGCGGCGCATGAGGCGCGCCAGGCGGTCCTGGGCGAGGTCGGGATCGACCGCGTCGGGAAGCGAAAAGCCGTGGGTACCCTCTTCCGGGGAGTAGGTGAATCCGCCCAGACGCTCGAAACGGGTTTCTTCCACGAGCTCCATGAGCTCCTGGAAATCGTCTTCCGTCTCGCCGGGGAACCCCAGCAGGAACGTGGTGCGCAGGGCGATGTCGGGGACAGCCGAACGGATGCGTCCGAGCAGCTCGCGCAATCCAGCGCGGGTGTGGCCGCGGCGCATCGACTTGAGCATGCGCTCCGATCCGTGCTGCAATGGCATGTCCAGGTACTTGCAAATGCGCCCGGAGGTGGCCATCAGCTCCAGCAGATCGTCGTCGATGAACTGGGGATAGGCGTAGGTGAGCCGGATCCAGGGGACTTCCGTCTCGTCCAGGATCCGCTTGAGCAGCTTGGAAAGGGTGTTCCCCTTGCCCAGGTCCTTGCCCCAGTAGGTGAGGTCCTGCGCGATGAGGATCGCCTCCTGGACACCGGCGCCGTGCAGATCCCGGATCTCCTGCACGATCTCGTCGGGAGTGCGCGATTCGTGCTTGCCGCGGATGGCGGGAATGGCGCAGAAGCTGCAGACGCGGTCGCAGCCTTCCGAGACCTTGAGGTAGGCGTAGTGCTTGGCCGTGGTGAGCAAACGAGGCACGGCACGCTCCGAAGCGCACTCCGGCTGCATCCCCCATCCGGACTGTTTCACCATGTCCACGAGCTCTCCAGGCTTGTAGGTGCCCGCCCACAGGTCGACCTCGGGAATTTCGTTCTTGAGGTCCCCCATGTACCGCTGGCTGAGGCAGCCCGCGACGACCACTTTCTGTCCACGCTTGCGTTCGGCGATCCGCGCCAGGATCTCGTTGATCGATTCTTCCTTGGCGGCCTCGATGAATCCGCAGGTGTTGACCACCACCAGGGACGCCTGCTCCGGGAATTCCGCCATGCGGAACCCGGCGGTCAAAAAGTCGCCGTAGACGCGCTCGGTGTCGACGAGGTTCTTGGAACAACCGAGGTTCACGACGTGGATGGATGGCGCTTTCATCAGGCTCCCTGTCTGGATTCGTTGGACTTGCGATCGACCCAGAACTTGAGCCCCTTGGGCTCCAGGACCGACTTGCCGTAGTTCTGGGCGTCGGCGCGGGTGGTGAAACGCCCCACGCGCACGCGCCAATAATTGCCGGAAAGGTTGGCGTCGCCGGTAGGCACCGGAACCGCGTAGGCGGGGATTCCCACCTGGCCGAGCTTGGCGATCTGGGCCTTGGCTTCGGCTTCCGACTTGTGGACGTTGACCTGCAGCACCCATTCGCCGGTCTCGTTGGGGACCACCGAGCCCGCGACGGGGGTCGCGGGAGCCGGAGCGGCGACAGGTTCCGCCTTGGGAGCAGGAATCGGCTTGGCGGGCGCGGCGGCGGATTTTTCCGCGGCCCCGGCCACCGCAACCGTATCCTTGGGCGCGGGCTTCGCAAGCCCCGCGGTATCGATCTCGAGCGGGCTTTCCCGACGGATTTCGGCGCGGGTGAATCCCGGCTCCTGGCCGCCGGACTCCTGGGCCGACGACGGCGCGCTCCCGGATCCGGAACGATCCGGAGCTTCCTTCTTGCAAGAGACGGCGGCAAGCATCGCGAGCGCGAGCACCGTGTACCACAACATTCCCCAACGCCTCTTCGCCATGTGCCGCGCCTCCGCCCTGTGCGATGATTCGGACCAAAGGTACGAACCGCGCTCGATTCGGGAAGCGGCACCGGCGGCGCTCCTTCGAATCGGATTCGCCGCCTTCCCGGCGTCGGACCGGAGAGGTTCAGCTCCGGAGCAGCATCGTGTCGGCCTGCTGGAGGGACTTGTCCACCTCCTGGGCCATTTCATCCACCACGGCTTCGGGGAACCCCAGGATCTCCCAAGCGGGATCCAGCGATCTGCGGCTGCGCGCCCTCGGCGGCAGCCAGCTCACTCCGCGTTCTTCGCAGATGGTCGAGGCGATGTGGATGGGGATGATGGATTCCCTCGCCCGGGCCTCGTGCAGCGACCATCCCGGATCCTCGTGGTAGCGCACGCACCAGACGATGTCGGCGGGGAGCTTCCAGAACTTCTCGAGGAAGGTCGAGCCCATCGCGGCGTGGTCCACCCCGAACCATTCGCGCTCCAGGGCGCAGAAATCGACCGGTTGCGGATCGACGGAATCCGTCGCCTCGGCGGCGCAGATCCGCAGGAGGCGCTTGTAGGTTCCGGCCGCGGTGGTGTCGAAGACCAGCGCGCCGATGTCGTGCAGGAGCCCGGCGGTCCACAACAGCTCGAGCTGCACCCGGGGGAGCTTCAGACGCCGCCCGATCGCCTGCGCGAACAGCGCCACGGCGAAGGAATGCTTCCAGAAGGCGTCCAGATCGATCTCGCCCCGGTTCTTGGGGAACAGCGCGGGCATCACCAGGGCGTGGACGAGCTGCTTCGTGGTGGGGACGCCCAGGCGGATCAAGGCCCGCGGCAAGTCCTGGATCGGATTGCCTCCCGGCGAATACCAGCTGGAATTCGCCAACCGCAGGATCTGGCCGGAGAGGACCGGATCCATGCCCACGAGCGAACCCACCTTGTGGAAATCGACGTTCTCCCTGCCAAGTTCCTTGTCGAGATTGAGCAGCACCTCGGGAAGGCTCGGCAGCCTGGCGCTTTCCTTGAGGATCAACTGGAGCGGATCGACGACGGTCGTGCCTGCCATAGGGATGGATCTTACCACCGCGCCCGCCTCCCGACAACCGCGTTCGCGCCTAGACGCTCCCCGACTGCAGGGTCCAGAGCCGATGGTAGAGACCGCCCTGGGCCATCAGTTCGTCGTGCGTCCCGCGTTCGCGGATCTCGCCGTGGGACAGAACCAGGATCCGCGTGGCGTCGCGGATGGTGGAAAGCCTGTGCGCGATCACCAGAGACGAACGCTCGCCCAGCACTTCGCGGGTGACCTCCTGCAGAGCCTGTTCCGACTGCGAATCGATGGAGGCGGTGGCTTCGTCGAGGATCAGCAAGGCCGGATCGTGGCACAGCGCCCTGGCGAAAGACAGAAGCTGTCGTTGACCGGTCGAGAGTCGCGCTCCGCGCTCCCCGACTTCGGTGTCCATTCCGTCGGGAAGTGCGTCCACGAACGCGCCCAGGCGCACGTGTTCCAGGAGCTTGGCGACCCGCTCGCGCGGGATGTCGCGCCCCATGGCCACGTTCTGGTAGAGGCTGCCCGGGAACAGGTAGGGTTCCTGCGGCACGATTCCCAGCGCACGCCCCCGATCGTCGGCCGACAGCTCCTTGAGATCCACGCCATCCAGCAGCACGCGACCGCCTTGGGGATCGTGGAACCGGCAAAGCAGCGCCGCCAGGGTGGATTTCCCGGAACCCGTGGCGCCCACGAGCGCCACCGTCTCGCCCGGCCCGATCCGGAAGGAAACGTCCTTGACCACCGGATGCGCCGGATCGTACCCGAACACGACGGATTCGAACTCGACGCTCCCGCGAATCTGGGCGTCCAGCCGCGTCGTTCCGGAAGGCACCACGGTCCGTTCGTCGGAAAGCTGGAACACGCGCTCGGCGGCGGCCAGGCTCTGCTGCAGGTTCGTCACGCGGTCGGACAATTCCCGAAGCGGCCGGAAGAACATGCCCATGGTCCACGAAAAGGCGGCCAGCGTCCCCAGGCTCGCCGCGCCGGAATGGAAGAGCGTGGCCCCCACGAAGAACAGGCATGCCGTGGCGAACTCGGTCATGATGTTGAGGGTCGGGAAGTAGTAGGAGTAGTAAGAAACGTTGCGGTACCAGGTGTCGCGAAGGTCGGCGTTGTGGCGCGCGAAGGACCGCGACCTGCGCTCGCGCAGCGAAAAGGCCCTCACCAGGGCGGCGCCGTCGAGGTTCTCCTGCAACGACGTGTTCAAGGCCGCCAGTTCCTGTCTTACCTCGCGGTTGGAATCGCGCACCTGGATCCGGAAGACGTGCGTGGCCAGGAGCATGGGCGGCAGGAAGGCGAGGCAGCACAGGGCCAGTCGCCAGTCGATCCAGAGCATGTAGGCGGTGCCGAACACGATCATCAGGACGGATCCGGTCAAGTCCAGGACCACTTCGGAAAGCAGGCGGTTCACGGCGTCGACGTCGTTGTTGAGCCTGGTCATGAGTTCGCCCACCGGGCGCTTGTGGAAGAACGCCATCCCCTGCGACAGGACATGTCGCCAAAGGTGGGAGCGCAGTCCGTGGACGACCGTGGCCGACACGTATTCGATGGACACCGCCCGCAGGAACCCGGCGGCCGCTCCGCCCGCCACCGCCGCGAACAACAGCAGCACGAGCTTGTGCACCACGCCCAGTTCGGCGCCCGCCTGCAAGGCGTCGACGATCTTGCGCAGAAGGTGCGGCCCCGCGAACGGCAGCAGGTCTTCGGCAGCCATCAGCACCGCGGCCATGGCCAGGATTCCCTTCACGGGCTTGGCGAACGGCCACAGCCGCCGCACCAGCGACGCGTCGGATCCCTTCTTCCTGTCGGTCGCGCCGTTCACGATTCCTCGATCTCCCTTTGCAGGGCCTGCATGCGCCAGGCCTTGGCGTAGTAGCCGCCCAGGGCCACCAGTTCTTCGTGGTCGCCGCGCTCGATCACGGACCCGTTCCCCAGCACCAGGATCCCGGTCGCGAAGCGGAAGGCCGAATACCTGTGGCTGGTGACCACGACGCTTCGCCCCGCCAGGAACGGCCCCAGCCGCTCCAGGATGCGGGTTTCTGTATGGGCGTCCACGGCCGACAGCGTGTCGTCCAGGAGCAGCACGGGAGCGTGGCGCGCCAACGCCCTGGCCAGCGCGAGCCGCTGCCGCTGGCCTCCGGACAAGTTGATCCCGCGTTCGCCGAGCATCGCGTCGAGCCCCTGCGGGATCTGGGGCAGATCCTGCGCGAAGCACGAGGCCTCCAGCCACGGTCCGGGATCGGCGGCGGATTCGGATTCGGCGCGGCCCAGCGCGATGTTGGTCGCGATGGTCTCGGAGAACAGGAATCCGTCCTGCGGCACGATCGAAAAGAGCGACGCGGCCTCGTCGGCCGACACGCGCGACAGATCCTGTCCACCGGCGAAGACCGTTCCCGGGGGCGGGCGCCGCAAACCAGACAGGAGCTGGAGCAGCGTGGTCTTGCCCGATCCCGGTCCGCCCGCGATCCCCAGTCCCTGGCCCGGCTCCAGCCGGAGCGACACCTCGCGCAACGCCCACGGGCGGTCGGGGGAGTAGCGGAACGACAGATTCCGCACCTCCAGCACGGGAGGCGTCGCGCGCGGCCCGGGCAGGCGATCGACCGAAGCTTCCCGTTCCTCGGCCTCGCAGCGCTCCATGTCGCGTTCCAGGGTCCGCATGCGGGCGAGGCTCGTCGATCCGCGCTGGAGCATGCTGGACACCCATCCGAGCCCGACCAGCGGCCACTGCAACCGGAAGAAGACCATGACCGCGGTGGAAAGCACGCCCACCGAGGTCTCGTCGGCGGCGACCATGGAGGAGCCTCTCCAGACCAGGACCACCATCCCGACCCCGCCCAGCGCGGAAACCGCGGGCCACAGCGCGCCCGTGGACCACGCCGAGCGGCTCTGCGCCTGCCGCAACGCGTCGGAATGGACCTCCAGCCCTTCGGCGAAGGTCTCTTCGCGCCCGTACCCTTTCACCACCGTCATGCCGGCCAGGGCGTCGTGGGTGAAGTTGGAAAGCAACGTGAGTTTTTCCTGCATCTTGGCGAACGCCTTGTGCATGGCGTGCATCGCGCGATTGGCGAGGAACGGCATGACGCACAGAGGCAGGAACGCCCAGATCGCCAGCCGCCAGTCGCGCCACAGCAGATAGGATACGGCGAAGACGACGGACAGCCCGGTGCGGAACAGGTGCAGGATGGCCGGCCCCAGGACGTCGCGGATGCGGTCCAGGTCGGAGGTCGCCAGCGTCATCAGTTCGCCTTTGGGGTGGCGATCCTGGAACGACGGAGGCATGCGCATGAGCCGCTCGAACAGGCGCAGGCGGAGATCGTGTTCCATGGCGCGCGAGGCGCGGATCACGAGGTAGCGCTGCGCCCAGAGCAGGCCCGCACCCACCAGCGCGGCGGCCAGAAGCTGCAACAGGACCACGACCACTTGGGAGCGCCCCCATCCCGCGCGCAGACCGTCGATGAGCACGCCCACCAGATGCGGCGACACCTGGTCCAGCGCGACGGAAAACATCGTGGCCAGGACGCCCAACCCCACCTGGAGCCTCCATGGCCGGATCTGCTCCCACAGGTAGGGGAAGATGGATTCCTTCGCGGGCAGAACCTCCGGCTCGCTCATTCTCCCCACCGCTCCATCAGGATCCGCCTCGCGTTCGACGCGGCAAGGATCGTCTTGGCGTCGACGAACTCTCCGCGATCGATCATGGCGTAGAACTCGAGCACCGGAATTTCGATGAGCTCCAATTCTTCTCCGGGATCCGGATGACTCTCCTCGCGATCGCAATCCAGGGCAAGGAACAGGTCCATCCAGCCGTCGGAATAACCCTCGGCGTGGGCGTAATGGAGGAGATGGGTCCAGGTCCCGCCCGCGAGCCCGGCCTCTTCGGACAATTCCCGACGCGCGGCGTCGATCGCCTCCTCGCCGCCATCGCGCACCCCGGCGGGCAGCTCCAGGATCACGCGATCGATGGCCTGCCGGAACTGGCGAACCAGAACCACCCGACCGTCGCGATCGACTCCCAGGACGCACACGCCCGAATTCACGCGAACCACTTCCCGCACCGTGCGGGGCTGGCCACCGAAATCCAGGACATCGATCTTGAGGTAGCCGCCATCGAAGGCGCGGCGCCGCCCCAGGAGAGGGGTGCGCAGTGCGAGCGTCCCCGCGGCGTCTTGAGTCTGTTTCTGGTCCACCTAGGCATGAAAGATACCGTGTCCGGCACCCTTCGCCCCTATCCGCGGAATTCCCGGTCCAGGATCTCGCGGATGAAACGATCGACCGACACCGGATAGAAACGCGGTTGGGGGCACGAGATCAGGCCCGTGCGGGTGTCTTCGGCCCGCGCGAGCTCGTCTTCCACGCCTTCCAGAAGCTCCTCGAAGGACTCCTGGCGCCGTTCGATCTTCAGGCGTTCGTGGCGGATGCTCTTGTTGGAATCGCGCGCCACGGCGAACTGGAAGCTTCGGCCCACCAGTTCCTGTTCCATGAACCCTTCGTCGCCTTCGAACACCTGCCCGAACTGCTCGGCGATCTGGCGCATGGTGAACACCAAGCGCTGCGAGACCATGATCGTCCCCGAAATCTGGACCGACGCGCCTTCCGACGGTCCGACCAGACGGTAGGGCAGTTCATGGTAGCCGGTGACGAATCCCGTCACGGGCCTGCGCACCACGCGGGTGCCGTCGAACACTTCCTTCAGGGACGATTCCAGATCCATTGGTCACGGCAAAGATAGGACGCGGCGGCGCCACGGTCCGCCCCAGAACAGCGGGTCGCTTCCGCGGATCTCCACGCCAGCCGGAGATAGCGTCACCGTCACCGCGCCTTCGGGCGTGCGCCAGGCCCGTGCGCCGACCGAATCCAATCGCGCGAGCACCTCCGGGTTGGGATGGCCGTAGCGGTTGGCGCGGCCGTAGGACAGGATCGCGTGGCGCGGCGCCACCAGGCGCAGCCAGGAAAGCGACGACGAGTGCTTGGAGCCGTGGTGCCCCGCCAGCAGGACCTGGCTGCGAAGCGGGATCCCCGACGCCGCCTGGAAATCCTCGGAGACGGAATCCGCGTCGCCCGCGACCACCGCGGCGGCGGTGTCGTGGCGGAACCGCAGGGCGAGGCTCGCCTGGTTGCGCACCACCGCGCGGCCGAACCCGGGCGCCAGGACCTCGCAGCGGGCGCCGTCGCCGTAGGTCAGGATCTGTCCTGCACGGAGGGAATCGAACTCCCACCCTCGCGCGGCCAGCGATCGCGCCAGGGAATCGAAGATGGGCGCCGGAGGGGTTCCCGTGTCGGCGGCCACCAGCAGGCGCGAAGACGGAATCCGGTGCGACAGCCACCCCAGGCCGCCGTAGTGGTCCAGGTCGGCGTGGCTCACGACCACCGCGTCGAACCGGCGGATCCCCAGGATCCGCATGGCCGGGAAGATGGCGTCCCTACCCGCGTCGCGGCCGTCCCCGCCCGGTGAGGCCACCCCCGCGTCCACCAGCCAGTGCCGACCCGACGGCCAGCTCGCGAGCGTGGCGCTCCCCTGTCCCAC
>JACCEE011482567.1_pt1 | contig 13227 bp, 13 predicted proteins | sample 7449931 | NCBI WGS metagenome assembly JACCEE01 (sample SAMN15323457, study PRJNA562643) | freshwater metagenome | isolation source: river surface water | place: USA:Blue River Watershed | collected 2017-08-19 | reverse complement strand
GGATGCGGAGAGACGGCATATCCGAAGCTTCTCACACAGCTCTTCGGCGACAGAATGCAGATTTCGAACGCGACAGGTTGCTCCTCCATCTGGGGTGGTTCGGCTCCTTCCATGCCTTATACGTTCAACGACAAGGGCTTCGGACCGGCATGGGCCAACTCTCTGTTCGAGGATAATGCCGAGCATGGTCTCGGTATGCATCTCGGTGCCAAGCAGCTTCGCAGCCGCGTCGAGAATATCCTTTCCGAGATCGCTCCCAAGGCGGATGATGCAGCTGTAACTGCTGCGATCGACGCATGGACTGCCGCGAAGGATGATGGAGATAAGACCCGTGAAGTATCCGACAATCTTGCCTCCGCTCTCAAGGCCTACAGTGGATCCGACGATACAGTGAAGGCTCTGATCAAGAACGTTCTCTCTTATGAGGACTACTTCATTAAGCGTTCCACTTGGATCATCGGTGGTGACGGCTGGGCGTACGATATCGGTTACGGCGGTCTCGACCACGTACTGGCTTCCGGTGAGAACATCAACGTTCTCGTCCTGGATACCGAGGTTTACTCCAACACGGGCGGACAGGCCAGCAAATCGACACCGACGGGAGCGATCGCACAGTTCGCCGCCGGCGGTAAGGCGATCAAGAAGAAGGATCTCGGCATGATGGCGATGAGCTACGGCTATGTATATGTCGCACAGGTTGCGATGGGTGCCAGCCAGCAGCAGACGATCAAGGCTTTCATGGAGGCTGAGGCTTACAATGGTCCTTCGATCGTGATTTGCTACTCGCCTTGCATCAACCACGGAATCAAGGCCGGAATGGGCTCGACGCAGATTCATGAGAAGGATGCCGTCACCTGTGGTTACTGGCATCTGTACCGCTTCAATCCGGATCTTAAGCAGCAGGGCAAGAACCCCTTCACCCTCGATTCCAAGGAGCCCTCGGGCGACTTCATCGAGTTCCTGAAGCGCGAGGTTCGCTACAACTCCCTCTACAAGAAGTATCCGGCGGAGGCCGTGGACGCGTTGTTCGCGAAGAACCACAAGGACGCTCTCGAGCGCTATGCTTCCTACAAGCGCATGGCTGCCGAGATCGAGTAAGGTAGACGAAGCTACACTGACTACGGAAAGAACCCCGGTTCGCGCAAGTGAGCCGGGGTTTTTTTATGGAGCGTCGGATGCTATAATTAAGTTCGGCTTTTCTCGAGAACGGGAGGTAGGCATGCGCAGTGAGGATATAGGTAAGCTCTTGCTTTCAGATACGAGCATTCCGGATCTGTTCATTACGGAATATATGGCCGGCCTTTCCGAGGTGGCCTTGAAGAGTTATCTTTTCCTTGTGATGGGAGCTCGAGGAATGCGCAGCATTCATTCAGAGAAAGATCTTGCCGCACGACTCGGTGTTTCTCCGGAAGAGATTAAGGGAGCCGTCGGCGAACTTATCTTCTCCGGTTTAGTCGTGAAGGGCGAGAAGGGGATGATACATCTTGTCGATCTGAAGAAGTCAGAAATCGACGGCTATATTCGCAATCACGTCGATCATAAGTCAAATGCGGACCCGAAGAGCATTCGACCCGAAGATGAAGAACGGGATAATCTCACCCGATCGATTGAGAAGACATTTTTTACGGGGTCGATGGGATACCAATGGTATCGCGAGATCGATATCCTCCTTGATGATTATCATTTTCGACCGGAAATCGTATATCGGCTTTTTCAAGATTGCTATGAGAAGAAGCAGTTGCGCTCTCTGATGCAGATTAACGAGAGAGCGATCCTTTGGCAGAGTAAGGGAATTACAGGGCTCGATGAGCTCAATGCATTTCTCGCGAAGGAGGAGGAAGTGTCCGTCACGCTTCGCAAGGTAGGGAAGATACTTCGACGTAAGACGGTATCCTACGATGAGGATTATGTTCGAGTATGGATTGAGAGACTTGGATATACGTTTGAGATCATTGATTTCGCGATCAAGAAAGTTTGGGAGTTTCAGGAGCCGTCGATTAACAAGGCGGATTCCTATCTGAAGTCCTGGTATGCCGCCGGGGTTCGATCTCTGGAGGATGCTTTAGCCTATGAGGAAGATCGTGCCCGCAAGAATAAACTTGCGTATGAACGCGACAAATCGGCTTTGCGCGCTCCGCAAAAGTCCCAAAATTTCGAAGGTGTTCGATACGATGATGGATTTCTTGACTCGCTGGATACGGATCCTTCTGAGTTCATGCGAAAGATCAACGATCCGTCGTAAAACACAACGAGGAGATGAATAATATGGAAGCCTATCGGATCTATGCCGAGAATATTCTCTCGGATCGTCGGGGGAAAAGTGAACTGCAACGAGATCGAAGAATTGCGAGTTATCACGAACGCTATCCCGATCTTCTGGCCCTGGACAGGGAGATCCGAATCGCCAAAGCGGAACATCTTCTTGCTATCGTTGAGAATTCCAAAGAGGTCGCGGATCGCGATAAGATTCATTTTCTTCTCGAGAAACGCAAGTCATTCCTTGCCGTCAATCAGATTCCCGAGGATTATGATCGAATCCTGCCCTTCTGTCAACTATGTGCTGATTCCGGGTATGTTGACGGGAAACCCTGTGTTTGCTTAAAGGAACTTCTGATTCCTAAGCTTCTTGCCGCATCCGGTCTTGAGCAGTATCCGAAGATTTCTTTTGCGGCACACCAACCGGCATTGTTTGAGGACTCCGATCGTATGAACCGATTGCGTGATATGGCGTTCGCTTTCGCCCGTGCGTTACCGCAGCATAGCGGAAATTTATTGTTCTGGGGCAATCCCGGAACGGGTAAGACCTTCCTGGCCGTTGCGATCGCACGTGAAGCGGTGAATCGGAGTGTGACGACACTTGTGGTGAGAGTGACGGAACTCCTGGAAATCATGGCAGCGTACCGCACCCAAATGAACGCCTTTTCTCCGGACCAGGACCGGCTGCGTGAGTTAACGGAGAAGCGAGAACTTCTGCTATCCGGAGAACTCCTCATCATTGACGAGCTCGGCGTCGAGCCCAGAAGTCCGAATACAATCGCCGACCTTCTCTTTATTCTCGGAACAAGAAAACAGTTTGGTGTATCTACGATTATTACGACGAACCTCTCGCCGGCCAATCTGCAGAACACCTATGACAATCGACTCTATTCGCGATTGTTTGGCGATTTTGACCCGTTCCGTTTTGATGGATTAGATTTGCGTACGAAGTGTAAACGAACAAGGCAGGTGTAACAATATGCTTCGAAGCACATGCGGAATCGACACCATTCGAGTATCTCGAATTGCAGATGTTATGAAACGCAAGGGCAAAATTTTTCTGGATCGTGTTTATACGACGGCAGAACAGGATCTTTGCGAAGCCAAGGGTAAGGGTAAGAACGCGTCCCTGGCCGCACGGTTTGCCGGAAAGGAAGCTGTTTCGAAGGCTCTCGGAACCGGGATCGGCAATGAAGGCGTGCGATTTACCGATATCGAGATATTGGCGGATTCCAGCAATCGACCTGTTCTTACTCTCTGTGGCAATGCACTCCGCGTTTTTCGCGACATGGGAGGGACTTCGTTTGATCTGAGTTTGTCACATGACGCGGATCAAGCAGTCGCGATCTGTGTCATGCAGTTTCAGGAAATCAAGGCGGAGGAGGCCTAATGAGTATATTTTCCCGGTTTGGCAAACAGAATCGTCCGCCGAAACGAAGCATCAAGGAGAAAGATTCACAAGAGTATCCTTTCGGTGAGACCGAGGATGTTCGAAGGATTTGGGATCTGTCCGACAAGGATTCGTATGTTAAGCGTCGCTGGCAGAGAAGGCTCCCTCGGTTTGTCGTACCCACGCTGATTTTTCTCGTGTTGGCAGCTCTTGTCTTCTGGCTATTACCGGCTCTGGCAAGTCGGTATGCGGCGGTCGACGGGGAGATTGAGCAGGAAGTGACGCTTCCTGTCCGCATGTTCGATGATTCGACACGCGTCGTTACAGCCTATGCCGCGAACCTTCTGTCATCGGATGAGATCACATCCCCTCTGATTACGCAGGTCCTTTACAACGAGCCGGTAACGCTGCTGCCAACGGTATGTGCGGAAGGATTTGCTCATGTGAGGACATCGGACGGTATTGAAGGATACCTTACATTGGATGTACTCACCGACCAATTGGATTCGGTAGAACCCTCTATGCATACGTACAAGTTAGTTGTATCCGATGTCTCGAAAAACATCATGTCACACGCGAGCAACGGAACGCTGATCATGAAGGCGATGATGAATACGGTCCTCTATGCGGACGTGCGCGGCGACGGTGTATATCAGGTCGCTCTTCCGGACGGGAGAAGCGGCTGGGTCGGCTCAAGCGGCGTTATCGAACTTGGTGTCAACGAAACGATCAAGAAGATCAGTGCGCGATATTTTGTCAGTTCTGTCTTGAGTTTTGTGAATGTGACACGAATTGAGCACGGACTTACGATGAAGGGCATGTCGATTGAAGGCCTGGCTTATGTTGCCGCTTCGGTAAACGGGGTAACTCTGCCAAGGACAATGGAAGAACAAATGGCTATGGGAGAGCGTGTCGATCCGACCTACGATGAGGTTACGGGGCTTCTACAGGTGACAAGTATAGCGCCGGGGGATCTCGTTTTTCTAAAAGACCCGAAGGATCCCGCCTCTGCTGCGCCTTATGAAATGGCGATCTGCACAGATAACGGATCGCTGATTATGGCGTCGAAGAGCAGGACGTCCCTTCGTATCATCTCGTTTATGGATAATGAGGAGTTGGCATCGCGAATCATCGCGGTCCGGAGAATCTTCAGTTAGAATAAGCTTTCTCTGGAAACCGTGAGACGGCCTGCATACATGTCAGCGAAAAGAACGACAAAAGCGACTGCCGCGAGGCAGTCGCTACGTGAATCGATGATCTCTTCAAAAGCCCCAATAAACGGCGTAGAACGCCGGACAATGAGACGAATGTAAGCTCGATTGAATCAGGCTCTCTTCACAACTCCGGAACGAAGGCAACGGCTGCAAACATGCATTGTCTTCGGCGTTCCATCGACGACGACCTTGACATTACGGACGTTCGGCTGCTGTGTCGTCAAAGCACGACGGGAAACCTGAGAACGGGTGATGCTGATCTTTCTGCCGAAAAACGTATCCTTCTGGCAGACTTCACACTTTGCCATGAGTAACACCTCCTGTGTTTCTTATAACGCGCAGATGAAATTTTACCATATTATCTGGCGATACGCAAGGGAAAAAACCAAGTAACGAGAAGATTTTTAGAAAGATTTCACACGAGAAGAGAGACATTCTCCGCTCACCGAAGACGGAGGATCCCGATCGATTTCGTGGGACAAACACGTTCACATTCCCCGCAATGTGTGCAAGCGTCCTGGTTAACCGCAGCCAACGGACCGTTCATGATGATCGCCCCCGAAGGACAGACCTTCTCGCAACGTCGACAGCCGATACAGCCGATATCACAGCTCTGCCTCGTCTGGGCTCCCGGCCAGCTGTTCTTGCAAAGGACGGCAACGTCTGACGTGACGGGAAGAAGTGAAAGAACTTGTTTCGGACAGGCTTTGACACAGACACCGCATGCGGTGCATGCATTCGGGTCGATCTTCACAATGCCGTTTTCTTTCCGGATCGCGTGAAATGCGCATACTTGAACACAGTCGCCAAAACCGAGGCACCCGTAGGTACAGGAGCCGGGTCCTCCCAGCAGCGTCGCAGCGGCACTGCACGTCGTTGTACCGCGATAATCATAACGCGACTTCGTATGACCGTTCACGCCCTGCGTGCCCTGACAGAGAAGGACACAGACGGTCTTCTCCAGGCTCACGGGTTCTTTTCCGAGAATCTCTGCGATTTTGGCGATACAAGCCTCGCCGCCTACGGCACACAGAGCGATCTCTGTACCGCCGTCCGCCAGATATTGCGCGTAACCTTCACAGCCCGGATATCCGCATCCGCCGCAATTTGCGCCCGGTAAAGCCGCGGTGATCTCGTCTCTTTTTGCGTTGGTTGGCATGCGAAAAACGTGGGATACGATGACGATCAGGATTCCCAGCACAACGGCGATGCCGAAGACGACAAGCGTTGGAATCCCAATAGACTCGAAAGCGTTCGATTGCATCGCGATCAGAATTGTCATACGTAATTACTCCTTCGTATTCACGAAATACGGGATTACCCGAAAAGATTCTCGACAAGTCCTTTGAAACCAAAGAACGATACGGCAGTCAGGGATGCGGCGATCAGGGTGATGGGAAGTCCCTTAAGTGCCAGAGGAACATCGGCTTTGTCGATCTTGGAACGCACACCCGCGAAAAGAAATAAAGCGAGAGTGTAGCCGAGACCGCCGCCGAGTGCGTTGACCAGCGAATCCACAAATGTATAGGATTTGGTCATGTTCAAGATCGCGACACCGAGAACGGCACAGTTCGTCGTAATCAGCGGAAGAAATATTCCGAGAGCGTTGTAGAGCGGCGGCATGGTCTTCTTCATGACCATCTCAATCATCTGAACCAGAGAGGCGATGACGAGGATAAATACCAGTGTCTGTAGGTAAGAGAGTCCCAGAGGATCCAGGATAAACTTCTGAATCGGCCAGGTGATCGCAGAGGAGGCGACCATGACAAGAATAACAGCGCCGCTCATTCCCATCGCGGTTTTGAGATTTTTCGAGACGCCGAGAAACGAACAGATGCCAAGAAACTTCGAAAGGACGAAGTTATCGACGAGAATCGCGGAGAACAGGATAATCATCAGCTCTTTCATGTGTTGCCTCCCTTGTCCGATGTTGATCCGGGACAGCCCGGGCACGCGCCGCAAGAGGAGCAACCGCCTTCCGATGCTGAACCGGAAGAAGGATCATTCTGATTCTTTTTCGGCGTGAAACGTCGCATAAGAGCCTGTGAGATAACGATGCAGATACCGAACACAAAGAATCCGCCCGGGGGGAGAATAAAGAACAACATCGGCTCAATCACGGTTCCGAACAGGGGCAGTTGAAGATCGAAAAAAGTTCCATTGCCGAGAATCTCGCGAATGGACGCCATGAAGAAGAGAGCAACGGTGAATCCAACACCCATGCCGATTCCGTCAAAAAATGCAGCGCCGACGGACTTCTTGCTCGCGTAGGCTTCCGCTCGCGCGAGGACGATACAGTTTACGACGATCAAAGGGATATAGATGCCGAGCGATTCATTCAATGCGGGAAGGTAGGCGGAGACAAGCATTTGTACGATCGTGACAAAGCCTGCAATGATCGTTATGAACGCCGGAATACGTACCTTGTCGGGGATAAATTTACGTAACAGAGAAATAATGACCTCAGAGCCGGCCTGGACAAAAATGACGGCAAGCCCCATGCTGATTGCGTTCTTGGCTGACGTTGTAATTGCGAGAAGCGGACAGGTTCCCAGAAGCAGACGAAATACGGGATTCTCATCCACAATCCCGTTCCACAGAATCTTGAGCGGAGAGATTCTCTCCTTTACGATAGGGGCGGTGACCTTGACGTCAGATGATTCAGCGGTGGTATTGCTCATGCGGATTCTCCTTTCGAAAAAAGTTCGCGATAGGCGTGTGTCGCCTGGTTAACTGCAGCAACGGCGCCCTTGGAGGATATTGTCGCACCGGATATCGCGTCAATCTGGCCGTTTCCAGACGTGCTGACAAGCAAATCTTCGTCGATGGTTACACCGGCAAAGGAACCTTCAAAACTGTCGTCCTCGACTTTCTTGCCAAGACCGGGCGTCTCATCCGCTGCGGTGAACGAACAGGACACGAGAGTACCATGACTGTCGATGCCTACAGCTGCTTTAATTGGACCGGCATAGCCTTGGGAAGAAGAAATAAAGACATATCCGATGACGACATCTGAAGCGTCTTTGGCGACATAAATCTTATCGACATTGCCGTTCGCCTTTGAAAGAACAGCTTCTTCGGCCTCGGTGGGAACATAAGGAGTAAACGTACCGCCGTTCGGGAAAATCTCCTCCATCTGTGCCTGTTCCGCCTGTGCTTCAAGTGCCGATATGATCGGAGCCGTAACGGAATTTGTCAAGGCCAAAAGGAGTGTCGTCACGAGACAGATAAGGGACAGGAGGACGGCAGGCATGATATTACGATCTTTTTGCATCTCGCACCTCCCGAATCTCTCCAAAGCGCTTCGGCTCGGTCCAGCGATCGATGTGCGGTGTCAGAATATTCATTAAGAGAATTGAGAACGATACACCCTCGGCCATATTTCCGAAGAGACGGATGAGCACCGTGAGCCAACCGCATCCGATACCAAAGATAATTCGCCCGCGACGCGTCGTCGGGGACGTTACATAATCGGTGGCCATGAAGAATGCTCCGAGGATAAGGCCGCCGGACAGAGCGTGAAACAGGGGGTCGTGTCCGGAAAGCGCTGTCAGTAGTACCACTGTTCCGATGTAGGTCAGCGGAATCCATAGCTTGATTACCCCGCGGGCCAGAAGATAGATCGCACCGGCCAGGAGAGCAAGAATGCAGACTTCACCGATGGATCCGCCCTTGTTGCCCAAGAAAAGTGACAGGTAGGAAGGTAACTCCGTACTGCCCGCTTTGGCAAGCGCCAACGGCGTAGCGGATGATACCAGATCGACGCCTGAGAGTGAAGAGATGAAATCGAAACTGCCCTGACGAACGACCCAATTTGTCATTGCGGAAGGGAAGGCGATCACCAGGAATATGCGTCCGGCGAGAGCCGGATTCACAAAATTGTTGCCCAGACCACCGAACATTTGCTTTGTGACGATAATGGCGAAGAAAGCGCCGAGAACGACCATATAGTACGGAATATTCGGAGGAAGATTGAAGGCGAGAAGAATACCTGTAATTATCGCCGAGAAATCTGAAAGTGTATTCTCGCGTTTCATGATGCGTCGCGCAGCATACTCGAAAACAACGCAGGACAGAACGGATACGAGGATAACAACGACGGATCGGATACCGAATATCACCCCTGCCGCGATACATGACGGTATCAGGGCGATAACGACATCGCGCATCAGGGATGCAGTTGTCACTTGGTCGCGGATATGCGGCGAAAAAGAAACCTGTAGCTTCATGATTGATTTTTCTACCGGTGATGTTCCGAAGAAACGACCGGTGTCCCTCCTTTTTTATGGAGCATTATCCAATGACGTGAAAAGCAGATTCTCATTGACTATTTTCCGGGTTCCGTCCGAAGTACCTTCTTTCCGGTCTTTATGCTCTGGGTGAGATATCTCTTCGCCGGGCAGGTATATGTACAACAACCGCACTCGATACAGTCCATCACGTGGTACCTCGAGAGCTCATCGCGATTCTGTTCTCTTGCCGCTCGGTCGATTCCCGTCGGCACAAGGCGCATGGGACATACGGACAGACAGCGGCCGCAATGTATGCATACAGACTCCGACGGCACCAGTGCTTCTTTCTCGCCGAACACCAGAATCGCGTTATTTGCCTTGATGATCCCCTGGTCGACGCGATCTAAGGCAACGCCCATCATCGCTCCGCCCATCAGAACCTTTGAGGGCTCTGTGGAGAGTCCTCCGGCAGCCTTAATAACGTCGATAATCCTCGCTCCGATCGGCACGTTGACATTACCGGGGGTTAGAAGGGCGCTGCCGTCAAGCGTTAACAAGCGACGCACCAGAGGAAGACCGTTCTTTAAATACTTACCGATGACGCGAAGGGTAGTGATATTCATCACGAGGACATGCACGTCATGGGGTAACTTGCCTGTCGGAACCTTCCGTCCGGTCAGAGAGTAGATAAACATCTTCTCCGCGCCCTGCGGATAGATCGTCTTCAGAGTCGTAACGGAGACGGGGAGCGAGACTTCCTCCATCTTCTCCCGCTTGTTGATTTCCCGCTTGAGAATCTGAGCGCCCAGATGTTTGTTACTCTCGACGCCGATGATGGCTTTGGGAATCTGCAACCAGCGAAGCACGGCAAGTATGCCGTCAACGATATCATCGGGATGCTCGGTAATCTGTCGATAGTCCGACGTAATGTAGGGTTCGCACTCCGCGCCGTTGACAAGAAGCACGTCCGGTTTCTTATCTTTGGGTGGGGCGAGCTTCACATGCGTAGGGAAACTGGCGCCGCCAAGTCCGACGATACCGGCATTTCTGACCGCATCCAGAAAATCTTCGCGACTATGTATCACCGGAGGTCGAATATCCGGATCCAGCGTGTACTTACCGTCCGAAGTGATCGTCACTGCTTCGACCGGTGCTCCGGTCGCGGACACGACATAGCGGATATCCGTGACAGTCCCCGAGACACTGGCATGAATCGGAACGGACATCGGATGTACCGCTCGACCCACCAGCGTTCCCACGTGAACAAGGTCCCCCTTCTTCACGGCGCATTCGCAGGGAGGTCCGATATGTTGCTGCAGAAGAATCTCTACCTGGGAAAAATCATCCAGACGCTGTGACGGAAAATCTTCGGTATTCTTATTTCCACTGGGATGAACACCGCCGTAAAAACGAAATATCTTTGGCACAATTCGCCTCCGCTTGATGTAATCTTTGTCATTATAGCCCTTCTCAAATGAAAATCATATAGCGAACTTTTGCTTTTTCGCAAATGAAAATCATTTTTCGATATAGCGAAAAATCGAAAAAGACTGTCACCGAAAACCTTTTGCAAAGTCTCTGATGACAGTCCTTTTTGTTTCGTTTGAAATATCCTGTCGGTGGTAACCCTCGCCTGTTGTCGATCAGGCGCCGTCATACGCTCCGCTGGGATAACTCGCGGAGGGATTCCATAGGATCCACTCGGCGTATCCCGTGTCCTTAACCGCCTTGATCTGTTGGTTGATCTGATCATAGCCGTAAGTGATATAGTTGCCCTCGCCGATGTACTTCGCCGTGAAGGCTTGCAGGTACGGACGAACGGTGGTAAACCCCTCAACGGCCGCCTCGTCTGATCCCATTGTTAACGCGGCAAAGAGAACGTCATAGGGATAATAATCCGGCTTATCGAACATCTTGCCGTTCAGCATCGTATCAAGAGCATAATGTGAAGGGTAGATCATCGGACAAGCCGAATCGATTCCCGTAAGTCCCACTGTCGCCCAATCCTGACCGAGATTCTCACCGTCACTCTTACTCGAAAGAATAATCGCGAAAACATCCGCGGAGAGCGGCACACCGTACTCGTCCTGAATTCGGATACGTGCGGTCTGAAGGAATCGATTAATGACCTCAACGCGTGTCGGGGTGGTCTCGGCCGGGCCAAAATAAGCCTTCTCGCCGGACGTTGTCTTGCCGGTAGGGAAACGAACATAATCGAATTGAATCTCGTCGATACCCGCGCCGATCGCCTCGATCGCGAGATCAATATTATAGTCCCAGGTTCTTGTGTCATACGGATTCGCGAAAGACTTCTTGCCCTCGTTCGAGAAGAAGAGCGAGTTCCCGGAGGCATCGCTGATACTATACTCCGGCTTGGCTTCAGACAGAATCGGATCCTTGAAACAAACGATACGACCGATTACCTTGATATCGTTCTCGTGACACTTGGCTACAACCGCAGCAAGATCATACGCGTTCTTCGCGGCGCCGATCTCCGCTGCCAAGGCATTCGTGCTCTTGAAGAGGACACCGTTGGATTCCTTGAGATCGACGACAAAGGCATTCACCTCGGAGTTCTTAGCGATCTCGATATTCTTATCGAGATTCGCTGCCGCTCCGATATAGAGCGCGCGAATCTCGTTGTGAACCAGGATCTCAGGGGTCTCGGCGACAGGAAGCGGCCCGAAAAAAGCGTCGACGACAGCGGATTGCTGAAGCAGCTCCGTAGGAGCGGGGGCGGTTGTCGGCACAGTCGTTTCGGTCGTCGGAACGGTAGTCGTCTGTAAAATGTCCGATCCGTTCGAGGAATCGCCCGGCACAACGGCGGTCGTAGCGGTCGTGCGTAACTCTCCGGGTGTCAGAGATTCAAAAATCATCCGGCCGACAAGGAATATGGATAAACCGACGATCAGTACAGACATAACAAAAATGGAAAGACGCAGTATATGTATAATCTTACGCTTCTTCATCTTGGAACTTCTCCCGGTCGAAGCGGGGGAAAGGTAATCGCCCTGTTGCATGATGATCCTCCGATGTAAATTGCAAAACCCGATACCGAACAAGTCGGCTGCAATCGGGCATACCATGATTCATTATATAGTAAAAAATAATTTCCAACAACTGCGCCTGTGCGACAGACACGATACACACTTAGGTTATATTGGGGAATATGACCTCATAACCCTTATCACATAACGCGCGAACTGTGTCGTCAAGACGCTCGCTTTTCACAAGAATATAATCCGTATTGAATGTTGACACGGCAAATATCGAGATTCCCTGTTCTGCCAGAATCCCGGCGATCGAGGCGAGAATGCCGACAAGTGAGAAGTCAAGAATCCCGTCAATCTTGAGAATTCGCCAGTTGTCTTCCCTCGCTGCGACCGGAGAGGGCACATCGCGCTCAAGACATACCAGAGAGATCTCATCCTCGGTTTTTGCATAGAATACGATGCCGGATGTTTGGGGGATATCCACGCCGGGGTCAATTTTGACGACGGAGTAGTTGTCCGGCAGAACGCGCAAAGATATTTCTCGCATGGGGGATACGCTCCTTTGCTGCTATATCAATGATCTCTTCTGGATATCGAAATTATTATTGACATTTGTTTCTATGACAGTCTACGACCAAGGGGAGAGATAATCAATACGCAGATAGAAACCAAGCCGATCGATTTCACGTGTTCGTCCGATCCGCGGTGTGATAAAATATTCTTACTGTGAACCAAAGGAGGTCGTAGCGCATGCTGGTACGCAATTGTTCCGGAGGAATCGTTTTTTACGATGATGAGGTGCTGCTTGTACGCAATGAGAAGTTCGAGTGGAGCTTTCCAAAGGGCGTCATCCGTTCGGTGGAGAAACCCGAAGATGTTGCGATCGAGCGCGTTTTTTTCGAGACGGGAATTGAGGCGGCAGTTCTGGCTCCGGCCGGGCGCACGAACTATGAATTCTACTCGGTGACAAGACAGAAACCTGTCTGCAATAAGATCATTTGGTACGTGATGAAGGCGAAGGAACTGACGCCGCAGAACCGTCCCGTGAGTTCTGCGGAGGGTGGATTTCTTCCGGTGCGTGAAGCGATGGACCGCGTGACCTATAGTCAGGATAAGTCCATGCTCATGATGGCTTACCAACG
>JACCEE010729169.1_pt1 | contig 13227 bp, 12 predicted proteins | sample 7449931 | NCBI WGS metagenome assembly JACCEE01 (sample SAMN15323457, study PRJNA562643) | freshwater metagenome | isolation source: river surface water | place: USA:Blue River Watershed | collected 2017-08-19 | reverse complement strand
TTTACTGATGGCGGCCCGTACGCCGTCGAGCAGTTCTGCGAACTCCGCCTTCGCAATCCCTACTTCGCGGCACATCGCTTCCATGACTGCGATCCGCGGCCAAACCTCGCCGTTCACGCGCAGGCCCCGGTCAAGCATTCCTTCGTGAAACGTGACGTCAAAAGCAGGAGTCAGCGACCAAGTGCGCCGTTCTTCATCGTACTGAAAAGCGTGGTTGCGCCCGTGATCGTCCGGATTTGCTGCGAGGACGTTGAAAAGCATTCGTCGCGCAATTTCCCGCAACTCGGCCACTGGAATCGCCAACTGGAGTGCGGTGCGGAACAAGTCCAGGTAGTCGAGTGACCGGCCAGCCCGGCGATGATCGAAGTGCAGCAGTCGCGCCAGAGAATGAAAATGAATCCGACGCGCTGGATTCTTGGCGACCACGTCGAATCGATGAACGAGCAAATGGCTCCGCTTGGACTTTGGCCCCTCGTCAATCAACTCGGTGGTGACTGCGTCGATTCCCGCTCCTTTCGCCATCAGGGTGTAGGCGTGCTCACACTCCGCGATGCCGCCTCCTTTCGAGAGGTCAAATTTGAGCAGCGCCGGCACTCCGACGCCGTCAGGCTCCGCCACCGAGAGCGTTCCGTCGGCGTAGGCGAGAACCAACGTCTTTGGGTAGGCTCCGCCGGCCGTTCCGCCTCGCACCAGGTGGGGCAGGATGACCGATGGGGCGCCGCGCTGGATCTGCGCCGCCCCCCGGGCGAGAGATGCCGGCGTAATCGCCGTCAACCTCATGTTCGATTGACCGCCGTCCCCGAGGGCGGGATGGATTTGCAGCGCGCCGAGTCCTCTCGAGTCGCGCCAAGCGAGCAAGTTTAGGGGTGTAAGTGCCCCGAGCTTCTGCTGCGCAAAATCTATCTCAGCAACTTTGCGACCCCAAGCGTCCGGAACGCAGTCGGCAAGGAGACCGGGGAGCCCGTCTTCCTCTTTACTCGCGTTAAAAACAGAGGTCGAAAAGGGCAGCTTGAGAGGAGACAGATTGTGCCCGCGCTCAAGCCAGGAGGCCTCGTAGGCGAAAAAGTTGGTCCCGCGATTGACGAGGTGCCCCACCACCGCGCCGTCCCACCAACGGATTTCAAGCTTAGCAAGCACTGGGTCCTTTCGTGCGCGGCCGTGAGGCGTGCTTTCGTTCGGATTGCGACAGCAGTTGCTTCATCGTTACGGTCGGATCAACCGGAGGGATCAAGGTCGAGACCCCTTCAACATACCCAAGTACGGCGAGCGTACGCACCACGTGTCGGAATTCGATGGTCCCATTCCCGCCCTCAATCTTCCGATAAGTCGGCAAACTGATCCCGACGACGGAAGCAACGTGCGCTTGGGAAAGATTGCGTGCAAGGCGGGCTTCACGAATACGCGCCCCCAACGAAGCCATCGCTTCGCGATCTCCAAGAACAGAAAGCATAGTTTCTATAATAGTTCTATTGTCCTCTTTTTAGCAAGTAAGATTGCTTTATTGCGGCCCCGCCGGAATGGATCTTCCTGCCCAAGCTTGGCTGGGTGAAGGTCCGGTTTTCGCGGCCGTTGCCGGCGGACGCGCAGATGAAGGAAGCGACCGTGGTCCGCGATGGCGGGCACTGGTTCGTGTCAATCTGCTTGGAGCATGAAATCCAGCCGACCAATGCACAAGGGGAGCCGATCGGCATCGATGCAGGCGTGGCGCAGTCACTGACGACTTCCGAAGGGGAAGTGATTCAGTTCCCTGTTCCATGTATCGCTGAAACCCGCCTTGTGAAGCGGGTGCAGCGTGCGATTGCCCGAAAGCAGAAGGGCTCCAATCGCCGGCGGAAGGAGCTCGCACGTTTCGCAAAACTGAAGCGTCGCCAGTCCCGGCGATTGGCCGACGCGGCGCACAAGGCATCGACCACGTTCGCGATCACGCGGTCGATGATCGTGATCGAGGACCTGAAGATCAGATCGATGACCGCTTCGGCGAAGGGCACGGCTGAAACTCCCGGCACGAATGTGGCGGCAAAATCGGGTTTGAATCGGTCCATCATGGCCCAAGGCCATGCCCAATTCCGGCGGATGCTCGCCTACAAGTGCGAGCGTTCCGGTGCCCGGTTGGTGGTCGTCGACCCCAAACATACTTCTCAGAAATGCTCCAATTGCGGGCATACGGCAAAGGGGAACCGGCCATCGCAGGCCGAGTTCCATTGCTTGGCTTGCAACCATAAGGAGCACGCCGACGTGAACGCGGCGAAGAACATCAAGGCGGCCGGACTGGCCGTCTCTGCGCGTGGAGGGATAGGCCAGGTGGCTCCCAAGGAAACGCGAACCCGCCGGAGGCGCATTGGCCGCAAGGCCGCTCCGTCCGTAGGAATCCCGGTCCTTTAGGGCCGGGAGGATGTCAACCCACAGACACCCCATTCCTCTGCAAAGGGGATGAGTTCGCGCACAAGTCGTCGACTTATCGGACGCAGGGGGCGCAAATGCGCCCGTTTTCGACCGGAGTGAAGTGTCGGCTCACGGGCCTTAAAGGTCCGGGTGCGGAGTCCGTGCCAGTGGGAGCTGCGGGCCCATGCTCCGTCTTCGCGGGTCGCATTCACCGCGGTAACTCCATCCTAATTGTGCTCGATCGGCAGTATTGGTCTTGGCTATGAGCTGGGGCATCGCAGTCCCGCCCGAAGCGACGAAGGCCCAGGTGATGGGGTGCGGGAGTTCGTCGAGGCTATCTTCTCGCGCATGCGCCTCGGTCCGAGGTTGGTCTGCCTAACACGCCGCCCCAATACCCAGAAACTACGCTACGTTTACTGCGCGTTAATCTGGACAAAAAGCATTTTAAGCGCAGTTTACTGCGCGTGAACGAAACATCTCTGCGTGGGGACCGGGAGGTTATTCGATCGCTCGTCGAGCGGGTCCGTGGCCAGCGTCTGGCGCGGAACTGGTCGCAAGCGGAACTCGCCCGCCGGGTTGGGCTTTCCCGCCGAGCCTACCAGGATTTCGAGACCGGCTACGGCAACATCACCCTGACCAATCTGGTTAAGCTTTTGGGCGTGCTTGGGTATAGCGACGGTTTGGCCGAACTCGTGCCCTTGCCGAGTTTGGAACCCAAGATCGACGACCTCCTGAAGCCGACCCGGCAGCGGGCGGGACGCACGCGGCGGATATGAGGCCGCCGGCGCTCAACGTCAGATGGCATGATGGTCGGCTGGTCGGGCGCGTGGTCAGCCCCGGTGCGACCTACTTCGCCTACGCTCCGGAGTGGCTTGCCACGGGTTTTTCGCTGTCGCCTCTCAGCGTGCCCTTCACCGAGGCGGCCTATCGCCAGCGGGCGCGGGACTTCGACGGGCTGCCGGGATTCTTGTCCGACTGTCTTCCCGATCAATGGGGTCGCCGGCTCATGCAACAGGAGTTCAGCGGGAAAGGCGAAACGATGACGCCATTGCGAATGCTGGCCTGGGTGGGTCGGCGCGGTCTGGGGGCACTCAGTTTCGAGCCGGTGTTCGACGAGGCGGCGAGTGCCCGAACCTGGGAGGCGGTGTCCGCGTCTTTGCTGGTGCGGGAAACCGAGGCGGTATTGCAGGCGCAGCCGCCGGAGGCGTTCGCGCGGTTGCGGCGGGGCGGCACCGCGGGCGGAGCGCTTCCGAAAGCCAGTGTCGCGCTCCTTCCGGACGGCGCGATGCTGATCGGGGGCGACGTCGCGGCGGAGGCGGTCCTGCGTCCGGGAGCGCGGCTGGGGCTGGTGAAGATCCATGTTGATGGGCGGGATCTGGCCCGGGTGTCTGACGGTCGGCTTGAGCACGCCTACATGCGCATGTGCGCCGCCGCCGGTATCCGTACTTCCAGGACAGAGGTGCTGCGTGACGATTCACAGGGCAGGGTCGCCTACCATCTCTTCGTCGAGCGGTTCGATACGACAGCGAGCACGCGGCTGCACGTCGTCACGCTTGCGGGGCTTCTGCACCGGTGGGAACTGCACTACCGCGACCTCCTGTTGGCCGCGCGGCAATTGACGCAGGATCACACCGAGGTCCTCGAAGCGACGCGGCGCATGATCTTCAACGTCCGTGCGTCGAACCAGGACGACCACGGAAAGAACCATGCGTTCATCGTCGACGATCGCCGCCGGCAGTGGCGGCTCTCGCCGGCTTACGACGTCACGTTGAACTCGGACGAGCAAACCTTCTCGGGCCTGACGCCGGCGAGTTTTGGCCGATCGCCACGGCTCGAAGCGATGCGCGCGGTGGCGGCCGAGGCCGGTGTTTCGGCCGCGGAATTCGCCCGGCTTGACGCGGAGGTTGCCGGCGCGATCGCCCGTTGGCCGGAGTTAGCGGCCGCGGCCGACGTGCCGACGGAATACGCGCGGCGCGCGCGATCGATCCACGAGGCGACCGCGGAAGCCTTACTGGCGACGGTGACGGCGCGAACTGCGAAACGGACCCGACGGCGGCTGTGGGGATAGCGACGAACTACCAGCTGGGCTTGGCATGGAAGAGGGCGCGCGAAGTTCCGTGCCGATCGGGTTTAGAACGACAATCTGACTTCGAACTGACGACATTTTGAAACCGGCACTCTGGCCGGGATTTTTGGAAGCGTCGTTGGTCTGACATTGGTGAGGCTGGGAGGCTGAGCAGCGCCGCATCGGCCTGCTACCGCTTCGCCACTTCGATGGCGCGTGCCCGATTATCGCTCCTGAGGCCTTTCCCCGTCGGCCCGCACAGCCGCGTGATGCAAACCATACCTGGAGATGCTGACATGAGCGCCGGCCCCACAAAGTCTCGCCGCGTCCGTGAGCGATGTATGATCTTCAACGTCCGTGCGTCGAACCAGGACGACCACGGAAAAAACCATGCGTTCATTGTCGGCGATTGCCGCCGGCAGTGGCAGATTCCCAGCTCTGTTCGTTTACCCGAACGCTGCTCCCCAATTGCTGAGCGCGTTTCTCGGTTGCAGGCCCGCGCTGAGGTGAATTGCCCCGGGATGCATCGCATACGATGCATTGTTATTGATTTTGCTGGCCATAGGCGCAATAAGGTATCGCATACGATGCAATTCGGCGAGGCAGGCATGCTCATCCGCGACGCGCGTAAAAAGGCCGGCCTAACTCAGGCCGAGTTAGCGAGGGCATTGGGCATGAGCCGCGCAACCATTTCCAAGGTGGAGAATGGTATCATTGAGGAATTGGGGGTCCGCAAGCTGGCCCAAGTGTGTGACCGGGTGGGGTTGGAGATTGTCGTTCAATCCCGGCGTCCACTGACCCTCCACCAAGCTTACGATCGGAACCGGCAGGAACGGAGGGACGCGCTGAAGGCCACCGACGCCACCTTGGCGAAACTCAAGCCCGACAGTCTTGGCTAACATCTTCGTCAACCGTCAGCCCGTGGGAACGCTCTCCCGCGCCGAGCCGGTCAATCGCTTCACCTACGAATCGGGCGTGCCGGTGGCGCGAGCGGTGTCGCTTCTCATGCCGGTCAGCGATGAGACCTATCTGGCGGAAAGCCCGGGGGTGCTGCACCCCGTTTTCGACATGAGCTTGCCGGAGGGCGCGCTCCGGAGCGCGGTGTCGGCGATGTTTGCGAAGGCGCTGCCTGCGGTGGACGATCTCACGCTTTTCCAGATTGTGGGACGCTCGCTGATCGGACGGCTGCGCTACGGACAATCGGCGGACGAACTCGATCAGGTGCCGCCGCAGAACCTGCGTGACCTGCTGCAAAGCCGCGGCACCGGCGCGCTCTTCGATGATTTACTGCGGCGGTATGCTCAGTTTTCGGGTGTGTCTGGTGTCCAGCCCAAGGTTCTCGTCCGCGACAATGGCAGCCTGCGGACGGAGACCTTCAGCCCGGTGGAAACGAGCAACCGGCTGACGGCTCATGGGACAACCCATATTGTTAAGTCGTTCGATCCCGTTACCTATCCCGGGCTGGCGGCGAACGAACTGCTCTGCCTCCGCGCCGCACAGAAGGCCGGGCTGAGGATCGGCCGGGCCGAATTGGCCGCGGACGCTCGCGTGCTCGTAGTGGAGCGTTTCGATCTCCAGCCGGACGGCACGTATCACGCGTTCGAGGACGGCTGTGCGCTCGATGGCCGGCTCTCCGCCCAAAAATACGAGGGCTCTTATGAGCAGCTAGCAGGCACACTGGCCAGTGTGCTTCGCGGCCCGGCCGGCACCGCGCCCGAGCTCGCGCAGTTCTTTCGGGCGCTCGCGTTGTCGGTCGCCGTGCGCAATGGCGACGCCCACCGCAAGAACTTCGGCGTCATGTATGACGATGTCGCGGGCACGATCACGCTGGCGCCGACTTTTGATGTTATCACGACGCTGCCATATCTGCCGCATGACAGCCTTGCGCTCACCCTGGACGGCACGAAGCGCTGGCCGGACGCAAAGCGCTTGGCGCGGTTCGGGGTCCGACAATGCCAGCTCACCCCAGCGGCGGCCCGGGCGATCCTGGCCGAGGTGGCGGATGCGGTTGCCGTTGTGAGCGGCGACCTACAGAAATTCACGGAATTGGACCCGGGGGCAGGCGGGACCGGGCAGCGAATGCGGGTGGCATGGGCCGAGGGCGTCGCCGCACTTCGCGGGATTTAGCAGTTTGCTGAAAAAGCCCGGTCGGATGGAGCGGTATTCAGTATAAGGATACTATGCGCGGTCAACGACCCTCCCAGGGCGGATTTGCGAGTCTGATCAAATTCGAAACGCTGATCCCGGCGGAGCATCCGATCCAGACAATCGAGCGGATTTGCGACGAGGTGCTGGGAATTCTCAGCAGCCATTCCGACGAGAACTGATAGCGTATCGGACCGCCGTAGACCGAGGTTGCTATGCGAAGTGGTTCGAGGAAAGTATCACAAAAGCTGATGATCTTTTCCCTCCGGAAATCGCTCACGAATTGAAAAACGTAGGAAAATCTGGAAGAGAAATTTAATGGCTCATAGCCGACCGATTTGTTTCTTCGGGACAGGCCCATGTTTTACCGCCTGCTGAAGGAGCCGGTAAAACAACAGGCCTCAGGAAGCTGTTGCCTTCACGGCGCGAAGTCGGGCTGGCCCTCCGCTGCGTGAGGAGATGCCCTGACGAATGTCCAGGATGGGCGCCGTCCGCGGCCGGAATGATTATGGCGCGATGGTGATCACAATCTTGCCCACGTGTTTGGCCTCACCAAATCGCTGCAAAGCCTGCGGAATTTCAATCAACGGGTAAGGTCCATCAATCACGACCTTGAGTTCGTTGGTCTCGAACATCCGGTTCACATAGCCCAGATCTTTATTGGGCTTCAGGGCCACGATGCGAATGTGCTTGCCGGTAAAGCGGGAAACAATCGGACCTATACATAAGGCTTGGAGCAGCCGCGATACCTCGCCCCCGACGGTGACGTAGCGGCCATTGGGTTCAAGTGCGCGAAGGTAGCTCGAGGGCGGACGATTGGTCCTTGTATCGAGAATCAGATCATAACGTCGACCGCTGCGCGTAAAGTCATCCCGCTGATAGTCGACTACATGGTCGAAGCCCATGGATTTGAGCATGGCCAGCTTGGGCGCGCGATCGACTCCGGTCACTTCGGCTCCGAACCGTTTGGCGATTTGCACCCCGATCATGCCCACCCCTCCGCCGGCCCCATTGATGAGAACGCTTTCGCCGGATTGGATCCGACCGACATCCACGAGTCCCTGCAGCGCCAGCATGGCGGCATGCGGAAGTGCCGCCGCCATTTCGAACGTCATCCCGGGTGGCATACGCGCCAAGGCATCTTCCTTGGCGCAGACATACTCTGCAAAGCCACCCAGACCTGCTTCGGATAGATCGCCGTAGACGCGATCCCCCGGCTGAAAGTTGGTTACTTGGTCACCGACCGCCTCGACTATCCCGGAGACCTCCGCGCCCAGCACTCTGAGGCGAGGTTTAATCAGGCCATACATCAGCCGATAAATATACGGTTTGCCGCGAACATAGCACCAGTCCCAGTCATTTATCGTGGTGGCGTGCACCTTGACCAGCACCTGATCGTCCTTCGGCTCCGGCTTGGCCAGCTCCTGAAGCTGCAAAATATCCGGAGATCCATAGCGGGTGAGGACAACGGCATTCATGCTCTATGGAGTAGTCCGATCTGCTGAACCTTCATTCAAAGTGCAACGTCGCGTTCACCGTGAGGTGAGTTCGGCGACGAGAATGAATAGCCCGGCCGGAACGTAGTCGCTATCACCATCGGCGCCAGCCACCTCCGGCTCGAGTGGATTCACCGCATACGGGGAGCGATCGCGCCCGGGATCGAATACGGACGCGCTCCACCCGACACTCCCTGAAGGTGCGGCATGGCGGGGAGCAGAGGTTCACATCGCGGCGGCCGCTGGACCGCGCCCTTCGTGTCTTTCAGCGTGGCCGACGGACCGATGCCAGCTTCGGATTGCACTGCGGGCTTAGGTGGCATTGAGACCGAACCCCGCGCCACGCCATGCATCCCCGCAATCCCCACCGCAACGGCTACGACTTCCCGGCGCTGGTGGCCGCGAGTCCCGAGTTGGCGCGGCACGTGATCCGCGCCCCCCATGGCGGTGAGTCGATCGATTTTGCCGTGCCAGCAGCCGTCAAGGCGTTGAATCGCGCGCTGCTGCGTCACGCTTACGCGATCGAGACCTGGGACATCCCGCCCGGCTACCTCTGCCCGCCGATTCCCGGGCGTGCGGATTATCTGCATCACTTGGCGGATCTGCTGGCGGCGGAGAACCGGGGGAGAATCCCGCTCGGACCCGAGGTGGTGATCCTCGATGTCGGCGTCGGCGCGAATTGCATCTATCCGCTGATCGGGCAGCGCGCCTATGGCTGGCGCTTTGTCGGGACCGAAGTCGATCCGGGTGCCCTGCGCAGCGCGACCGCGATCGTGGCGGCAAATCCGTCGCTGAAAGCGGCGATCGAACTGCGTCGCCAGCCGGAGGCGCGAACGGTGTTCGGAACGGTCGTTCACCCCGGGGATCGGTTTTCCGCCGCGATCTGCAACCCACCGTTTCACGTCTCCGCCGCCGCGGCTGCCAGCGGCACGCTCCGGAAGCTGCGGAATCTTGGTGGTAGGCCGACGCGGGACCCCGCGCTCAATTTCGGCGGCACGCCCCGGGAGCTCTGGTGCGACGGTGGAGAGCTCGCCTTCGCGCAGCGGATGATTGCCGAAAGCGTTTCATTTGCGACCCAGATCGGCTGGTTCACGACACTGGTCTCGAAACGCGAACACCTGCCGCCGATCCGCGACGCTCTGGCCCGGGTCCGCGCCATCGATGTCCGCACGGTGGAGATGAGCCAGGGCCAGAAGAAGAGCCGGTTCGTCGCCTGGCGGTTCGACCGGCGAGCGGCAAACGATCAACCGGTGGGGCACAGCGGGCACCGAGCACCGGCGGCGAGGTGACGGAGTCTGCATCCTGAGTTCCTCGGACCGCCGCGAGTTTTCCCTGCGACTGGTCGTCGTGAATCGGCCGGCTGGGGCTGGCGGTCCGGCTAACGCCGGTCGACTATCGGCGCGCCCTTATCGGGTGCGGAAAAAGAGAATCGGCACCGGGTCGTGCTTTTATCGCCACGGATTCGTGGGATACATGTAAATCCGGCAGAACTTATCCCCGGAGACTTCCATCTGCTTGGCGCAGGTCTCGCCACTTTCCAGCGTGCAGTAAACGAGCGGCGATGCGTGGAGGAAGCGGGATGCCTTGCAACGCTTTCCCAATGGGCAGGGCACGGGGCCGGCGTGAATCGGCAGCTTCTCCGGGGTGTCGCTTGGCAACTCGGGCATGCAGCGCGGTATCAGCAAGGGCGGTGCCTCAACCAGCAATTATATAGGCAATAAATACATAGTAACTATTACTCACCCTTCCGGTATGGTTCGTGTCGGAGGCAAAGACCGGGAATCGATGTCGAGTCGCCCTACGAGACGAGCTGCCGCTGACCGCGGGGCTGAACGTGCCCGCGTGGAGCACCTGGCCCGCACGGACCGGGGTGCGTCAACCCATTGGCGCCTTTGCCCACTCCGAGGGACGCTCCCGGCGGCGGCCATGGGCACGATCGTGCCGGGATACTACCGGATTTCGTTTGTGGACTTTGAAAAACTCGGCCGCCTTTTCGAAAGGTAGCGATGCCATCCACTCCCGCAGCTTTGATCGGAGGAACCTCTGCGCCATCAGGCCGTCGAGCATGGCGCCGCGGCCGTCGTTTCGCATGACGCTCCCGTCGCTGCACCGCCCATTGCCCTGCGTCCGTATCGTGGACAGCTTTCTCGAACTGGCCCGCACGCCGTTCGGCAACGGCGTCAACGCCCTGTGCTACCCGCGCCAGCTGCCGGGGGATTTCGGAGCGATTGTTGACCAACTCGGAGCCGGGGAGGCCATCATGGCGCTGGAGGAGGCCCAGCTCCGCCGCCTGCGTTTGGACGAGGCCGGGTGCATCGCGGTCGACGTGCTGCTCGCGGACCTGCAGCTCCTCCGTGACCGCGGGCTCGACCCGGTGCTGAATTGCATCCGCGCCTACCCCGAGGACGAGGAGCCGGGGCCGGTGAAAACGGACGTGTTTTCGTGGCACGCTGACAGCGCGCCGATCGAGGCGGACACGTGGCTATGCACGTATTACGGCGCCCCGAGCGAGGGCCTCCGCAACGAGGAGGCGGTGCGAAAGATCGATGTCCCTGAAACGCGACGGGAATTGCTCGCCCGCTACGGCGGCGCGGAGGATGAGGGCTTTCGCGACTGGTTACGCGAGCATTGCTACGACTTGCATTATGCTCCCCTTGCGGGCGCGCAGCCTTACCCGTTTGGCCGATTCAATCTCTGGCGGATCGCGGTCGAATACCCTGGCAGCCCTTGCGCACCGTGTATCCACCGCGCCCCGGCCACCGTGCCCGGTGAGCCACGCCTGCTGCTGATCAGTTGAGCGGGCAGGTGCTGCGGGGAGGATTTCAGGCTCCCGCGATGACTGACTTCCATGGCCGCCGCTGAACCCGCCAGTTGGCCGAATGGTCGGATTCGCTGGGATCAGTCCATTCCTGTTGTGTGGCCGTGAGTTATTCGGATCGCCGGGTTAGATCCGCGGATCGGTGGAATCGTAATTCGGTGCATTACTAAGGAGCCAACGACTCCGTCTGCGGAGGCCGCTCCTAAAAGCAGCATTCCGACCAGGGCGCAGGCTCTTGACCCGCCATCGCTTTCATCCGCGGAGCAATTTTGCCGAGCTTTGCATACGGCCAAACGGTGTATCCGTGCGTCGCCGCGCCAACCCGAGAGACGCAGCGCACGTTGCCGCGAGTGGTTCCGGCGGATGGCGTCGCGGGGCGCGTGTTTCCTTTGCCGCTTCAGAGCCAGCGGCGGACCTGGCGGGTATAGGCGCTGAAATCGGGCCCGAACAACCGGCTCAGGACGACTTCCTCCGGGGCGATCTGGAATCGATTTATATAGAGCACGAATGCCGGCAGCACGACGAGCGCCGGCCCGTGCGCCAGGGCGACGCCCCACGCGATCAGCACCAGGAGCAGGCCGAGATACATCGGATTGCGGGTCAGCCGATAGATTCCGGAGGTGACCAGCGCGGACGCGTTCTGCGGTTGCCTCGGATTCAGGGTGGTCCGGGCCCGGCGAAAGGCGGCCACCCCGAGGCCGACGATGAGGATCCCCGCGCCCAAGAGAACCGACGCGATCACCGCTCTTCCCGGGAAATAAAACCGAAACTCCGGCGTGAACCGCGCGAGCAGCCACATGGCCGCCGCCGCGATCAGAAAAATCACGCCGGGCGGAACTTTGACGCGAAGCGTGGCCATCGCTGATGACGTTGGAGCGGACGGGCCGTCAGCGCAATCGGCGGCGTGGACAGCCACCAAGCGCGCGAGCGCGGTGTTTAGTCAGCGTCAGGGGAGTGGGCGCGCGACGGGAGGTTCCGACTCCGGGGCACTCGGCAGCGGAAAATGCCGTTCGCAGGCCGTCGGTCAGTGCGGCAAATCGGTCCGAGTTTTCGAAGGCGGTGAAGTTCCGGCGCGTTGCTAGTGCATCCGCCGCAGGCGCACCTGGAACCGCGTGCCGTGTTCTTTCGACGTGGTGAAGCTCACATTGCCGCCGAGGTAGCGCTCGCCGAGCAGCTTGATGCTGTAGGTGCCGATGCCGCGCCCGTGTCCTTTGGTCGAGAAGCTCCGTTGGAAGATCTGCAGGGCGACCTCGCGGGGAATCTCTCCTCCGTTCCGGCACCAGAATGTGCAGGTGTCGGGCCCCACGTCGGTGCCGAGCCAGACCGTGCCGCCCGACGGGCTCGCCTCGAGTGCGTTCTTGAGCATGTTCGCCAGGACGCGCTGGAGGATGGCGGGGTCCGTGTTCAGCCGGCAGCACGACGCGCCGGGGTCCACCTCGACCTGCCGGCCAGCCGCCGCCGGGTGATTGCGGTAAAGTTGCTGCACGTTCTTCAGCGCCTCCGTCGCGGCTACGGGCTCCAACTGCGGCTGCAATTCCCCGCGCTCGGCCGCCAGCAGCAAGCGCTGGCTCTTGATCTCGTTGACCAAGGTCTCGGCGGAAAGGAGCAGGTGATCCTTCAGATCATACGTCAGCGCCGGCTCGCCCGCGATGATGTCGGCGATGCCGGACACACTTCCCGCCGTATTGAGCACATCGTGGAAAAAGATCCGCTCCAGCAGATGCCGGCGTTTCTCGTGGCCAATATCATCCATGACCATGAGCACGTAGTCCTGCCCCTGCCACTGGAACGGACTCGCCGTGACGCGCAGATCGTGGGCGTCGCCGCCGACAGTGGAGATGCGGCATTCCTTGGTCGTTTGCCGGCCCGCGCCGGCGCCGAGGATCGCCTGCACGGCACCGCACGTGCGGCAGGCTTCGGTCGTGCCGCAGCCGTGCGGCGCGGATGCGGCCTGGCGGCAGGCGAAAAACTCTCCCGGCCGCATCCCGGAAAACGCCTCCCGCTGCAATTCGCAGGCGAGCTTCTTCACCGCTGCATTGGCGAGCAGGATCTGCCGCTCGGCATTCAGCACCAGCACGAGGCTCGGCATGGTATCGAGCAGCCGCTCGAGGTTTTCACGGGAACCGAGCTGCGAAATCTGCTCCGCGATTTCCGCGGCCGACAGGCGCTCCGCGGGAGCGAATGCGGTGGGGAGAGCATGAAGGGAGGGCGCGGACATGAAGGCGAAGAGTTGATCGGGTAACCGCAGGCGACTCTCGTCCGCGGCCCGGGGGCCGCAGGGCGAAACTTCCGGCAAGGCCGCATCGTTTTGCGACCGTGCC
>JACCEE012469141.1_pt1 | contig 13230 bp, 13 predicted proteins | sample 7449931 | NCBI WGS metagenome assembly JACCEE01 (sample SAMN15323457, study PRJNA562643) | freshwater metagenome | isolation source: river surface water | place: USA:Blue River Watershed | collected 2017-08-19 | reverse complement strand
TTATTTGAGTTTCACTTTCGCTAATTTTAAATCATCTGAGCTATTTTGAACTTCACTACATGAAGAAGTTTGAATAGGTTTTTCTTCGGTTTCATTCGTTTGAGATTTTGCTGCTTTGATTACTCGAGTCGTTTTGGGCTTATTTGTTTTAGAAGGATTTGCTAAAACAACAGATAAATCTTCCCCACTCATCACTAATTTAGCTTGTTCAACACTGAGTTTTTTTTCAAAGAGAAGATCTTTAATTTTTAAAATCACTTGAACATCTTCCTCTCTATAAAGCATTTGCCCTGAGGAAGATCTGATCGGAGAAATTTCTGGAAACTGATTTTCCCAGAATCGTAAAACATAAGGTTTCACCCCAACTAAGGGTGAAACCTCATCTAATTTAAACAATGATTTATTGGGAAGCTTTGTCTCGGACATAAGTCAGAAGAATTAAGCTTCTTCTTCTCCCATAAAATCGTCATCATCTTCATCGTTCTCTTCAATGTTAGACATGAAAGAACTCAAGGCGCGTGGAGAGCCATCCTTGATTGGAAGTGACTTATCTTCTTCCCCTTGCTCATTTAAGCGATGGGCAAAACGATTAGTGATGTCTTCTTTAAGCACTTGTGAGGGCTTGAAAGTAAGAACTCTTCTAGCAGAAATTTCCATTGCTTCCCCAGTCTGTGGATTTCTACCAATGCGAGTTGCTTTATCGCGAATTGAGAAATTCCCGAAACCAGAGATCTTGACCTTTTCGCCTTTAGCGAGAGTGTCTTTGATAATGGTAAAAACCATATCAACAAGATCAGCTGCTTCCTTCTTGGAAAAACCGGCTTCCTTGTAAACACGTTCAACGATATCGGCTTTCGTTAAACTCATAGTGCTTCCTCCGTGAATCAATGCGAAAAACCTTAATTACTAATAGTTTAGCAACGAACAATTTTTATTTCTAGTGGATTTTTAAGCATTTATCACAAAGTTTGCGAATTTCTTTTTTAATTGAAGCAAGAAAGGTGGTCCGACGTGATCGGCATGTTAAATTTGATTCCTAAACGCAGTTCTTTGCCCTTAAAAGTAGCCCCGATGTCGTCTTTGACCTTCATGTAGATCACACGGCCTTCGATTGTATGACCAAGATGTGTCTGCGTGCTTGGAGCAATCACAATACTATCGCCTTCATAGAAAAATTTTGAATCGGTACTTGTAATGGAAAGGGCTGCACCTGACTGAGAAATATCAATGGCCTTCAAAGAAAACTGCTTACGCTTTCCATTTTTAAAAGCATTTTGCACAATGACATTTTTATTATTCTCGGGTTGAATACGAGAGTATTTTCTCTTATCAACAACGTGAGCATCATTTGGAATAGGCACTAAAAGATGCTTGTTACTGAGTTGCACTTCAGACACTTTAAAAAGCACTTCTTGTTCCTCTCCTTTAAAATAAAGAGGAAGCGAAGGATTTACCTGAGATAACCATTCACCTGAAGTTGATTGTAGAAAAAAGCATCCACCAGTTTTATCAATGTGACTTACTACGGCAGTATTGATAAAACGTTTTTTAGCTTTATCTCTCTGCCAAATGAGGACAACAGAGTTATTAACATAGATCTCTGTCAAGACATTCAAAATATCTGAACGCGTCTTGGTGACTCTAAGTTTTGGTAACACACTCATATACTTTCCTTAATTCGATATGAGCATCTTAACATAGGGGCAAAAAAATTCCTTGAGAAATAGTTGTTCGCAAATCAAAAAAACACTTAACTATTAGACTCGGTTAAAAAGCTTAATTTGATCTGGAGAAAGGTAGCAATCAAACTTAATCCCTACCCTAAAGCCTTTAGTTTTGAGTATAGCATCGAGATAATCTGCTGGGCGAAGATAGACAATACGCCCAGGAACCATGTCTTTTAAACCGTGATTAGCAAGTTCAATAAGAAAAACGGTGTCGCCTTCATAGAAATATTTTGCCTCGTTACGACTGACAGCAATGGCCACCCCCGTCTCGGAGATATCAATAACAGAAACAGAAAACTGTTTACGTTTACCATTTTCAAAAATCTTTTGCACAACCAAGTTATTACTAGAATTTCCTGGATCAAGCTTCAAGCGAGGGGCATAACGTTTTTCTAAAAGTCTAACCTCAGAAGGAATAGGAACAATCAGTTCATCTTTTTCGACGATAAGATTTTTGGCTTTAAAAAGAATACTCTGTTCTTCGCCCTTAAAATAAAGAGCAAGTTCGCCCTTTATAGATGCACTCCAGGCGCCAGAGGTAGATCGTAAATGAAAAACGCCGATGTTTTCATCGACGTTTGAAATTCTCGCGGTGTTAAGAAGACGCTTTTTTTCGTTGTCTCTCTGCCAAATAAGAACTGCTGAATCATTAATATAAATCTTCAGGAGTACGTTCACTATTTCAGAACGTACTTTAGCAATCCTAAGATTTGGCAACTGATTCATCGGCCATCCTACTTGCGACCCTTTTTGTTTTGCTTCTCAAGTTCTTTGAGTTGCTTGGCCTTTTCAAGGTCACGATCGCGCATAAGCTCAGTGAGCTGATCACTTACTTCTTGAAGTTCTTCAATCAGCTTTCTTCTCACAAGAGCATCTGAAGAAGCAATCTTACGGCACTCTTTTAATTTTACCGAATCTTCTTCAATCATAAGATTACGCTTGGCCACTTCTTCTTTGGTCATTCGATAGATTGCCATATCGGCTAAGTATTCACTATAGGTAAATTTTTGCTTTACGAGATAGTCGACGAATTCCTTTCTATTCTTACTCTTCGTCGCAACTTCATAATGCTTTTGCTTAATGAAGCGGATAATTTCGCTGTTCATGCGAATCTTATCTTCATAATCATTTGCAAGAAGCTCATAGCGCTTCTGCACAACTTCAATTCTCTTCGCAGTGAAAAGCTCAATAATTTGCTCAGGTGAAGAAAAAATCTTAACTCCGCGCTCAGAGATCAAAGTATAGTTAGGAACTAAGCTTGTAGTAGTGGAGATTTTTTGTCTGACTTCTTCCAATGGAGGGCGCTGACCCTTTTTAAAAACAAGTTCAATCTTAATGTCATTGTTTACAGAGGAATCGATAAAATCCTTAAGATAGCCAGCTTCAATGAATTTGCTTAAATGGCGATAGATTTTTTGAGCATCATAACCACGAGGAAGTTCAGTGATATAAATATCCTCACCGATCTGCTCAATTCTCATTTGGAAAAGAAGACGGCCATCTTTATCGACTTCGATTTTATTGCTGTAGTTATGAACATAAGGCTTAAGCTTCTTGGGCTTTCCTGTCTCGATAGTCTGAATCACAGAATCCACAACATCTTTATGATGGAAGCTTGGGATCACAGTAGAAAAACCAGTTCCGATTCCTTCTGCTCCGTTTAAAAGCATCAAAGGAAGCTTAGGAAGGAAAGACACAGGTTCCATGGTCTTTTCATCGTAGTTAGGAGTCATTTGAACCTGATTCATATCATCAAACAAAAGAATTTCAGCAACCTTACCAAGACGACATTCAATATAACGTCCTGCCGCTGGCTGAGTTTCCATACGCTCACCGAAATATCCCTTCTTATCAATAAGAGGATAGTTGTTTGCGAAGGTGTAATCCTGAGCCAAGTTTACGATGGCGTCTTCAATAGAAGCAGGACCATGAGGATGAAGAGTCAAAACCAAACCAGTAGCAGCAGAAACTTTAAGAAGTCCCTTACTCTGGTTTTTCCAAAGAGTGTAAAGAATACGACGCTGACCAGGTTTCAAACCGTCTTGCAAATAAGGAATGGCCCTATCCATCAAAGTATAGATCTGATAAACGCGGTACTCTTCCTTCACAATTCTTGAAAGTGGAATAGATTCGAGAGAGTGGAGATATTGTTCTTGCATCATCTGCCTCTTTTACTTCTTAGCTTTTTTCTTGGTTGCTTTGGGAGCTGCTTTAGCGGCTTTCTTAGTTGTCTTCACAACTTTTTCTTCAACGCCTAGATTCATCTTCATTTGCTTCCCACCCTTCTCAACAGTGACCTGTTCTCCATGATGTCCAACATCCATGAGAAGGTCTTTACGAGGAGCTGAATCTTTTCCAAAACAAACATTAAGCATATTTTTGGCATCGTTAAGATCATCAATCATGATCTTCGTGTACTCTTCACGAGCAAGAACATGGCGCCAGGCCTTTTCGCTCATCTCCCCCAAACCTTTGTTGCGGTTGATGGCCTTAATTTTAAGTCCATCTTTTTGAAGCTTTTGAAGCTCACTATCACTCTCCGCATAGATTGGACCTTTATCGGTCTCAATTTCAAAGAGAGGGGCTTTGGCGATTTGGACAGAACCCTTTTCAAAAAGCTCTGGCCAAAAAGTGAAGAAGAAATTGGTAAGAAGGGTATTGATATGTCCCCCGTCCACATCAGAGTCAGCAAGAAAGACAATCTTTGTATAACGGAGATTTTCCCAAGCAACAGGCTGACCAATAGTAAGACCGATGGAGGCCATGATGTCGGAGAATTCTTGGTTATCTAAAATCTCTTTAATGGACGCCTGAGAGACGTTCATGGGTTTACCCTTAAGAGCTATCCCGCCTTGGGTTAATTTATTACGTGCAGAACGAAGACCGCCAATCGCAGAATCCCCTTCACAGATAAAGAGAGTACAATTTTCTCTATGTCTTCTTTCATTGGCATCAAGAAGCTTTTCAACTCTCTGACGCTTTTGCTTTTTCCCCTTAAGAGATGCCTCTTTAAGTTCTTCGAGGCGATAACGGCTCTTACAACGCTCAACAACGACATCAAGATAATCACGGTTTTTTCTCAAGAAACGATCCACGTTCTCACTCATGAATTTATCAATACCTTTTTCAAGGTTGAGATCACGAACAAGTTTTCTCTTCGTTTGAGATTCGAAACGAGGGTTAGGCATTGTAATGCCAACAATGAAAGTAAGACCTGCGAGCACATCGTTATCAGATATGCCCATTTTTTCGCGCTTGAGTTCTCTTTCTAATTTCTCTTTGATGGAATTGATGAAGAAACGGCGAATTCTATCGTGGTGAAAACCGCCATCAAAAGTTGGAGTGGAGTTCACGAAAGAAATAAAACGCTCTCTCTCGTCAGTATTTTTATTAATCACAAGAGAAAGATTGAAATCAACTTTTCCTTTAAGTTTGCGGCCATCATGAGCTTCAATCTCATAAATAAATTCTTCATCCCCGAAAGTCTGAGCTGTTTCAGGATTGATACGTTGAGCGAGTTCAAAAAGACCTTTCTTAAACTGATAGCGTTCGCCATTAAAAAAGAAAGCAAGACCTGGGTTATTATAAGCAAGGTCAATAATACGCTTTCTTAAAAGATCCTTATCAATCACATTATCTTTATACACTTCTTTAGAAAGTGTGAGCTCAACTCTTACGCCTGAAGCGCCTTTGAAAGGCTTGGCCTTACCTTTTTTGACTTTATTAGCACCGTCAATGAATTCAACAGTCTGTTCTTGCTTTGATTTATAGTGACGAACAGTTGCTTTAAAATAATCAGAGGTCAAACAAGTCGCAGAAGCCCCAAGTCCGTTTTGACCAAGAGAACGGTAGAGAAAACCATTCTCATCCAGCTCTTCGTCCTTAAATTTAGAACCAGTTCTAAATTCTGTATAAACAGGGACGATCTTATCGAGAGGGAAACCAATTCCATTATCTTGAATGGTTACCACTGTTCCATCTTCAGAAAGAGACGTATGAATCTCAGTCACATAACCGCGATAATATTCATCGATAGAGTTATCAAGAATCTCTTCGATGGCCTTAGATTTCGCTTGATGGAATTCAACCGTCTTAAACTCTAATCCTGTTTCGCTATAAATGTAGGTATCAAGATTTTCTACATCATTAGAGCCAAACACCAGAGTAATACGATTACGACAATGCCAGCGCTGATCTTTTTGGACGATGTCGTTGTCCACGACCGGCTTTCTGTGTTTAACTTGCTCAATTGAAGAATTACTCATGAAATTAATCCTTTCGGCCAATACTGGCGCACAAGCCTCTTAACAAAAGAGGGGTCAAGAACTAACATTAAATAGAAATTAAACCCTCTAATCTTAGGCACAGTGAGTCAGAAGTAATGTCTCTTTACCCAATCATCATGACCTTAGCGCTCCTAGTTGTAAAGCCATCGTTTGGAGAAGTAAAACCTTTAAAGCTAAAAGAAGCTTTCAAAAGTGAGAGTATTCAAAAAAGCATTCTCAGTGAACCGCAAGTTTCTTCCGAGGTAACTGAGATTGTTTTCAGAGGAGAAAAGGGTCAAAAAATGAATTTTTGGGCGGCCGGTCTTCATCCTAAAGACTGTCGTACGGCTTTGCGTAAACTCTCCCGCTATGAGGATTATAAACTCTATCTAAGCTTTCTAGAAGAAAGTCTGTACTTTGAAGATATCAAGCTCATCAGTCTTTATATCACCACACCTATCTTTCCAATAAAGGTGGTACTCCGATTTAAAATCCCTCGGGTAAACAAAGAGGGAGTCTATCCTTTTATCTATGAGCAAGGCTTTCTCAAAGACCTGAAAGGCACGATCCATGTCAGTGAAGAAAATAATCGTTGTTTTTTTTATGTGAAAGCTGATTGGGAAGGACGTGATTCAGGTTTTAACAACACCCTGCTTGAGCTTTTTTCAAAAACTCTGGTCAAATTAGGAATGGAAAAATTATTTAGAATCTCAAGCCTCTAAAAGAATCTTATTTTTAAGCATGGATTCCATTTCAAAAGTCGCATTGAAATAATTGGATACACGATCGGCAGTCATCTTTTCAAAAGCATCAATCCGAGTTTTCATCAACTCCACTTCTTCGAGCATGATTTTAAGTTCACGCTGTTCTGGGTGTCGCACTGACTTATCGACTTTGCTTCGCAGTTCTAAGATAGATTCTTCTAAATGAATCACATCAAAAACTCTGCTAATCATATCGAGACGCTGAAGTTCAGTGGTAAGTATTTGGCGCTCTTCTTCCACCTTCTGAGCTAAAGCCTGATCCTCTTGAAGATGCTCAGCAAAACGAGCTTCGTGGGCCTTAAGCTCTTCCTCTTTTTGCAAAATAATTTTTTGTCTTTCATCGAGTTCAGCTTCCTGGCGACTAATCATCTCAGTCTTAACCTTAAGCTCCGTTGTCATTTGCTCAAAATCTTGTTGATAAGTTGAATAGCGCACTCTCTCTTCTTGAAGCTGAGCCAATTGAGCTTCCACATCTGTTTTGGCCTGAGCTGCTTTTCCCATCTCTTCCTGCAAACCTTCTTGTAAGGCTTTGATCTTGGCCGCAGTATCAATTTTGAGTTTTCCCATTTTAGCTTGGGTGTCGCTCAACTCTTTTTTTAAAGTAGCAATCTGAGCATTGAGAACAGTCACATTTTTAAGGGCCTCCACATCAAGAGTCCCTTCCATACTATCTTTAAACTGCTGCTCAAAGCGCTGGTTTTTTTCTCTCTCAAGCTCAATCTCACGTTCCATACTGGCGTACTTCTCTTCAAGCTCGTAATAAGACTTTTCTCTTTTTTTGAGAATCATCGTCGTACGACGAAGCTGATCGGTAAGCTTACCGAAACGTTCTTTAATTTTGGCCAATTGAGATTTAGAAGGAGACGTCGCTCCAACTTGATCTAGCCCAGTATCTTTATCAAGATCTTGATTTTCCATCGTTCACTATCCTAAGGGCGAAAAGCCTTTTGGACAACTAGGGAAAAGAAGTCACAAAGAATAACCGACCATTTCATTAGACAAAAGTCCAGACCCCATAAGGATCATCAGGACTGCGCTTAATCAATTTTTGATCTTTCCAATCACGGATATGTATACTGGCCGTGGATTCACTAATATTGAGCAAGTCGGCCAAATGCTTTGCAGAGATAAGATTCAGCATTTTACGACAGTAGGCCACGACACCATGACTCTGGTGAGTCACAGGAAAAATAATAGTGTAGGGATTTTGCTCAAAATCATAGGAATATGTCCTACTTTTTTGCTTAATTTTAATCCCCAATCTCTTTAATTGAATGACCTGATTACGAATACGCTCAAATCCTTTAATAGAATTTCTGAACTCATCTGAATAAATTTTTTCAATAAGGTAACTGTCTGTCACACCATACTGACTGGCCCCAATCATATAAAGAAGAATTGAGCTTCTAGCTTCAGGAAGATGATACTTCGCCTCACCCGCTTTCCAAAAAATGCCCGAAAAAAGATCAAGAACATTTTCTTGAGCAGGTAGTTCATCATAATGAGCAAGAGAGATTTCACCATTTTTGATAATCCAGCAATCACGCAGAGAATCAACAGGAGTCATATGTTGAAGATCACGCTTGAGGATAGGTAGATCAACTTCAGGAACAAAACGGTAACGACTCCCTTTAAGGTAAGCGTATTCACTAAAAGCACAAAAACATCTTAAGTAAACTTGATCAGCAAAAGAAGTCTGATTACGCTGAATTTTTTCAAGAAAATAAATGGCCCGCATACGCTCCTGAAAAGAAACGGCAGCACTAAGACTCTTCTGAAAATAACAAAACGCTTCACTTGCCTGCTTCCGATGGAGATAAATCATACCGAGGAAAGCATTGGCGTGAGTTTTAAAAAATGAAACACCATCAAGCATACTTTGAAGCTTTGTAATATAGGTTTCTGTTTTTCCTATTTCATCAAGCATTCCAAAATCACAGACCATTCCTATCTCATAAATGTCAACAAGCCATTGATGGAAAGGGTTGGGATAACGTATTCTTAATTTCTGAAGAGCATGGAGAATTTCGAAGGTCATCAGCTTTTCAAGATAGCAACGAGAAGCAAGAAGAGATAACTGAAAATGAAAATCCTCTTCCTTATTCTCATTTTTAATTTCTGGATAATAAGGGGAAAGTTCACAAACCGATCTGAAATCTTGGCAAAGTAAAAAAGAAGTCATGAGAGATTCCCAAATAACTCTTTTTTCTTGATCAGAAATATCGTTGCGAGAAATAACCTCTTGAGCAATGGTCTTACACATTCTGTGCGCCACACTTGCTGAGCCATAATAAAATTTCATTCTGGCCAAGACGCACTGATTAATAATAGCGGTATTAGAAACGTTTTTAATTTCTTCTGAATTTAATTCTTTATCGAGATAACTTAAGGCTTTGCCAATATAACCAAACTTTCCAAGCATTCTGATGACAAAAGATTGTCCACTCTCAGTCAAACTATAGAATGAGCGTAAAGCTTTGATTAATTTTTTTTCTGCTAAATGAATGTCTCCACTTAAGCGGAGCAACTCAATATCGTAAAAAACTCTGGCCACAAAAACCTCTTAGAAAAAGAAGTATATTATGACCTATTCTTTTTTTAAACAGCTAGCACCGATTTTTTAGAAAATTGAAATTCTCTACGAAGAAATCACTATTGAAAGAAGTTCATGAGGCTCAATGATAATATGTTTTGCACCTTCTTTACGTAACTCAGCAATCGTACGATATCCCCAAGAAACACCAATCGGTGTCATGCCGGCATTTAAGCCTGTCCGCACATCAACTCCGCTATCTCCTACAAATAAAATCTCTGATGGAAGAATACCTAAATCCTTTGCGATGGCCAAAGCAGCTGTAGGATCTGGTTTCTTCGGAATATGAGGTAAAGCGCCACGCACCACAGAAAAATTGATGCGAGGAAAAAACTCTGAAACCATGATTTTAGCAAAATCATCATTCTTATTCGTAAGAACGCCTAGGGCCACAGGAATTTTTTGAAGATTATAGAGAAGATCAATCACGCCATAATAGGGAAACGTTTTATAATTATAACGCCTGCGATACTCCTCGCCCATGAGCTCAGCACAGCGCCAAATCATTTCGGGGCTGCGAGCATTTTCTGGAAGAGCGCGCTCTGAGAACACTTCAACTCCGTTACCAATATATTGTTGATTTTCAGAACGAAGACGAGGAGGAAAACCAAGGGAGGTCAAAGCAAAATTCATGGAATCGGATAAATCATCCAACGTGTTCAGGAGGGTTCCATCTAAATCGAAAATAATGGCCTTGATCATTAAAAAAGGACCTTGAGTTCTAAATCGATACGGTCGTACTTATCCCTATTCTTACCAGAAAAAAGTTTTTGCCAAGCGATTTCTGTCATCATGGGGGCAAAAAACTTTTTAGAGAGGAAGGCGTCAATGGAAGAAATCCCAAGACTCGCGCGCACAGACTGGCCCTCAGATGCACTCTTATCCTCGAGGATTTTATTGGCATCAGCGAAAGCACTCTTATACTTCGCCTTAAAAACTTTTTCGTAGATATAGGTACCGGAAAGGGCGAGAGTCTTTGTCGGAGAAACACTTACACGAGCATTCCACTCCCACTTATCCCCAGGTTTGATACTGGTCATGGCCTTGCGCTTCGTCAAAGGGAAATCTGTATCCTCAGGAAGACGAATATTATCATCATAAGAAAGCTTATAAGTATAACGAGTCCATGAATCGAGACTGATGGCCTCTACAGGCTTGAAACCACCACCAAACTCAGAAAAGAAACTCCAATGCCCTTCACCGAAGGCCACATCTTGAAGCATGTCGGGATTGTCTCGACGCCCTGAAGGAGCAATGGCCCCAGCGCTCATCAGAAGTCCACCGTAGTCCCAATCGGTCAAACGGTACATTGCCCCAACCTCTGCATCCCCCAGACCACGACCTTCCCAGGTGCCCATAGGTTCATAACCGAAATAGTTCACGAGAACTGATTGCAAAGTTTCGCCTGTACCATCGGGAAGATTCTCGGTGATCCCTTGCACGACAGCAGCATCAAAACTGTTACCCTTATTTTTTTGTTCGACACTGGCGAGCACGGCCTCATGATTATTTCCCTTCGTGCGATTAAAAAGCACATTCACCTTCACAGAGTAAATGGGAAGGAAACCATAGACCGTCAAACGAGGAGTCACACCATAGCCAAAACCCAAGGCCTTCACATCTCCCTTGGCCTTGATGTCGCTGACGTATTCACCAAAAGTAAAATCATCGTAAGCTTCAGGAGAAATCTTTTTGAGTTCACCGAAATAGTACTTAGAAAAATCGTTTACGTTTTCTAAGAGCTCGGCATTGAAATTAACCTTAAAACCATAGTCGCGATAATCGCCAGAAGTACCATAAGAACCTTGAGCATTGTTTACAAAAACTTGGCGATAAGCGAGGGTGCGCACCCCTTCAGGAAGGGTGTCGTAATAGGAAGCCCAAGAGGACAAAGACATCAGTCCCAACAAGCAGCTTGCAAGAATTGAGGGTCTATTCCATAAGGTCATGAAAGGACTATAGAGGAAACTGGGCTGAAGTCTCCCCTCTTATAATTTTTATAAGGCCCTAGCTTTGAACTCTCAGTGAAGGCAAAAACAAGGTGCTAAGTCGTGATTAGCTCGTGGGTGTATAAATGAAAAGAATTGTCTTCTTCCTCATCGCCTCGCTCGTCCTCGTTTCCTGCAATCTCCAGGAAGAAAAAAACACGCCTAGCTTTAAGATTCAGACCGTCGCCTCTCAACTCAACATGAAAACCTACTCAAACTCCATCGACATGAGCGACAGAAGCGACGCCACAGTCAATGAGACAGTTAAAACAGAAATTCAAAAACACTTGATGGGCTCAAGTCCTGATGAAGAATTTAATATCGATTTGCGCTACAACTTTGACAGCAGTGAATTTCTTGATCCTACGAATAGAAATCCAAACAATATCATAGAGGCCATCATTGTGGCCTTTGGTGATCTCTTCTCTTCACTTTTTCTAGGACTCACTGGCCCTCATCAAGTGGAGATCGATCCCATCCTCATACCAGTTCCAGCTCAACTGGATCTCGATACTGACATCATCAAAGCGATTTCCATACGCCATATCAAATTAGAATCGGATGAAACTGATTTCACTTTCCTTAAGACTCTACAAATTGATTTTTTGAATCATGCAGGAGAGGGACGCTCCCCGCTTCTAGCGAGCTACACAAGAAAGACCAAGGGTGGCATCAACGAAATCTATCTTGGCCTACAAAAAATTGATCTGATGCCCTATCTTAAACCGAATGAGAATCTCATCATCAAGCCTGCACTCTCAGTTGATCGTCTTCCACCGAAAGTCATCAAGTTCAAGGGAGCTATAGTGTTTAGAGTTACTTTGAAACTTCCCTTCTAAAGACCTAGCAAACGAAAAATAAAAGGAAGAAGAAGAGCGGTCGTGAGACCATTGAGGCCAATAGCGAGACCAGCGAAGGTGCCAAGCTCTACGCTTTCTTGAAAACAGCGTGCCGTCCCTATTCCGTGACAGGCCATGCCCATAGCAAAACCCTGCGCCTCCTCATCCTTAAAAGGGAAGAAGCGAAGATAAGTAAGACCGGCAATCGCGCCAAAAATACCAGTGGCGATCACCATCACGGCCGTGAGAGAGATATCCCCGCCCACCTTCTCGGTAATACCGATGGCGATAGGAGTGGTCACCGATTTTGCGGCGACGGACTTTAAAACGAGAAGACTCGCGCCAAAGAGCTTACCCACCGCGAGGGCGGAAAGAATGCCAAAGAGAGAGCCCATCAAAAGAGAAAAGGCTAAAGGCTTCCAAAGAGCAAAAAGTTTGGCGCGCTTTTCATAGAGAGGAATGGCGAGGGCCACAGTGCTAGGGCCTAAGAGATAATGAAGAAAACGACTCCCCTCAAAATAGGTTTTGTACTCCACCTTGAACATCAAAAGACAAACGACCAAGAGAGCGATGCTTAGGGCAACAGGTTGAAGCAAGGGAAAGCGTTTAAAATAGTGAAAGATCCAAGTGAAGACTTGGAAAAGAATTATCGTCAAGGCCAACCAAAAAAGAGAACTCCACTCAATCATGGGCCTTCTCCTTTTTTGGGATCACATGAAAGGCATAAGAAGAAACAACAAGAGTGATGAGAGTACTCAAAGTCAAAATGCTTAAAAGAGGAAGAAGCTCGGCTTGGATACGATCAAGGAGGGTCATAATCCCCACGCCCGCAGGAATAAAGAAGAGAGACATGCGTCTCAAAAGAAAATGCGAAGGAAAAGACAAAAGATTGTAGAGAGGCTTAATGGCAAAGAGGCTTAGGAAGAGAAAAAACATGCCCAAAACAGGTCCGGGCAAAGGAAGCTTAAAAAACTTGGAACAAGCCTCTCCGAGAAGCTGAAAACAAACCAGAATGAGAAAGCCCAGAAGGGAGGACAAATACTTCATATAAGCC
>JACCEE012391885.1_pt1 | contig 13253 bp, 11 predicted proteins | sample 7449931 | NCBI WGS metagenome assembly JACCEE01 (sample SAMN15323457, study PRJNA562643) | freshwater metagenome | isolation source: river surface water | place: USA:Blue River Watershed | collected 2017-08-19 | reverse complement strand
CCGCCGACCAGATCAGGGTCGGCGACGTGGTGCGCATGACGGAGACCGACTTCAACCTGGTCGAATGCTTCGATGCCGACAGCAACAGTTGTCGCATCGTGGGCAACTGCCGGCTCAAGAGCGTGCTTTCCGACGCCATGGCGGCGTATCTGACAGTGCTCGACGGTGTCAGCGTCGCCGACCTGATCGGGCCTTCCAGGCGCAAGCCCGATTCCCAGTTCGTGTCTTTGCCTGTCCGCGCGACCGGCAAGCCGGTGGCGACCCTGGGCATGGATGCCGACGCGCTGTTCGGCTCGGTCCCCTGAGGCTCGCCCGGCACAGGCAGGCTGCCTCAGTCCTGTCCGGCCATCATCGCTCGAGCAAGCCGGGCATGCAGCGACACCACGTCACCGATCATGATCAGCGTCGGCGGCTTGACGCCTGCGGACTGTGCCAGCACGGGCAGGTCTCCTAGCGTGCCAGTCACGCAGCGCTGTCCGGGCTGGGTCGCGCGCTCGATCAGCGCAGCCGGCGTCGAGGCCGGAAGGCCGTGGGCAATCAGCTGCTCGCAGATGATGGGCAGGGTACCCAGGCCCATGTAGATCACGACCGTCTGGTTCGGTCGCGCGAGCATCTCCCAGTCCAGGTCGACCACGCGGTTGTCCTGCAGGTGGCCGGTCGCCAGCACCAGCGCGCGCGAGTGGTCGCGGTGCGTCAATGGGATGCCGGCAGCCGCAGCCGCTCCCTGTGCGGCAGTGATCCCGGGTATCACGGTGAAGGGCACGCCAGCCTCGGCCAGCACCTGGGCTTCCTCGCCACCACGACCGAATATGTAGCTGTCGCCTCCCTTGATGCGCAGCACGTGGCGGCCCTCGCGCGCGAGCTTGACCATCAGCTCGCCGATCGCTTCCTGCGGCAGCGTATGGCGCGATGCCTCCTTGCCGACGTAGATGCGCTCGGCGCTGGCAGGCGCCAGCTCGAGGATCGCCTCGCTGACCAGGTGGTCGTAGAGCAGCAGCTCGGCCGACTCCAGCGCTCGCAGGGCCTTGATCGTGAGCAGCTCGGGGTCGCCTGGGCCTGCGCCCATCAGCGTGACCCTCGCTGGCGCTGCGCTGGCCTGTGCAGCAGGCAACGAAGCAGACAGGCTGTCGCGCTGGTCAAGGTTTCTCATATGCATTCCTCTGGATTCGATTGAGTCATTCTTTCTGAATATTTATGGTCTGTCTTTGCATTAGATCAAACACGCCCTGCGCGGTGGGTAGGACCATGGCGTTCATGTCGAATGAAGCAGCATTTGGACGCAGACTGCCAGGAGCGCGCAGGATCGGAATCTGGTTCCTTTTGGGGATGTTCCCGATGGGCGCTGCCTGGGCGCAGGATGCGGGGCGGTTGACGCAGGATCGGGCGCAGGCTCTGGTTCGCATGGTCAGTCAGGACTGTGGCTCCTGCCATGGCATGCAGCTGACCGGAGGCCTCGGGCCGGCGCTGACGCCACAGGCCCTGGCCGGCATGCCACGCGAATCGCTGGCAGCGACCATCTACCACGGCCGTCCCGGCACGCCGATGCCGCCCTGGAAGGCCATGCTCGACGAGCAGGAAGCCGACTGGATCGCGCAGCGCCTGCTCGAAGGCTTTCCGCCAGAACAGAAAAGGAACACGCGATGAGTCAAGCCTTTCCATCGAACCGATTCGGGCGCCGCAGCCTGCTGGCGGCGCTGGGCGCTGCCCCGCTGATGCTGTCGGGTTGCGCAGCGCTCGGTGGCATCGAGCCCGAGGGCAGCGGAGACCTCGGTGTCGTCGTCGAGCGAGCCAGTGGCAAGCTGGCCATCGTCAACACCAGCCGGCGCGAACTGCTGGCCGAGGTCGGGGGTCTCGGCGATCTCTCGCATGCCTCGGTGGTGTTCTCGCGCGACGGCCGCCACGCCTATGTGTTCGGCCGCGACGGTGGCCTGTCGAAGGTCGACCTGCTGCGGCGCCGAACGGTCGCGCGCGTCATGCAGGCCGGCAACTCGATAGGCGGCGCTGTCAGCGCCGACGGCACGCTGGTCGCTGCGCAGAACTATACGCCGGGCGGCGTCAAGGTGTTCGATGCCCGCACGCTCGAACTGGTCGCCGATCTGCCGGCAGAATATGCACCGGGCAAGCTTTCGCGCGTGGTCGGCCTGGTGGACCTGCCAGGCCGGCGCTTCGCCTATAGCCTGTTCGACGCCGACGAGATCTGGGTCGCAGACCTGTCCGATGCCCGCCAGCCCCGGATCCAGAAGTTCAAGGGCATAGGAAGGTCACCCTATGACGCGCTGGTCACGCCCGATGGCCGGCACTACATCGCCGGCCTGTTCGGCGAGGATGGCCTCGCGCTGATCGACCTCTGGGAGAGTGAGCCCCGAGTGCGCCGCATCCTGGGCGGCTACGGACGCGGCCAGCAGCCGCTGCCGGTCTACAAGATGCCGCACCTGCGAGGCTGGGCGGTCGCAGGGCGTCACGCCTACCTGCCGGCGATGGGCCGTCACGAGGTGCTGGTGGTCGACACGCAGAGCTGGCAGGAGGTCGGCCGCATCCCGGTCGCTGGCCAGCCGGTGTTCGTGATCGCGCGTCCCGACGGGCGCCAGGTCTGGGTCAATTTCTCGGTGCCAGACTACGACCGCGTGCAGGTGATCGACACGCCGAGCCGGCAGGTGGTCGCCACGCTCACGCCCGGCAAGGCCGTGCTGCACATGGAGTTCACGCCGCGCGGAGAGGCGGTCTGGATCAGCTCGCGCGACGACGACCGCGTCAGCGTGATCGACACCCAGACGCTGCAGACGCTGGCACGGCTCGAGCTCGAGGCACCCAGCGGCATCTTCTTCACCTCGCGTGCTGCGCGGCTGGGGTTCTGATCATGCCTGATACCTCCAGTCGCTGCATGGACGATGCGCTCGCGCTGCTCAACCCCTGGCAGCGCGGCTTCCCGCTCGTACCGGAACCCTATGCCATGCTGGCCGGCTCGCTCGGCTGCACTAGCGCAGAACTGCTAGCTCGCCTGCGGGAACTGCAGCAGCAAGGTGCGCTCAGCCGCATCGGCGGCGTGTTCGCGGCGCAGACCGGTGGTGCAGCGCTGCTGGCCGCGATGGCTGTGCCGCCCGAACGCCTCGACGCGGTGGCGGCAATCGTGTCGGCGCACCCGGGCGTCAACCACAACTACGAGCGCGAGGACCGCTACAACCTCTGGTTCGTCATGACCGCCTGTGACCAGGCCGGACTCGAGCATTCGATGGCGGCGCTCGAGCGCGCCACCGGCCTGGGCGCGCTGCGCCTGGCCATGGTGCGGCCCTATCGCATCGATCTTGGCTTCGACCTGCGCCAGCGCACCGCCGGCGCCCCCGTCAGCGAAGCGCCGCGCCGGCGTCCCGAGCCGGTCGCCGCCGGCGACCGCCCGCTGGCCGCGCTGGTCGAGCAGGGCCTGCCGCTCATCGAGCGTCCCTACGCCGCCTGGGCTGCCGAACTCGGCTGCGACGAGGCCGATGTCATCGCCTGCCTGCAGCGCTGGCTGGACGCTGGAACCATCAGCCGTTTCGGTGCCGTAGTGCGGCATCACGAGTTCGGATTCGATGCGAATGCGATGACGGTGTTCGACGTGCCCGACGAGCTGGTCGATGCCTGTGGTGCCGCGCTCGCGCGCGCCGACGGCGTCACGCTGGCCTACCGCCGTGTGCGCGCGCCCGAATGGCGCTACAACCTCTACTGCATGGTGCACGGACGGGACCGCGAAGCGGTGCTGGCAGTCATCGCGCGCCTGGTAGAGTCCTGCGGCCTGGCAGGCTATCCGAGGCGCGTGCTGTTCTCGCTCCGGCGCTTCAAGCAGACCGGTCCGCGGCGCTTCCGTGCGCTGCCGGCCGGCTGCAACAATGTCCAGCACCAGACGAGCGAGCCCGCCCATGCCTGAAGACCTGCGCCTGATCGACTATCTGCATGGGGGCTTTCCGCTCTCCGGGCGGCCCTTTGCCGAGGTCGGCGCCGCGCTCGGCCTGGACGAGCCCGAGGTGATTGCAGCACTGCAGCGCCTGCTGGCATCCGGCGTCCTGACGCGCTTCGGCCCACTGTTCCAGATCGAACGTGCCGGCGGACTGTTCGTGCTCGCTGCGCTGGCAGCGCCCGAGCAGCGTTACGCCGAGGTGACCGAGCTGGTCAACTCGCTGCCCGAGGTCGCGCACAACTACCGGCGCGAGCACGCGCTCAACATGTGGTTCGTGATCGGTGCCGGGAGTCCGGCGCTGGCAGATGCGGCGATCGCGCGCATCGAGGCGCTGACCGGGCTCGAGGTCCATGCCTTCCCCAAGCAGCGCGAGTATTTCGTCGAGCTGCGGCTGCCGCTGCTCGAGGGGCAGGCGGCGCCAGCGCCGGCAAGTCGTGCAGCACCGTCCGATGCGGGCGCTGCACCGCTCGAGCTGACGGATTTCGACCGCGCGCTGATCGCCGCCACGCAGGGCGGCCTGCCGCTGGTGCCGCAGCCTTACGACGAGCTCGCGACTGCCCTGGGCGTGAGCGCCGACCTGCTGCGCGATCGCCTGCAGCAGATGCTTGCGCATGGCCTGATCCGCCGCATCGGCGCCGTGCCCAATCACTACCGGCTCGGCTTCACCGCCAACGGCATGAGCGTCTGGGACGTCGAAGACGCCGATGTCGACCGGCTCGGAGAACGGATCGGTGCCTTGCCGGGCGTGAGCCATTGCTACCGACGTCCGCGCGCGCCTGGCGTCTGGCGCTACAACCTGTTCGCGATGCTGCATGGCCGCAGCCGCGCCGAGGTCGAGACACAGGCCGGGCGACTGCGCGAGCTGCTCGGCACCGCCTGCCGCGCGCACGACATCCTCTATTCCAGCGCCATCCTCAAGAAGACCGGATTACGCCTGGCCCGGCCGGGTGCACCGGCAGAAAGCTGAGAGATCATGTTCCGCATCACACAGTACATGCGCGAGCTCGCGCAGGCCCAGGCCGGCGGCAGCTATCCCGCGCCATCCCGCCAGGCCTCTGCTCCGCGCGCCGAGGCCCCGGGCAAGGACTCATCGAGCCAGGTCGGCCGCAGCGCAGCCGCCGGCCGGCACGCGCGCGGACCGGTCGTGATCTGGAACCTGATCCGGCGCTGCAACCTGACCTGCAAGCATTGCTATGCGCAGTCGGCCGACCACGAGTATGCGGGCGAGCTCGGCACGCAGGAGGTCTTCGGCACGCTCGACGACCTCAAGGCCGCCGGCGTGCCGGCATTGATCCTGTCGGGTGGCGAGCCGCTGCTGCGGCCAGACTTCTTCGAGATCGCGCAGCGCGCCAAGGAGCTCGGCTTCCATGTCAGCCTGTCGAGCAACGGCACGCTGATCGACGAGCCCATGGCAGACCGCATCGCGGCCTTCGGCTTCGACTATGTCGGCATCAGTCTCGACGGCCTGAAGGCGACGCACGACAAGTTCCGCCGTCTCGATGGCGCCTTCGACCTCAGCCTGGCGGGAGTGCGTTACCTGCACGCGCGCGGCATCAAGGTCGGCCTGCGCTACACCATGACAGCGCTCAACGGCCACGACTTCCCGGCGCTGCTCGAGCTGATGCGGACCGAGGGCGCGCAGAAGTTCTACTTCTCGCACCTGAACTACGCCGGCCGCGGCAACATCCACCGCGGCAAGGACGCGCACCACATCGCCACGAGAGAGGCGATGGACCTGCTGTTCGACCGTGCCTGGGATGCCGCCGTGCGCGGCCTCGACGAGGAATACGTGACCGGAAACAACGACTCCGACGGCCCCTACCTGCTGCTCTGGCTGCGCAAGCGCCATCCCGGGCTGCACGAGCGCTTCGGCGCCGACCTGCGCAGCCGCCTGGTCGCCTGGGGCGGCAACTCGAGCGGCGTCAACGTCGCCAACATCGACAATCTCGGCCATGTCCATCCCGACACCATGTGGTGGCACCACGACCTCGGCAGCGTGCGCGAACGCCGTTTCGGCGAGATCTGGGCCGACACCAGCGACCCGCTGATGGCCGGACTCAAGGCCAGGCCGCGCCGGATCGGCGGCCGCTGCGCTTCTTGCCGGGACTTCGACATCTGCGGCGGCAACACGCGAGTGCGCGCGCAGCAGCTCAGCGGCGACACCTGGGGCGAGGACCCGGGCTGCTACCTGCTAGACGAGGAGATCGGCGTCGCGCCGAACCCGGACCAGCCGGCCGCTTCGGCCAGGCGCGTGATCCCGCTGGAGGTCCATGATGCGTAAATCCCTCACCAAGCTCCCGCTGCTGCTCGCGGCTGCCTGGCTGGCCGGCGCCGCGCAGGCCGCGCCCGATGCAGGGACCGGAATCGACGCCGGAGCGCTGTATCAGCAGCATTGCGCCACCTGCCATGGTGCCGAACGCACCGGCCTGATGGGGCCCGCTCTGCTGCCAGTGAGCCTCGAGCGGCTGCGCAAGCCCGAGGCGCTCAAGGTCATCACCCAGGGTCGCACCGCGACCCAGATGCCGGCCTTCCACGGCAAGCTCCAGGACGACGAGATCGCCGCGCTCGCGCAGTGGATCTACAGCCCGGTCGAGCCCGCGCCGCGCTGGGCCGAGTCCGACATCCGCGCCTCGCGCGTGCAACTGGCCGACGCCTCCACCCTGCCCAACAAGCCGGTCTGGAGTGCAGACCCGATGAACCTGTTCGTCGTCGTCGAGGGCGGCGACCACCATGTCTCGCTGGTCGATGGCGACAGGTTCGAGACCATCCACCGCTTCGAGAGCCGCTACGCTCTGCATGGCGGACCGAAGTTCACGCCCGACGGCCGCTTCGTCTTCTTCGGCTCTCGCGACGGCTGGATCACCAAGTACGACCTCTGGAACCTCAAGGTGGTGGCCGAGGTGCGTGCCGGCCTCAACATGCGCAACGTCGCTGTCAGCGGCGACGGCAAGTGGGTGATGGCTGCCAACTACCTGCCACACAGCCTGGCACTGTTCGATGCCGACCTCAATCTGGTCAAGACCTTCGATGCCCGGACGCTCGACGGCAAGGCGAGCTCGCGCGTCTCTGCGGTCTACGACGCCGCGCCGCGCAAGAGCTTCGTCGTCGCGCTCAAGGACATTCCCGAGCTGTGGGAGATCAGCTACGACCCCAAGGCAGAGCCCATCCATGACGGCTACGTGCACGATCACAAGATGGGCGAGGCGATCGCCAAGCCGGGCTACCATAACGTGCGCCGCACCCTGCTCGACGAGCCGCTCGACGACTTCTTCTTCGACCAGGGCTATCGCCATGCGCTAGGTGCCACCCGGCCCAATGCCGACGGCACGCCCAGCGCCCAGGTCGTCAACCTCGACGTGCGGCGCAAGCTCGCCGAGCTGCCGATCGCCGGCATGCCGCATCTGGGATCGGGCATCACCTGGGCCTGGAACGGCACCACGGTGCTCGCCAGCCCCAACCTCAAGGGCAACGCGATCGACGTCATCGACATGCAGAACTGGAAGCTGCTGCGCACGATCCCCGTGCCAGGCCCGGGCTTCTTCATGCGCAGCCACGAGAACAGCCGCTACGCCTGGACCGACTCGATGATGAGCCCGACCGCCAAGAACATCCTCACGCTGATCGACAAGGCCACGCTCGAGCCGGTGACCGAGGTCCGGGGCGAGCCCGGCAAGACGCTGGCGCACATCGAGTTCACCAAGGACGGCCGCTACGCGCTGGCCAGCATCTGGGAGATGGACGGAGCCCTGGTCGTCTACGACGCGCAGACGCTCGATGAGATCAAGCGCCTGCCGATGAGCAAGCCGGTCGGCAAGTACAACGTCTGGAACAAGATCACGCGCTCGGAAGGCACATCGCACTGAGGCTTGCCCATGGTCCTGACTTCCCGGCCTCGAGCCGGGATTTTTTGTGTTTCATCAGTGCCGGACGGGCTGGGTGAACCCGGACCCGTGGGTGGCGAGTCACAAATTGACGGATGAAATGCCTTTTATTGATCTGTGTCAACTTGTCATTTTGGGGTGGGCATCAATATATGCATGCTTGCTGAATGTTAAGCCGTGGCCTGCAGCGGGCAATCTCTGAAAGACCTTGTGGCTTTCGTATCAGGGCCCCGGCTGCAACAGGAGTTTTGTATGCATACCCCCAAGCTGGCACGCCTCTCGGCGCTGGTGATGGCTTCGCTGGCCGTGTCGGCCTTTGCGCAGGACAAGCATGGTGTTTCCACTCCCGAGGTGAGCTACCAGGCAGGCTCCTCGCCGCTGAGCAGCGTTCCCATGTACCAGAGCTCGAACCCCAAGGCACCGCAGATGACGCAGGCCGAGTTCGAGAAGGCACGCGAGATCTATTTCCAGCGCTGCGCAGGCTGCCACGGCGTGCTGCGCAAGGGCGCGACCGGCAAGCCGCTGACTCCGGACATCACCTTGCCCAAGGGTACCGACTACCTCAAGGTCTTCATCGAGTACGGTTCGCCGGCCGGCATGCCCAACTGGGGTACCTCGGGCGAGCTGAGCAAGGATGAGGTCGACCTGATGGCGCGCTACATCCAGCACGATGCCCCGACCCCGCCCGAGTTCGGCCTGGCCGACATGAAGAAGACCTGGAAGGTCGTGATCCCGCCGGAGAAGCGCCCGACCAGGAAGATGAACAACTACAACATCAGCAACATCTTCTCGACCACGCTGCGTGACGCGGGCGAGGTGGCGCTGATCGATGGCGATACCAAGCAGATCATCAACATCGTCAAGACCGGCTATGCGGTGCACATCTCGCGCATGTCGGCATCGGGTCGCTACCTGTTCGTGATCGGTCGCGACGCCAAGATCAACATGATCGACCTCTGGATGGAGAAGCCCGACACCGTCGCCGAGATCCGCGTCGGTCTGGAGGCGCGCTCGGTCGATACCTCCAAGTTCAAGGGCTACGAGGACAAGCTCGCGATCGCCGGCTCCTACTGGCCGCCCCAGTACACCATCATGAACGGCGACACGCTCGAGCCGCTCAAGATCGTCTCGACCCGCGGCAACGTCGTCGGCACGCAGGAATACCACCCCGAGCCGCGCGTGGCGTCGATCGTGGCTTCCCACTACAAGCCCGAGTTCGTCGTCAACGTCAAGGAAACCGGCAAGAGCATCCTGGTCGACTACTCGAACCTGAACGCCCTCAAGACCACCGAGATCGAGAGCGCGCCCTTCCTGCATGACGGCGGCCTGGACTCCAGCCACCGCTACTTCATGGTGGCGGCCAACGCGAGCAACAAGATCGCTGCGATCGACCTCAAGGAAGGCAAGCTCGCCGGCCTGGTCGAGGTCGGCAAGATCCCGCACCCGGGTCGTGGCGCCAACTTCAACCATCCCAAGTACGGCCCGGTCTGGGCAACGGGTCACCTGGGCGACGAGACGATCTCGCTGGTCGGTACCGATCCGAAGGGCCACAAGCAGTATGCCTGGAAGGAAGTCGCCAAGATCACCGGCCCTGGCGGCGGCGCGCTGTTCATCAAGAGCCATCCGAAGTCGACGCACCTGTACTCCGACGCTCCGCTGAACCCGGATCCGAAGATCTCGCAGTCGATCGTCGTCTACGACATCAAGAACCTCGACAAGGGCTATGTCACTCTGCCGGTCGGCGAATGGGCAGGCATCAAGGACGACGGCGCCAAGCGCGTCGTGCAGCCCGAGTTCAACAAGGCCGGTGACGAGGTCTGGTTCTCGGTCTGGTCGGCCAAGAACAAGGAATCTGCCCTGGTCGTCGTCGATGACAAGACGCTCAAGCTCAAGGCGGTGATCAAGGATCCGCGCCTGATCACCCCGACGGGCCACTTCAACGTCTACAACACCCAGCACGACGTATACTGATCAGCGTAGGGTGTCTGCTTCAGGGCGGGCACCCGGCCGATATCTTCATCAAGGAGTTCACATGAAAAAGCTCAGCATCCTGGCTGCCGCGCTGATCGCAGGTACCGCACTGACCGCACAGGCCGGCCCGGCCGAAGACGCGCTGAACAAGGCTGGCTGCATGGCATGCCACGCCAAGGACAAGAAGCTGGTCGGTCCAGCCTTCAAGGACATCGCAGCCAAGTACAAGGGCCAGGGTGACGCCATCGCCAAGCTGTCCGACAAGGTCCGCAAGGGCGGCTCCGGCAACTGGGGCCCGGTCCCGATGTCGCCGAACGGTCCTGAAAAGATCAACGACGCCGACCTCAAGATGGTGATCGAAAGCATCCTGAAGTCCTGATCGCCTGCAGTCCTGGTCCCGCGGCCAGGGCTTGATCGGCAAGCCACCGGCACGGGTTTTCCCCTCCGGTGGCTTTTTTGTGCCGCCGGCATGGCCCAGTGGCACGAGGCGGGTGAGGGCTCGCCTCAGCGCGCCAGCCTGATCCAGGCCTGGGTCAGCTTGGCCGTCAGGTCCTGCGGCCGGTGCACGAGCGCATAGCCCTGTTCGCCGAACAGCGTGGGCAGGTAGTCGTGCGCCTTCTCGTCGATCGTGACGCAGAAGGGCGTAAGCCCCGCCTCGCGTGCCTCCTGCACCGCGTGGCGCGTGTCCTCGAGTCCGTAGCGGCCCTCGTAGACGTCGAGGTCGTTGGGCTTGCCGTCGGTCAGGATCAGCAGCAGGCGCTGGCGCTCGGGGCGCTCCGACAGGCGCCGGATCGCGTCGCGCATCGCTGCGCCCATGCGCGTGTAGTAGCCAGGCTTGATCGCGCCGACGCGCGCCTGCACGGCCGGCGTCCAGCCCTCGTCGAAGCCCTTGAGATGCTGGATGCGCACATGCTGGCGCCGCACCGAGCTGAAGCCCAGCATCTCGAAGGCGTCGCCGGTGCCCGAGATCGCCTCGCCGAAGACGTAGAGCGCGTCGCGGATGACGTCGATCACGCGTGCGTCAGAGGTCGCGTAGGCGTCTGTCGACAGCGACAGGTCTGCCAGCAGCAGCGTGGCCAGGCTGCGCTCGCCGCGCTCGCGCCTGGCGTAGACCGGAGGCGCATCGCTGGCCGGGGCGCCGCAGCCGGTCTCGACCCGGTAGCGTACCCAGGCGTCGAGGTCGATCGCATCGCCCTGTTCCTGCGCGCGCGACCAGCGCGGCGCTGCGCGCAGCACCTCGAGCCTGCGCCTGACCTTGCGCGCGGTGGCACGCAACGCCGGGCGCGGCTGATAGGCTGCTGCGGGGCGGGCCATCAGGCACTGGACCGCACAGTGATCGGGCAGCATGACGCGCTTGCGCCAGTCCCATTCGGGCAGGCGCCGTCCGGCCCCTAGCGGAATGTCGTCGGCCGAGGCGCTCGGCAGGTCGAGGTCGAACTTGACGCGCGCCGCCGTGGTCTGGTCGCCCCTGGCCACCGAGAGCTGGTCCATGTCGTCGGCTGCCGCAGTCGCATTCGGATCATCTTCGTCGTCGCTGCCACGGTCGAGCTTGACGAACTCGCTCCAGCTCATGATCGATTCGACCTTCGACGGCAGCAGCATGGCGGTGCGCTGGTTCGGCTCCTCGACGCGCTGGCTGCGGCGGCGCTTGCAGTTCTGCGCGCCGGGATCACCCTCGGGGCGTTCGCCCTGCTGATCCGGGCCGTCGCTGCTGGCCGGGTCCGCTGCCGAACCTTCACCACCGGCGATCCAGAGCCAGACCGGCGAAACCTGCTGCGGCTGCACGAACAGCGCACCATGGTCATCGCCGCGCAGCGCCGACTGGACCGCGGCTTCGAGCAAGGCAGCCTCGCCGCGTAGCTGCTGCAACCTGGGGCGCTGCGCCAGATGCGCCTGCAGCAGCCGGTCGTGCCGTCCGCGCAAGCCGGCGAAGCGCTGCAGCGCGCGCGCGGTCGCAGCCCGGTTGTCGGCGATCCAGTCGCCGCTGGGCTCGATCACGGCGGCCAGCGCAGCGAGCCAGAGGTAGAGGTCTCGGTTCAGGTTCCGGTCCGGGAACACCGCGAGCTGCGGCGGCAGCGCCAGCGTCTCGGCGTCGAGGCGGGACTGCGCGGCGCGCTGGCCGCTGCCGGCGATGCGCTGCAGCCAGGCGCGCGGCCCGCTGTGCGTCGAGTCGGCCACGGGAACGACGCGCACGCCGGCGTGGCCGCCGCCGGCACGATACAGCATGCCGATCGCGCGCGCGACCTCGTCGAGCTCGACTGCCGCCTCCGGATGGCTGTCGTCAGCCAGGCGCGTGATGAACCGGTGCCACCAGAGGCCGACCTTTTCTTCCATCAGGGATTCTCCTCGCGCCGCTGGCGCATGGTTTCGCGCACTGCATCGAGTCCTATTCTCCACTCGAGCATGGGCGTGCGCTGCTGCGCGCCCTGCGAGCGGTCGCATGCGCTCAGGCACTGGCCACACTGCACGCACGAGAACATCATGCGCTTGATGTTGCGCGGGTGCAGCCGCATCGGGCAGACGCTGTCGCAGGCGGCACCGAGGCTGGCGCTCTCGGTGCCCGCGAAGTCCTTGGCCTGGCTGCAATCGGGCAGCCGCACGCAGGTCTTGCATTCGCGCGCACGCTCGCGCTCGAACGACACCACCATGCCTTTCGGGTTGGCCATCCAGGCCAGGCTCTGGAACAGGCCGGCCGCGCAGCCGAAGCGGCAGAACAGGTGGCGCGCGAACAGGAACTCGAGCGTGAAGACCAGCGTGCCTATGCCCAGGAAGCGGGCCTGGTTGGGCGTGGACTGGGCACCGAGCAGATTGCCCCAGATCTCGGCTGGCGGCAGCAGATAGCTCAGCAGAGTGATGGCCCAGGTGAAGCCGGCCAGCAGGCACGAGATGAAGAACAAGGGCCACCAGCGCTTGCGTGGCTGGCGACCGGGAAACGGGGTGACCGAGCGGTCCCAGAAGCTGAACTTGCCGCAGGCGCGGTGCAGCAGGTCGTTGAGGGTCTCGACCAGCGAGAAATGCGGACAGAGCCAGCCGCAGAAGACCCGGCCCCAGCGCCAGGCCACGCCCAGGAATGCCGCCACCAGCAGCAGGGCTGGCAGGAAGGCGCGCAGCATGATCGAGATGGCGGCCTGGGTCGCATCGATGTCTCCGTGACGGAAGGCGTCGATGCCCAGCGTCCAGCGCATGCCGAGGAACCAGAGCTGGGCTTCGTTGAGATCGAAGCGCAGCAGGTCCAGCGCCGGCGCCAGCAGGAACAGCAGGAAGAAGCCAGACTGGGTCCAGCGGCGCAGCCGCTGGCGACCGTCAGTCGGCATCGCCCACCACCGCGCGCACCACCTCGTCTAGCGCGGCGGCAGTGTCGGCGTCATCGGTCAGCGCGTCGACTATTGCAGCGCGGCAGGCAGAACGCAGGCCCAGGCCAGAGGCGACCAGGCGCGCGCTCATCACGAGCAGGCGGGTGCTGACGGTCT
>JACCEE012527249.1_pt1 | contig 13258 bp, 9 predicted proteins | sample 7449931 | NCBI WGS metagenome assembly JACCEE01 (sample SAMN15323457, study PRJNA562643) | freshwater metagenome | isolation source: river surface water | place: USA:Blue River Watershed | collected 2017-08-19 | reverse complement strand
TTACTCATTGGTTTTATTGGCGCATACACCACCTTTTCTACTTTTTCTATCGAAACTCTGAACCTATTGAACGAAGGCGAACACTGGAAAGCCTTGAGCAATATTTTCCTCAGTGTCAGCTTAGGCTTGCTCGCGACATGGTTTGGAATGGTGCTGGCGAAGCAATTATGACTGAAATCCTGATGGTGAGGATTTACCTCTCCGAATCCCACGCCCATTTGTCTAAATTACTCGATTTATTACATGCCGAAGTGCGCGGTGTCACCGTGCTGCGGGGCATTTCGGGCTTTGGCAAATCGGGAAAATTACATAATGCCCACTTGGTTGATTTGTCCTTTGATTTGCCGCTGATTGTGGAATTTTTCGACAGCCCCGAAAAAGTGCAACAGGTTTTAAAAATTCTGCCCGTCGCCCCCGATCATGTGGTGCAGTGGACTGCCCATTTAAACGATTAAAATAATTAACTTTTTGAGAACCTTACCATGCTTGATCCCCAAATTGTTCGCAGCCAATTAACCGAAGTGGCGGCACGTTTAGCCACGCGCAATTATGTGATTGATGTAGAACGCTTAAGCCAATTAGAAACTGCGCGTAAACAATGCCAAGTTGAAACCCAAAATCTACAAAATGAACGCAATGCGCGTTCCAAAGACATCGGCAAAGCCAAAGCTTCAGGACAAGATGTTTCTGGATTAATGGCAGATGTCGCTGAAATTAATACCAAATTAGCTGCCAGCGAACAGCAATTAGAAGTGATTCAAGCGGATTTAAATGAAATTCTGCTTGGCGTGCCGAATATGCCACATGAAAGTGTTCCCGTGGGCAAGGGCGAAGACGATAATCAAGAAATTCGTCGTTGGGGCACGCCCAAAAGCTTTGCATTCACGCCAAAAGACCACGTTGATTTAGGCGCGGATTTGGGACAATTGGATTTTGAAACCGCTGCAAAAATCACGGGTTCACGTTTTGCCTTGTTGCGTGGCGGCTTGGCGAGATTGCACCGCGCTTTGATTCAATTCATGTTGAATTTACACAGTGGCGAACATGGATATTTAGAGCTGAATGTGCCCTATTTGGTCAATGCCGATAGTTTGTTGGGTACGGGACAACTCCCTAAATTTAAAGAAGATTTATTTCATATTCCCGTGCAGGATTATTATTTAATCCCCACCGCTGAAGTGCCCGTCACCAATATCGTGCGTGATGTGATTGTGGAGGCCGCACAATTGCCACTGAAATTTGTGGCACATACGCCATGTTTCCGCAGCGAAGCGGGCGCGTATGGCAAGGACACGCGCGGCATGATTCGACAACACCAGTTTGAAAAAGTCGAATTGGTGCAATTGGTGCGCCCCGAAGATTCCTACACCGCTTTGGAAGAATTAACGGGACATGCGGAAAGCGTGTTGCAAAAGCTGGAATTGCCTTATCGAACCATGAGTTTATGCACGGGTGACATTGGTTTTTCCTCAGCGAAAACTTACGATTTGGAAGTGTGGTTGCCGGGTCAGCAAAAATACCGAGAAATTTCTTCTTGCAGTAATTTTGAAGCCTTCCAAGCGCGGCGCATGAAAGCGCGCTGGCGCAATCCTGAAACCAAGAAAGTCGAGTTATTGCACAGCTTGAACGGTTCAGGTTTGGCAGTGGGGCGGACTTTAGTCGCAATCTTGGAAAATTATCAAGATGAAGGCGGCAAAATTGCGATTCCTAGCGTGTTGCAAGCTTACATGGGCGGTTTAACTGAACTCACGCCGATTGCTTAGTTTTTAGCTACAACCTCTTGATTAATAAAGCCTCCTTTTGGGGGCTTTTTAATTAGAATCAGGATTTACAGGATTATCCAAATTAATCAGGATGAACGCATAATTTTGAGAACGATTTTTTAATTCTGTAAATCTTGATTCTGACAATTCTTAATACTGCTCCCCCAAAACCTAGGGCGTGTCATCAATTAAGTTTTAACATAGCGTGTTTAAAAATCTTTAAAGAAGCCCCCAACCCCCTAAAGGGGGCTAAACACAAAATATTTGTTGAGTGTTTAAAGTCCCCTTTAGGGGATTTAGGGGCTTCTTTAGCGGTTAATACCTATTTGATGACATGCCCTAGCAGGTCTCGGGAAGGCTTATTTTTCTTATCCTGAACTCAGGTTAATTAAACTGCTTTAAAAAGCGCAGGTCATTTTCAAAGAATAAGCGTAAATCATTCACGCCATAGCGCAACATCGCCAAACGTTCTACGCCCATGCCAAATGCAAACCCTGTGTATTGCTCATTATCAATCCCCACATTAGCAAATACATTGGGATGCACCATGCCACAGCCCAGCACTTCCAACCAACCACTTTGTTTACACACACGGCAACCATGCCCGCCGCACACCACACATTGTACATCCACTTCAGCCGACGGCTCAGTGAAGGGGAAATACGAAGGACGGAAACGCACCGCTAAATCTTTATTAAAGAATTGCTTTAAGAAATCGTCTAAAATGCCTGTCAAATCTGCAAATGATATTTGCGTATCGACCATTAAGCCTTCGACTTGGTGAAACATCGGGGTGTGAGTCAAATCCGAATCACAACGATAAACTCGTCCAGGTGCGATGATTTTCAACGGCGGTTGTTGATGTTCCATGATACGAATTTGCACAGGCGAGGTGTGTGTGCGCAATAAAGTATGTGCATCAAAATAGAAAGTGTCGTGCATTGCCCGCGCAGGATGATAGGCAGGAATATTTAAGGCTTCAAAATTGTGATAATCATCTTCAATCTCAGGGCCTTCTGCCACTTGAAAACCGATTTTTGTGAATAATTCGGTAATGCGTTGCAAAGTAAGCGTAATCGGATGTAAGCCACCACTGGCTTGTCCGCGCCCTGGCAAAGTCACATCGACGCGATTGGCTGCCAATTGCGCCGCTAGTGCGGCTGCCTGCAAATCAGCACGCCGTGCTTCTAAAGCTTGTTGCACCAGATTTTTAGCATCGTTGACCGCCTGTCCAAATTGGGGACGTTGTTCGGGTGGAATCTGGGCGAGCTGCTTCATTTGCTCAGTCAAGACCCCTTTTTTGCCCAAATACTGGACCCGTAATTGTTCTAAAGCGGCTAAATCTTGTGTTGCGGCAATACTTTGTTGCGCGGCTGTCGTGAGTTCAGTCAGTTGCATGTTCTTCCAATCTTTTTAGCTGAGTATTTGTCAGACGTAATAGTATATGCTTATCTTAGAAAAGGCACGATGCCCAGCATCATTTTGTTCATTTAGCGCGCCCCTTACTTACTATGAATCAGCGTAAATATGTGCTTATTAGCATGGTTTTGATTTTAGGCGTGGTCTACGCCCTCTTAACGTATAGCTTTATCAAACGCTTAGAATATAATCGTGCCGTTCAAGATTTTCATGATATGACTCAAGCCCGCACCGCTTATCTCGAAACAGCTCTGCGGGACAGCACTAAAATCATGGAATCTGTCACCGCATTTTTTGACACCTTACCCGAAGTTAATCGCAGTCAATTCCGCAGTTTTACCTTTCCACAAATTACCCAACATCGCGATATTTTTGCATTCTTATGGGTGCCTCGTGTCAAAGATGGCGACCGTTTCTATTATGAGGAAACGGGGAACACGCTGTATTCCGATTTTAAGCTGAATATTTTAGATATGGCAGGTAATTTCAATCTTGCCCCCAACAAGAGCGAATACTACCCCGTGTTTTTCATTGAACCTTTAGAGGGCAATGAAAACGTTTTAGGTTTGGATATTTCATCGCACCCCGCCAGTTTTGAAGCCCTACAAAAAGCACGAGACACGGGCATGTTACAAAGCACCCCCATGATTTCGCTAGGTTCGGTGGGCTTAAAAAGCCAAAACAGCGGCGTATTACTGTACCAACCCATTTATAAATCAGCACAATCTACCCACACTTTTGTACACCGTCGCCAAAACTTACAAGGTTTTATCGTCGGCATTTTAAAAATGGACAGCATTTTCAGGCAGGCATTTCGAGAATTACAGGAGCAGATGCTGACCAATATTCGGATTATTGACGAGAATGCCCCAGAGTTTCATAACGTCATTTATGACACTAAAACGCAAGAATCCAGTGAAACCGCTTATGAACTGACGAATCAACAAAAATTTCAGTTAGCGGGGCGTACTTGGATCATCAGTTTTACCTGTTATCACAGCTTTTTAGATTTAAACTGGTTATCGCTGAGTGTCATGCTCGGTATTTTGCTGATTACTTTCTTGCTGGTTTTATATCTGATTAATTCCATTCACAGCATTATCGCAGAAACTGAGCATTTAGAACGTGTGAAGGCAGATGAGAGTCTGCGCGAAAGTGAAGAAAAATACCGCGTATTATTCAAGCTGCTCCCTGTGGGGATCATGATTACAGACAAAGAAGGGCATATTTTAGAAACCAATCAAAGTTCAGAACAAATACTCAAAGTCTCGGTTGCCGAACAATTACGTCGCAAATATTTGGATTGGAAAATTTATGATGCTACTGGCAAACCCCTTGCCATTGAACAAAGCCCCTTGTGGCGAGCGTTGAAACAACAAGAATTAATTGCTAATCAAGAAATTGGCATTGAAACGCTGCAAGGGGAAATGGTGTGGTTAAGCATGTCGGCGGTGAATATCCCTGTTAAAAATTATGGGGTTGCCATTGCTTATATTGACATCACCCAACGCCGTGCGATTGAAAAAGCTTTGTTGCATGCCAAAGAGTCCGCTGAAATTGCCAATCAGGCGAAAGGCGATTTTTTGGCAAACATGAGTCATGAAATTCGTACCCCAATGAATGGGGTGATTGGCACGACTGAATTATTATTCAACACGCCTTTAACTCCGCAACAACATGAATATGTACATATTATTGCGCATTCAACCCAATCCTTGCTCAGTTTATTGCACGATATTTTAGATTTTTCTAAGATTGAAGCAGGGAAGTTGAGTTTAGAAACAGAACCCTTTGATTTTGAAACAATGCTGTATGATATTGCACAGTTTTTTAACGTCAATGCTTATCGCAATAAAGTTGAAATTTTTGTGCAATGTCCTGCACTAACTCATTTATTAATTGGAGATATAGGACGAATTCGTCAAATTTTGGTGAATTTAGTCGGGAATGCGGTCAAATTTACCCCACAAGGCTATATTTTGCTGCAAGTCTCAGTTTTCCGTGTGCATAGTCAACAACTGCATTTACAAATAGAAGTGACGGACACGGGTATCGGGATTGCGCCCACCCATTTAGATCATATTTTTGAAAAATTTACCCAAGCAGATACCTCGACCACCCGCAGTTTTGGGGGAACGGGCTTGGGATTAAGTATTAGCCGTCAACTGATTGAATTAATGGGCGGCAGTATCAGCGTGCGCAGTGCTTTAGAGCAAGGTTCTACATTCACACTGGAATTGACCTTGCCCTTGGGGGCTGAGTTGCCCGCTTTGCCGCAGGATGCAGCATTTAAGCAAGCCCCCGTATTATTGATTGGCTGTAATGCCTTGAGTCAAAGCATCGTCGCACAACAGTTGCGCGATTTTGGAATGCCTTGTGATACTTTGAGTAGTTTGCAGCAAGCGGTGGTGCATATACAAACCAGTAAAAACTTGCCTGCGTATTGGCTGATTATGATTAATTGCTTAGCGTTAGAAGCAGATATTTATCATGTGGTGGAACAATTAAAAATGTTGCCGCTGTTTCATAAAAGTCTCTGCGTATTACTCTCTTCAATCCCCGAAACGGAACGCCAACAGGCATTAAAAAAATCAGGGTTTTCCGCACTGTTGTTAAAACCGCTGTCCCGCAAAATGTTGTATGAGCATTTAGTCAAATTACATCAAGCTTGGCTCACTGAACAAGCACCCACATGGATTAATCTGACCCACCCGCACACGCAAATTAAGTCCTTGGCAAGTCTGAAAAAACAACGGGTATTATTGGTAGAAGATAATGAAACCAACCGTTTTGTTGCCACAGACATGTTAAAAATATTGGGTTGTGAGGTTGATATTGCCAATGATGGCTATGAAGCCCTTGCCGCCGTGGCACGTCAAAAATATGCCGTGATTTTTATGGATAATCAAATGCCTAAAATGGACGGATTAGAAGCCACGCGACGCATTCGTGCTGAAGCGTCTTTAAACACGCATACCCCGATTATTGCAGTCACCGCCAATGCCATGCAGGGTGATGAGGAATGTTGTCTTAATGCAGGTATGAATGATTATTTAGCAAAACCCTTCACACTCAAACAATTGCAAGGGATGTTAATGCGCTATGTGAATACGAATGTGGCGATTAACATGGAGTCTCCCCCTCCAGAACCCCGCGCAAACGCAATCAACTTACCCGAAGCCTCCGTGTGTAAGGCTGTCGATTTAAGTCAATTAGAAAGTTCCCCCCGTTTTGACAAGCGGGTTATTCAAGAAATGGGCTTAACCAGTGTGAAAAGTTTAGCGCGGATTATCGAGTTATTTTTAGAAAATACGCCAAGCCGTATTAATAGCTTAGAAACACAATTCACAGCCACAGACAGCACAGAAAAATGGGCGGAAGTTCGCTTATTATTTCACTCACTCAAAGGCAGTGCGCGTTTAGTGGGGGCTTTGCGTTTTGGAGAATTGGCGTATGCAGGGGAAGTGGCAGCACAGCAGCATGATGCGACTTTAGCCTCTAGTCTTATTTCACGCCTGCGTGAAGAATTTACTTATCTAAAAAATGAATGGGCTTTAATTGATTGGGTCAAATTTCTGGGGTAGGCATGTCTTGCAGGTAAAAGCTCAATGAAACGATTGTAGGAGATAAGCGTCGGAAATGCCTGAGGGCGTTGTTGATGACAGGTATAATGTGTCATTTTAATAAATAACCTGAGTTTGGGATAAGAAAGAGTAGAAAATTTAGTCGTAGAGTGGAATAGCGTAGCGTATTCCACCAAGAAAGGTGAGAACTCTAGACATGACGCAGTTGAATCGATAAGACCCTTCTTGTACGGTAGAAGCTTGTAAAATCCTCGCCGTTGGAGCAACGAGGTAGTCATTCCAACGCTGGAGCGAGACAAATTTTACATTTTAAGCTAAGTTTGCGAGGTTGAGCTGATTGTAGGTGCGAATTTATTCGCACAACACTCTCGAATTAAAAACGCATGCGAATAAATTCGCACCTACAGCCAGCTCTTTTGACAACGATTCAGTTTGAAGCTTAACTTCAGAATAGGGAAGATTCCAAATGGGCTCTATACATCCTACGAGCTGCACAAGCATATTTATATTAAAATCAAATAGTTGCTGATTAAACTGCGTAACTCCTACTCAGGTTGATTATTCAGTCGGCATTGGGGCGATGGGTAAATTACTACTGAGACTGCTATAATCTCGTAACATGGCATTTGCATTATTGCTGTCAAAGCAAGTATCTTGGTTTTCATCGAGAAAACCGCGAATTCCGTTATCTAATACAAAATTAACCCCATCAAAAATCCCACGTACACCATCGACTTCAAAGGCTTGCCAAATATTGCCCACCTCGTAAGGGTAAGCCACCGTGCCTTGTCCACGATAATTACGTGTCAATTCAAGCCCTGTAGCCACGGTAAAACAACTGCTGCCTGCTTTGAACCAACCATTAATACCCTTATCAGTTAAAAATTCACTTCCGCGTTGCATTCCAATAATACCAGCCCAATCAAAGGGTTGCCATTCTGGAATGTCATCTGCAAGCGCAACAGTATTTAAACTGAGTAACAATAAACCCCAGTGAATATATTTCATTAAATATTCTCCTAAAATTATAAACAGCTATGCTTATCTAATAGTGTAGGTTCTTGTTTTCAAAAATGGAATAAAGTGTTCTATCAAAATATTGCTGCATAAAAATAACAAATTGTGATGGACTGTCACGGGAAGTTCACGGTATATTTTTAAGACTTTTACACAGTGTATTAACATAGCATCAAATCATGCCAGAAAAAACTATTAGACAACAACGAGGTAGGTGGGGCGAAGATTTTGCCTGTGCGTATTTAGAACGGCAAGGTTTAAGATTGATAAGCCGTAACTATTCTAGTCGTTATGGCGAAATTGATTTAATCATGCAACAACAGCAAATTTTAGTCTTTGTAGAAGTGCGCTATCGCCGCTCGGCAAGCCACGGCAGCAGTGCGGAAAGTGTGAATTTTCGCAAGCAGCAAAAAATTATTTTAACGGCGCAGGAATATTTGCAAACCTTATCTGAAATGCCGATGTGCCGTTTTGATGTGTTGGCAATTATGGGTTCGATGCAGGCGGCAACAGCGGAATGGATTCAGGATGCGTTTCAGGCATAGCTTCAATACAGCGCAAATAAGCTTCTTCCAAATTTTCCGTGTGGTAACGGGCGCAACATTCGGCGGGGCTGCCCACAAATCGCAAGCGTCCTGCGTGTAAAATCGCCATGCGGTCACATAAAGCTTCAACGTCAGCCAATAAATGTGTACTAAAAAACAAGGTCGTGCCCTGTTGTTTTAGCTTTAGTAAATAACGTTTCAAATAGGCGCGTGCTTTGGGGTCTAAACCTGCCATCGGCTCGTCTAAGATTAATAAGGGCTTTTCACTGAGAAAACAACCCAGCAAACCCAGTTTTTGTGCCATGCCTTTGGAATACGTGCGCACGGTTTGCGAAAGTGCGCTGGGGGCTAAATCTAATTGCGCACACAGTTCCAAGGCGCGGGCGGCAATATAATCTTGCCCATGCAATTGAATGACATATTTTAAAAAATCTTGTCCTGTTAAATAGCTGGGCGGGCGAAATTGCTCGGGCAAGAAAGCCAAATGACGGCGGGCTTGGGGCTGAAGATGCGATTGTTCACAAATGTAAATCTCACCTTGATTCAGTTCACAAAAATCTAGCAAACTTTTTATTAAAGTGGTTTTACCCGCCCCATTCACCCCCACCAAGGCGAAAAACTCACCCGCCTCCACGCTTAAGCTGCAATCATTGAGCACGGTGTGCGTTGCATAACGTTTGCTTAAATTTTTAAAACGCAGAATTGCAGCCATCGCGAAATTTACGCCCAACCGTTTTGTTGAAACCAGCCTGCACGATTTAATACGTCGCTGGAATAATCTGCGCCTGTGGTTTTGGCATCGACATCTAAACCCGCTTGTAATGCGCCAAGAGTTGCGGTTGCGCCACAGTTATATGCCGCCACTGCTGCTTGTAATAAATCCGCAGGGGCAAGATTAATGCGTTGTTGTAAGAATTGTCGCCCTTGGCTTAATACTTGACAGCCGTACAAAATATTATCTTGAGGAGAACGCCAGTTGCCAGTGCGGGCAAATTCATGCCAGTCATAATCGATTTGTAACAAACCCCGTCCAAATCCACCGCCATCGGGCGGCAAGGCAGTGGTGCGAGCGGCACGTGGGCCACGTTTGCCAAAATCTCCCGTACCCGCAGGTCCTTGCGGTTTCAGGGCTAAACCCCAATGCGATTCGCGTGAACCAATGCCACAAATCACCGAAGGGGGAAAATTAAAACGGCTGGCTGCGGATAAAATAATATTGCGATATTGTTGAGCTGCTTGTAATTGGCTTGACATGGAAGCATCGTCAGCATCTAAATTAGTCTCGAATCGAAACGTACTACTCGGACTGGGCGCGCTGCTGCCCACAAATAAGGTTTTTACCCAGCCAAATAATCCGCCGCCTGTATTTGGTTTATCCATAATTCTGTCCTCAAAATGAGATGGGATGTTTGCAGTCTATGAGTATAGACAGCTTTCTAGGTGAGAGATACGCATTAAGTTTAGATATACCCCTGAAACGTGATAATTCTAAGTGCATGCCTGACATCGAGGATAATTTTTTAATCCTCAAAATCCTTGCATTCTGAACATCCTGATTCTGACAATCTTTATAACTTTTAGGAGTTACGCAGTTGAATTAATAAGTTATTAATTAATTCAACGAGATTTATCAAGCGTAGGGTGTATAAGGCGTAGCCGCCATACACCTTGCGATTTGAAACTTTATGCGGTCAAAGGTGTATGGCGGCTACGCTTTATACACCCTACGAACTGGGTAACATCTAAAAAATTAGTGTTTCAACTGCCTAAGTTCTGCTGATTTCATCCGTAAATACATAATCTATTGCAAACCATACCTAGCCCAGAAGCAAAATATTTTAACACCTTTGCCATGATAAATTTTTGGGCAAAACATCAGGTATAATGAAAATTTGGCTTACTCGGGGAAAAAACTATGTGCGGCATTATTGGTGCAGCGGCAGAACGTGATGTAGTTCCAATTTTAATCGAAGGATTAAAACGCTTAGAATACCGTGGCTATGATTCTGCGGGCTTGGCAGTGATTGACTATCCCAGTCATACCTTGGAACGACAACGCGTGATTGGAAAAGTCGATGTTCTGGAAAAATCGCTGAAACAAACTTCATTCTGCTCACCGATTGGCATCGCCCACACCCGCTGGGCAACGCACGGCAAACCCAGCCATGAAAATGCACATCCACATATTTCCCGCGACACCATTGCCGTAGTGCACAATGGTATTGTCGAAAACCACGCGCCTTTAAGAAGTTTACTCGAACAACGCGGCTATGAATTCACCTCCGACACCGATACCGAAGTCATTGCGCATTTAATTCATTACTACACCCAGCAAGGCATGAAACTCACGCAGGCAGTGCAAACCAGTTTGCAAGAACTGAGGGGCAGTTATGCGATTGCAGTGATCAGCATGTTAGAACCCAATTCTGTCGTTGCCGCCCGCCGTGGCAGTCCGCTGGTGCTTGGCATTGGCATTGGTGAAAACTTTGTCGCCTCCGATGTTGCCGCTTTAATTCCTGTCACACAGCGCGTGATTTTTTTAGAAGAAGGCGATTTAGTCACCCTACAACGTGATAATTATCAAATTCTTGATTTTTCAGGCGCATCAGTCACTCGCCCAATTCACATCAGCCAATTACAAGCAGATGCAGTGGAACGCGGCACGTATCGCCATTACATGAAAAAAGAAATTTTCGAGCAGCCCCGCGCCTTGGCAGAAACTTTGGGCAATCGGATTCATAACGGCAAAGTGCTAGAAGCGGCTTTCGGACATCATGCACAGCACTTATTTGATCGCGTCGAAAGTGTGCAAATTATCGCCTGTGGCACGAGTTATCACGCGGGCTTAGTGGCACGTTATTGGCTGGAGAGTATTGCAAAAATTCCCTGCAATGTCGAAGTTGCCAGCGAATTCCGCTATCGCCAACCCTTGCCCAATCCAAAAGCCTTGGTGGTGACTATTTCCCAATCAGGCGAAACTGCCGACACTTTAGCCGCCTTATTTGAAGCCAAACGTTTGGGTTTTGGACCGAGTTTGAGCATTTGCAATGTGCCTGAAAGTTCTTTGGTGCGTGCTTCTGATATGGTTTTCATGACTCATGCAGGCCCTGAAATTGGGGTGGCTTCGACGAAAGCGTTCACCACACAATTATTAGCCTTATTATTGCTGTGTGCGGTGTTGGGCAGACGACACGGCTTAAGTGCTGAGCAAGAGGCTGAGATTGTACATGCGATAGAAACCTTACCCAGCGCGATAGAAAAAGTGCTGGGTTTGGATAAACAAATTCAAGCCTTAGCCGAGCGTTTTGCAGATAAGCATCACACTTTATTTTTGGGGCGTGGGATTCATTACCCCATCGCAATGGAAGGTGCATTAAAGCTTAAAGAAATTTCTTATATTCATGCGGAAGCCTATCCTGCTGGCGAACTCAAGCATGGGCCTTTAGCCTTGATTGATAATGATATGCCTGTCATTGCAGTTGCACCGAATGATGCCTTGCAAGAAAAATTAAAATCGAATCTGCAAGAAGTGCATGCACGCGGCGGACAATTATTTGTCTTTGCAAACCATCGTGCAGTGCTCCCCGCTTCGGAGTTTTTAGAAATTATCGAGCTTGGGGAAGTGAATGAAATAATTTCCCCCATTGTTTATGCAATTCCATTGCAATTATTGTCTTATTATGTGGCTTTAATTAAAGGTACGGATGTCGATAAACCCAGAAATTTAGCAAAATCGGTGACGGTAGAATAACAGGGTGTCAACTTTTCTTGCAGATTTGTAGATTTATTATAAAATTAATTATTTGATTTTAAAGCAGTTTTTGTAAAAAGCTATTGAGTACAGTTTTTGCTGAAACGGTAATGTCAAATAATTAGGAAAATAATAATGAATCCGTTGCAGACGACTTTGTATAGAGAGTTAGATATTTTGAAAAAACACGCGGTTGAACATGAATTGGCGAGTTTAGAAGAGATGACCGAAACTTGGTTTGTCGTGCGCTTAAGTAAAGTGGCGTTGGTTGGGGTTTTGGGGTTTATGTTTTTGCTGGTGGCTTTTAATAACATTACAGACTACAACGCTAATTTTAAATTTGTGCGCAATATTATGTCGATGACGGCGATTCTTTCCGACAATCCCAATACTTGGCGGGCAATTCCCTATCCCATCATGCATCATTTATTGTATTGGTTTGTGATTTTATGGGAGTCTTTAGCGGCGGCACTGTGTTTGTGGGGAACGTGGCGTTGCGTGCGCGTTATCAATGCGCCTGCTAAAGTCTTTAATCGTGCCAAAGGAATGGCAGTGGCAGGGCTATTATTAGGCACTTTATTGTGGTTAGTGCCGTTCATCATTGTGGGGGGCGAGTGGTTTTTGATGTGGCAGTCGCAAGTCTGGAATGTGTCAAATTCAGCATTTCGCTTTTTCACAATCAGTTTGCTGATTTTGATTTATTTCATTCAGCCTGACACAGAAGCGGAACAAACGACAGACGAAAAATCTGAACTTTAACCACAGTTCCCACTCCCTATGCTGGACTCAAGACCTGCTAGGGGGAGTCATCAATTAAGTGAAGGGGGCTGTTTCAGCGGCGTGTAGCGCAGATTTAAATCTGAAACTGCGCCCCCAACCCCCTAAAGGGGGCTAAACACAAATAATTTATGTGAATTTATTCGCACAGCCCCCTCGTGTTAAAAACAGATGCGAATAAATTCACACCTACAAAGTCTTCATATAGTCCTCATTGTAAAGCAAGGTATATATTGAGCGATTAATACGTTTAGCCGCTAATTTTAAATACCACAATTATTATTGACACGATTTAATGAAATCAGCTCATGAATTTCACTAAGCAAGCGTTCACGATCGTACGCGCCTTTTTGGAATACATTTTGAACCAGATGATGTAGTCGAATCCGATCTTCATTCGTC
>JACCEE012375072.1_pt1 | contig 13267 bp, 11 predicted proteins | sample 7449931 | NCBI WGS metagenome assembly JACCEE01 (sample SAMN15323457, study PRJNA562643) | freshwater metagenome | isolation source: river surface water | place: USA:Blue River Watershed | collected 2017-08-19 | reverse complement strand
ATTGCTAAATTCATGAATGATCCTCCACCAGCAAACCATCGCGAAATACCAAGCGTCGCCGTGCATAGGCTGCAATATCAGGTTCGTGGGTGACTAAAATCACAGTGATGCCCATTTGATTGAGTTTCCCAAAAATCCCCATCACTTCTTCAGAAGTAGTAGTGTCTAATGCGCCCGTGGGTTCATCCGCTAGTAAAATACGCGGCTCGTTTACCAAAGCGCGGGCAATCGCAACCCGTTGCTGTTGTCCGCCAGAAAGTTGGGCGGGATGGTGATCCATACGTGTGCCCAAACCCACCAATTCCAAACAGGCTTTAGCGCGTTCATGGCGATGTTTGGCAGGATGGCGAGAATACAACATCGGCAATTCAACATTTGCCAGCGCGGTGGTGCGTGCCAGTAAATTAAATTGTTGAAACACAAAGCCCATCACTTCATTACGAAAACTCGCGAGTTCATCACTGGACAATGTGCCAAGGTGTCGCCCGTCAATTTCCAAATCCCCACGCGAAGGCACGTCTAACGCACCGAGCAAATTCATAAAAGTGGATTTACCCGAACCTGACGCGCCCATGATGGCAACATATTCGCCTGCGTAAATATCCAAACTCACCCCGCGCAAGGCATACACTAAATTGTCGCCCATCACATAAGTTTTTTGTAAATCGCGACAACGAATTAAGGGCGTGGCACTCATGGGGTTTTGACCTTGACGCGGGTGACGACTTGATCGCCTTCTTTCAGCTCACCGCCCACAATTTCGGTGAAATGTTCGTCATTGATGCCCAATTCCACTCGTTTTTGGATTAAGAAGCCGTCAGCGGTTTTTAACCAAATTTGCACGGTGCGACGTTTGCCTTGTTGCAAAGCTTGCCAGCGTTTGAATTGTTCAGGAGTCAAAGTTTCCTGCAACACTTTGGCAATTTTCGCCATGAAAGTGGCGGCGGGATTTGCGCCCGTTTCTCCAGGAGGGGGAGGAGCGGCATTATTAGCAGCAGGACGGGCTTGACTTAACTGTGCTTCAAAGGCGGCGCGAACTTTTTCCAACTCTTCTGCCGTAAGATTTAATTCAGCTTTTAAATTATTCAACATTTGTTCACGCCGTGCCGCACCCTTGCCCTTATTGTCCTGCACTAAAACTTGTGCGGCTTCATTGGGACGGAAACGCAAGGCTTCATTCGGAATGACGAGCACATTTTTACGCTCGCCGGTGACGATTTCGACATTGGCAGTCATGCCAGGTAATAAATGCTTATCGGGATTGTCGGCGGTGATGATGACGGTGTAAGTCACCACGTTTTGCGATTTGGTGGGCGACAGGCGAATTTGTTCGATTTTACCCGTAAACTGTTTATTCGGATAAGCATCGACCCCGAAAGTCACGCGATTGCTGTTGGTGATTTGCCCGATGTCGGCTTCATCGACTTGTGCTTCAATTTGCACATTGCGTAAATCTTGGGCAATGGTGAATAAAGTCGGGGCAGACAAGCTCGCGGCGACGGTTTGCCCCACGTCAATGCTGCGGTCAACCACAATTCCCGTAATCGGTGAACGAATATAAGTGCGTTCCAAGTCAATGCGTGCGCTGTCTAAAATTGCTTGGCGTTGCTTTAACGTGGCTTTCGCATTTTCTAATTGGGCTTGTGCGATGGTAACGTCTGCTTTTGCCACTTGGGCAGCAGCACGAGAATTGTCTAATGCGGATTCTGCAACCAAGTTTTTCGCAATTAACGATTGATTACGATTTGCTTCACGCTGAGCATTTTCCGCTGTGACTTTAGAGCGTGCCAAGGTGGCTTCTTGCAAGGCGATTGAGGCTTCCGCAACGCTGACAGCGGCGGCGGCTTCTGCGACTTTGATTTCAAAAGTGCGGGGGTCGATACGGGCAATAACTTGATTTTTCTTCACTTCGCTGTTGAAGTCTGCATTTAATTCCGTGATTTGCCCAGAAAGTTGTGAGCCGACCAGCAAAGTCACCAAGGCTTTCACCGTGCCTGAGGTTGAAACCATGCGCTGCACATTGCCAAGACTGACAGCGGTACTTTGTACGTCTAGGGTTGCCGCGCTACTTTTTTGCAAATAGCCATTTTGATATGCAAAAATTCCTACCATGATTGCCAAGAGTACCAAGGCTAAACCGCCTTTTTTCACAGAATTGCTCCTTAATCATAGGGTTTCATCAAAGAATAAAAAATTTAGTCGTCGTAGGGTGGAATAGCGTAGCGTATTCCACCTTGTAAATTGAGCTGATTATAGGTGCGAATAAATTCGCACAACGCGCTCAAATTAGAAGCGCATGCGAATAAATTCGCACCTACAATCAGCTCTTTGGACAACATACACTATTCAGTTTGAAGCGTAACTTCTAGGGTTAAAACTCCCCCATCACATCACGCAATCGGCAAAATCAAACCCGTATGTGGTGCAAAACGCTGTAAACGCAAACTATTGCTGACCACAAATAAGCTGGAAACACTCATCGCCGCCGCTGCCAGCATTGGGTCGAGCAACACCCCCAACATGGGATAAAACGCGCCCGCCGCCAAGGGAATTAATGCAATGTTATAAGCATACGCCCAGAAAAAATTTATTTTAATCGTGCGTAAAGTACGCCGCGCCAAATGAATTGCGGTGACAATTTCTCGCAAATCGCCCCGCATTAAAATTACTTCACCCGCCTCAATCGCAATATCCGTTCCCGTCCCAATCGCAATGCCGACATCGGCTTGTGCCAAGGCAGGCGCGTCGTTAATTCCATCGCCTACAAAAGCAACTTTTTTACCCTGTTGTTGCAATTTTTGAATATAATGCGCTTTATCTTCAGGTAAGACTTCTGCAATCACTTGGCTAATATCCAATTGGCGGGCAATGGCGTGCGCAGTGTGTTGCTGATCGCCCGTCAATAATCCCAATTCAAGCCCCAGTTTACGCAAGGTTTGTAAAGCGTGCACAGCTTCCAATTTAATCGGGTCATTCACCGCCAACACCGCAAATAATTCCCCGTCCAATGCTGCATAAATCGGGGTTTTAGCCTCTTTGGTCCAGGCTTCCACATAACACGCACTGAATGATAAATCGATGCCCAATTGCCGCAAATAACGATCCGCGCCCACATGTAAAATTTTGCCTTCAATTTGTGCACTTGCCCCGAAACCTGTTTTTGATTGAAAATTCTGCACAGGCAATAATTTCAACTTGCACGCTTTCGCTTTATTTACAATCGCTTGTCCTAAAGGATGCTCGCTTTTCTTTTCCACACTGGCGATATAGCGCAACACTTCGGATTCTTCCATGCTGCCAAACACTTGCATGTCGGTCAATTCTGGCATGCCTTTGGTGACTGTGCCCGTTTTGTCAAATACGATAGTGTCCACACTTGCCAAGGTTTCCAAAGCTGAACCGCGTCGGAATAAAATGCCTAATTCTGCGGCTTTGCCCGTGGCTGCCATGATGGCGGTCGGGGTGGCTAAACCCATTGCACAGGGACAGGCAATCACTAACACGCTAATCATCGCGACAAAGGCATAATTTAACGCGGGCGTGTGGGCAAAAATCAGCCACAACACAAAGGTGAGCAGTGCGGTAATAATCACCATCGGCACAAAATAAGCGGCAATTTTATCTGCCAATTGCTGAATGGGCGGTTTACCTGCTTGGGCGGCTTCGACTAATTTCACAATACGCGCCAATACGCTGGCTTCACCGACATGTGTCGCCCGCAAAGTGAACGCGCCTGTTTTATTAATCGTGCCGCCAATTACCGCATCGCCCGTGGTTTTGACCACAGGAATTGGCTCGCCCGTAATCATCGCTTCATCGACGTAACTTTCACCCAGCACCACAATCCCATCGACGGGCACGCATTCCCCGGGGCGCACATTGATTAAATCATTGGGCACGACGCTGTCGATGGGAATTTCAATTTCTACGTCATCACGTAATACTTGCGCGGTTTTCGCTTGTAATTTCAACAGTTTTTTAATCGCTGACGAAGTGCGTCCCTTGGCAAGGGCTTCTAAATATTTGCCCAATAACACCAGTGAAATAATCGTGCCTGCAGCTTCAAAATAGCTGTGTGCGGTGCCTGCGGGGAAAATTTGTGGGATGAATAAGGATAAAACGGAATAGCAAAATGCGGCACTTGTGCCCAACATCACCAAGGTGCTCATGCCAAGGCTGCGGCTGCGGATTTCTGCCCAGCCTTGTTGATAAAAACGTTTGCCTGCGTATAACACGGGCAACACCAATAAAGCTTCTAAACTGTGCCATACCGTCATCGGCAGCCAACTGTGCATAAGCTGCATTAAGTTTTCTGAAAACATCGGCGGCATTGCGATGAGCAATAAGGGCACGGTGAAGCCCAAGGCGAGGAATAATTGTTGTCGTAGTTTATCTAATTCGTGGGCGCGCACGCTAAATTCATCGGAAACTCCTGCCTCACCATCATCCACGCCCACTTCACAACCCAATTCACGAAGCTGGGTTTTAATACGCGGTAAACTCAGCATTGTTGGTAAAAACTGCACACGGGCAAGTGTGTCGCTGATTTCCATGGCAATCATACCGTCTAAGGCTTGTAACACTTGTTGAATTTGTTCTGCGCTTGCTGTGCTGCTCATCGCGAGAATGGGAATTTTCAATTGCACACTGACCGCAGGATAACCGCTGTTTTTCAGTGCGCTGAGCAGGGTGGATAAAACGAATTGATGCGGCGTATATTCAATGCTGGCGGTTTCGGTGGCAAAGTTGACGCTGGCGTTATTGATGCCGGGCTGGGTGCGCAATACGTTTTCCACCTTGGCAACACAATTTGCACAACTCATGCCCTGTACTGCAAACCGAAGTTGCTGTTCCATGCCTGTTATCCTTCATAGAAATAGAGAATCACTCATGTATATATTAGCATTGACTGATTTAAGATGAGGGCAGTTTTGTCTCGTTCCAATGCTCCAGCGTTGGAATGACGACCTCGTCGCTCCAGCGGCGAGGATTTTACAAGCTTTAGGAGTTACGCAGTTGAAACACTAATTCTTTTGTTTACAATGAGTTAGTATCGTGCGCTGCACAATCGTGTTTCTAGTAAAATCAAACAGTTACCGATGCAACTGCGTAATTCCTAAAGCTTCTACCGTACAAGGAGGGTCTTATCGATTCAACTGCGTCATGCCTAGCGTTATCACCTTTCTTGGTGGAATACGCTACGCTATTCCACCCTACCATAACTACCATAACCTGAGTTCGACGGAAATACTTGTAGAACCGATTTGAAATCATCCCTATTTTGAAGTTAAGCTTCAAACTGAATAGTGTCTGTTGTCAAAAGAGCTGATTATAGGTGCGAATAAATTCGCACCTATAATCAGCTCAGTCTCACAAACTTGGCTTAAAATTAATATTCCAAATGGGGTTCTATAAATATCAATTAGCCTCGAAGGTTAGGCTACCCACGGCAACCCAATACCTCACATATTAAGGCTTCGCGAATGCTCAAAAAACTTTCGTATCCCAAGCTCAGCTTAATACAAAGCCATCACCTGATAGCCTTGAGCTTCCAACAATTTTAACAAGCCATGTTTGCCCGCAAGGTGTAACGCACCCACTGCAATAAACGCATTCCCCTCATTTAAACGCGGCTGCATGCGCTCCAGCATGCGCAAGTTTCTATCGTTAATCAAACGCTTATTGAAAGCCGCCATCATTTCAGGATGCTTACTGTCAGCTTGTTGCTCTTCAGAAAATGCCAACATGCCGCTCAAATCTCGCGTTAAATACAACTTGTGCAGCAGCTTAAACATATCCTCTAATTCATCCACATTTTCCAAAGTTTCCCGCAACAAAATTAATTGTTCAGGCAGGGTAAAACTATCAAATACGCTGATTTGTTCTTGCACCGTTTCTAAACCGTACAACTTTTTCCCTTGTTTTCGTGCCATTTCTTGCAGCATCATGTCCAAAAACACCCCCGTTTTTTGCGGTGGAATATTTAATAATGCCATCACCGCCCAAGGTTTGAGCTGGTTTAATTTTTCAGGCGGCAAACGATAATTTTTAGTCGCATCCAATACTTGGGTATATTCTTGAGCAGTCAATAACTGGCGCAAACTTTGGTCAGGCGGTAAAAACATCGCTTGACTAAAAACTTGGGCACTGGTTTCATCTGCCAATATCTCCATAGAAAAGCTGTCCGCATATTCAAAATGGCGTTTTACAATACGGGGCAACTCTAAAACGCGACTGTCTTCCGAGTGAATTGTGCCAAATAAATAACTGGGCACTTTACCCGGTTTGCTGATTTCCCAAAGCACCCCATGCTGCATGGGCGGCGCAGCGTATGCCAATTGGGCAAGTAAAAGAAGAACCGAGAACCAACATAAATTAGCTTTATGAAAATAAAAACGCATGATTGTTCCTTGAGAAATGACCTAGTCAGCATTTCAACACAAATCAGGCGCATTACAAGCTTTTCTGAGGGATTATTGCGTGCCCCCTGAATTCTCTGAACAGCCCATAAAGATTAATGTTGCAGTCTTTTCCTGAAAAGACGGGCGCAATTTATTTAAAATAATCTCAAATTTCACAGGTGAAAATGCAAATTATTCCCGTATTAGACCTTTGGCAAAACCAAGTGGTACATGCCCGTGCAGGACAACGCGCCACCTACAAACCTATACAATCCAAATTATGTAACAGCAGCGAACCTGTCGAAGTTTTAAAAGCTTTAACGGCATATTATCCAATAACGCACTGTTATCTGGCGGATTTAAATGCACTTCAGCAACAAACAGCGCAAACTGAAATAATTAATAATTTGGCGCAACATTTCCCCCAGATCACTTTTTATTTAGACAGCGGGCTGCGCACCTTACGGGATTATGAGCGTTGGGCGGCAGCGTATGCGACATTGCGAATTTATCCGATACTGGGCAGCGAAAGCCTTGCAAGTTTTGCAGATTATCAACAAATACGCGCCCAAGCTGAAAACAGTTTATTATCCTTAGACTTTTTTCAGGGCAAATTTTTGGGTGATGTGAATTTGCTAGAAAGCCCTGAAACTTGGACAAACACGGTGATTCATTTAAATTTACACCGTGTGGGCACACAAACCGGGGTGGAACTTGTGCAATTGCGAAAATTACAACAACGCGCCCCGCATTGTGCTTGGATCGCCGCAGGCGGTGTGCGGGCGTTAGATGATTTACAAAAATTACAGCAGCAAGGCGTGGCAGGCGTATTGTGTGCCACGGCTTTACATGACTTAAGTTTAACCATGCAAAACATAGCTATTCGATAGTTAAAAACAAATGTATAAACATTAAGTTGTCATTGACGACATGGTAGAATTTTTTATTTTTTGAGGCGATTATTTTGATTATGCACGGACAGGCTCATACCTTTAAGGCGGCTCGGATCAGTCTTGCGGTTGGAGTATTAGTATTTTTGCTGAAATGGTGGGCCTATTGGCTGACGGATTCTGTCGCCTTGTATTCAGACGCACTGGAATCGGTGGTGAATATTATCGGGGCTGCGGTCGCAACATGGGCGGTATGGGTGGCAAATCGTCCCGCTAATCGTACCTACCCTTATGGCTATGCGAAAGCGGAATATTTTTCTGCGGTGCTCGAGGGCACACTGATTATTATTGCGGCTTTTGCAATTATTCATGCAGCTTGGGAACGTTTATATTCGCCCGTCGCTTTGCAAAGTGGTATTGGTTTGGTGGTTTCTTTGGTGGCAACTTTGGTAAATGCCGCATTGGCGGGCTATTTATTACATATTGCCAAAAAACATCACTCCCCTGCCTTAAGAGCCGACGGGCTGCATATTTTCAGTGATGTGATTACGTCTTTAGGCGTGCTGTTTGGCATTAGTTTGGCGTGGTGGAGCGGCTTGTGGATTTTAGACCCCTTGCTTGCAATTGTAGTTGCCTTAAATATTTTGTGGATAGGCGGACATTTATTGCGTTCATCCATTGGCAGCTTGATGGATGAAGGTTTAAGTCAGCAGGAATTACTGAGTTTGCAGGCAACATTAACGCATGCCATGACGGGCGCATTACAAATTCATAACTTGAAAACACGGCGTGCAGGCGCAACCACTTTTGTAGAGTTTCATTTAGTCGTTTCCGCAGAAATGCGTGTGAAAGAAGCGCATGAAATTTGCGACCGTTTGGAACATGCACTGCAAGATTTATCACCCGGCACAGAAGTGACCATTCATGTCGAACCCGAAGATGAAGTTCTGCCCCGTGATTTTGTATTGCATGGAACGGATTTAAATCAGTGAAAATAATTTAACAGCTAACTGAAGCCCCCAACTCCCTAAAAGGGGCTAAACCTAAAAGATTTTGTCTTTAAAGTCCCCTTCAGGGGATTTAGGGGCTTCTTTAAGCAGTTTAAGAATACTTTGGGACTCTCCTCGGGGTTGGGGGCTTCAGTCACTTTAATAACCACAGGAATTCATGATGAGCGAACAAGTGTTTCATGCGGCGGCTTCACGCGGACACAGTGTGCATGACTGGTTAGACAGTTATCACAGCTTTAGTTTTGCGGATTATTACGAACCTAAGCGGATGCAATTTGGCGTATTGCGGGTGCTTAATGATGATGTTGTGGCGGGTGGTCAGGGTTTTGGAACACATCCACATCGCAATATGGAAATTGTCTCCATTCCGTTGCAAGGCGATTTAGAACATCGTGACAGCATGGGTAATGTGGCAGTGATTTGCCAAAACGAAGTACAAATTATGTCCGCAGGCACGGGTATTCAGCACTCGGAATATAATAAAAACAAAGAGAAGACAGTTAATTTCCTGCAAATTTGGATTTTGCCTGAAAAGATGAATATCCAACCACGTTATGATCAACGTGCGTTTAACCCTGCACAACGTCAGAATCAGTGGAAAACCTTGGTTGCCCCTTTAGAAAGTGGTGAAGATGCGGTGTTAATTAATCAACAAGCATGGTTTTCATTAGGCAATTTACAAGCGGGCATTAATTTAGCTTACCGTTTAAAAGCCGCAGGACATGGCGTTTATGTGTTCGTGATGAACGGTGAAATTGTGATCAATGGGCAAGTGATGAAAGCGCGTGATGGTTTGGGCGTTTGGAGTACGGAAGAAATCACTGTGTTGGCAAATGCAGACAGCGAAGTCTTGTTGATGGATGTGCCGATGTTGTAACAAAGGATTCATGTTGGGTTGCTAAAAAATAGCAATCCAACCTACATAACTCAGATTATAGCTGGTGAAAGATTCTATTCCCTCACTATTATGGAGACGAAGACAGGGTATGTGGCAACGCAAAAAAAGATGACTTTTTACCGAATGTTACTATACTCTCTGTGGGTAACTTATTATGCTAATTACGTTTTAGTTCGTACATAATTCATAAATTAATGATGGAGTACTACAAATTGAGTCAAACAAACATACGGTTTTCTAGCAATATCCTAAAGCGTCTCGGTGAAGAGCTAAATCCTGATTTAACACAGGGTCTTATTGAGTTAGTTAAGAATGCGTATGATGCTGATGCGCGTAATTGCATTATAGAACTTAATCATGTTTTCGACAGACAGCAAGAAAACCAACCTAGTTTATTTTCTGATAGTAACCGTTCGCAAATTATTATCATAGATGATGGTAATGGTATGACTGATGAGGATATTACGAATAGCTGGTTATTATTGGGGGAGTCAACGAAAAATGCTACTCAAAAAACTGCATTAGGCAGAGTTCCTGTGGGTAATAAAGGCTTAGGTAGATTAGCTGCATTACGTTTAGGAATGAAGACGATTTTAAGCACCGTTTCTCAAAAAAATCTCCATATACGTTATCACCTAGAAATCGATTGGAGTGCTTATAACTCTACTCGTGCGGTTGAAGATGTTCCATTACAAATAACTCAAGAGTTTTTATCGAATGAAGCAGAACATTCGTATACAGAAATTATTATTGAACAAATTGAACGTACTATTACAGAGCGAGAAATCGAAAAATTTGCACGCGCATTGATTTTACTGGCTAATCCATTTACAGATGATAATTTAGGATTCAAACCAATCTTAAAACTTAATCAATTTCAAAAAATTTCAAAACTAGTCGAGCAACGCTATTTTCACGAAGCAGAATTTCATTTAATTGCAACAGTGGATAAAGGCGTTGTTTCTGCAATTATTCAGGATTGGAAAGGCAACGTACTTTACACTGCTGTTTCTGAAGAAATTAATCGCACACATTTTACGTATTCAATGCCTGATGCCGTTTTTGAGTTATGGATATTTGATTTTGAAAGTGATACTTTTTCTACTCGTTCTTCTGTCAAATCAGCTGTGAAAAACTGGTTAGGGGCATTTGGAGGAGTTCACTTATATTATAATCAGTTACGGGTTTTACCTTTCGGTGATAGACAGGAAAGATGGCTCAGTGATAGTCTTAAACGACTTGTAGGTGATCGCAAAAATCCAAACTTAATAGGGCGTTTGCTGGTTACAGATACCTCAAATGAATTACAACAGACTACAGATCGACATGGTTTTGTAGAAAATGAATCTTTTCTTGAATTAAAAAGATTTGCCTCAGATGTGTTTGATTGGATGGCGAAACGCTGGCAACAAGAACAAAATAAAAAAACTCAGATTGAAAAGGAAAAGTTCGAACAAGAAGCTGGAGCGTCAAAACGCACATTGAATGATGAGGTTAGTGCCATATCTGATAAAACAGAAAGAGAACGTGTAGAAAGAGCTGTTCAAGAACGAGAAAGAAAATACCGAGAACAAGAAGAAAAACTGAGAAAGGCATTACAGTTGTACAGAACGCTTAGTACAACAGGAATTACTGCCGCTGTGTTCGCACACGAATCCGTAAGTAATCCATTAAAAGTAATCAATATGAATATTACAACGATTGAAGATCGTAGCCAGAAACTTCTAAATAATGGTGATCTTTATAAAAACCAATTAAAACCGTCTATCGATAGGATCAAAAAATCGGCTTCTTCTTTAAGCCTGTTAAGTGATGTGGCATTACGATTAGTTGATCATGAAAAACGACGGGATCACGTAAGTGTTGACTTGCATGAAGCCATAAATCAGACAATTCAATTGTTTTCTTCTTTCATTAAAGAAAGGGATACAACAATTCACACAGAATTTGAAAAAACTATCTACTTGTTAGGTAGTCAAGCTGCATTAGAATCCGTTATTGTTAATTTACTGAATAACAGTTTGGTTGCTTTTGAACCAAAACCTCTAACAGAACGTAAAATTATTATTCGCACTCAGGTAATAAAATATCATAAAGCTGATAGCGGGCTGGGTGTGGAAATTCATGTGTTAGATAATGGCACAGGTATTGAGGGAATTCACTTGGATGACATTTGGTTACCTGGTGAGACGACAACGTCACATGGTACAGGTTTAGGATTGACTATAGTTAAAGATACCATTCAAGACATGAATGGACGTGTTGAAGCCATTGCTAGAAGTGAAGAACTCGGTGGCGCAGAAATAATTATCACGTTACCTATTTTGAGAGTGGCTGAGCATGGGCAATGAAAGCTATATTCATAAAACAATTACTAGAGTCGCCATCATTGATGATCAACCTGATGTGCGAGACTCAATTGCTGAAAAAGTGGAGGATGCTAATTTTACTGCGCTTCCAGAAAGTGGTGATGTGACATTAGAGTTAGAAAGTTGTATCGCAAAAATACGAAAGAATGCAAATGCAGCAATTTTCGATTGTCATTTATCCCATAAAAATTATGCGACTTTTAATGGGATTCACGCTATTAAAAAAATGTATTTACTACTTTTCCCTGCATTACTGATTACCTCTTATGCAAATGCAGACTTGTTGGAAATACAACAAGCTAGAAAATATATTCCTATTGTTCTTCAACCTGAAACAGTAAGCCCAGATATAATCATTGAAGGTTTTAAGTTGTGTCAAAATGAGTTTGCAGGAATTTATTCTCCCGAAAGAAGACCTTGGCGTTCATTAGTGAGAGTTGAAGAAATAACTGGTGATAGCGTTTATGTAGTTGTACCCAGTTGGGATGCTCGTGAAAAATTTCGCGTTCCTATCTCAATGTTTCCAATTCAAGATGAAAAAATCCTTGGAATGCGTTTCTTTTCAGCAGTAAACATTGGGGCTGAAAACTATCATGAAGTGTATTTTGATGGTTTTGAATTAGCAGAAAAGCCTAAAGGAAAATATGCCAACTTGTTACGTGGTTGATGTTAAACATGGAAATAGTACCGTTATTATTAATGAACAAGTAGTTGTTATTGATACGGGTAACAGGTCTTATTTGTTAGAGTTTTTAGGTTCAAAAAATATTACAGAGATTGATACCATATTGCTTTCTCATGCAGATGAGGATCACATTGGTGGTGTGATGGCATTGCTAGCTGCTGGGATTGAAGTAAAAGCAATTTACCTTAACCCAGATGCCACTAAAAAATCAGCAGTGTGGGATGATTTAATTTATGTACTTGATAGTCTTGATCACAAAGGTGAACTATATTTTGGACTTACCCTGACCCTGATTTGAATGGAAAGTGTGATTGTGGTGATGTTCAAATAGAAGTTTTAGCTCCCAGTAAATATTTAGTAGGAAAAGGTTGTGGTAGTAAAGATCAACAAGGACGAACAATACAAACAAATTCGATCAGTGCCGTTATTCGCCTTATTTATCAAGAAATTCCCGTGGTGTTATTGCCTGGTGATATAGATCACATAGGTCTGGATCATGTATCTCGTGATATGGAAGCTCGATTACTGGTGTTTCCTCATCATGGTGGACACTGTGGTAAAGATATAACAGTATTCACTCAAGAAATCTGCAAAAAAGTACAACCTGAAAAAATTATTTTTTCTATAGGTAAGAATACTGATAAATTTCCACTACAAGATGTGATTGAGACAATTAGCTTCAATCTAAGAAATATTTGCATGTACACAACCAATCATTCGGATAAATTTCAAGATCATATTAAGAATATATCCGAACCGCTACATCAAAATGATGTGGGTAATATTCACATTAATCTTGCTAAAGAGCCATTAGAATTGGTCTGTACAAAAAATATATGATGTATGACGATTATTCATAATTTATCGATTCATTCAATACCAAATGTATAAGAAAATTATTTTGTATGCTATCCCAAGCAAAGTCGACTTTTATCACGCCTTGGGATTTAAACGAATGTGTACCGCAATGGCTATTTTTGCGCGTGAAGACAATGCAGTGGCGATGGGTTTGAT
>JACCEE010754997.1_pt1 | contig 13269 bp, 10 predicted proteins | sample 7449931 | NCBI WGS metagenome assembly JACCEE01 (sample SAMN15323457, study PRJNA562643) | freshwater metagenome | isolation source: river surface water | place: USA:Blue River Watershed | collected 2017-08-19 | reverse complement strand
GCAATCAGTAAAAGAAACGGCAGGAACACGAATGGAGGAAAGAAAAACCGGAACACTTTTTTCATTTTCGACTCTTCAAAAAGTGGCTATGATCGGAATCATAGCGTTTCAAGTAGAGCGTGCGCGGATAAGCCCCGACCAGACGTAACAAGTTACAAACCCTGTTACCATTTTGACGACATCGACCAAACTGACAAAAAAGCCCGCTAACCGAGAGGCTGCGGGCTTTGAGCGAAAAGTGGCGGAAGCTGTGAGATTCGAACTCACGGATGTCGTAAAACATCGCCGGTTTTCAAGACCGGTGCCTTAAACCGCTCGGCCAAGCTTCCTTTAACTTTCTATTCTAACTGAGTTATGCCCCTATTTTTGAAAAAATTACCAACCTTGTACCCCGTGTACCTATTGGCGGCGTATGCGGGGTTCTATACCCCTATTGCAGCCGCACAACCATCGTCCGCCCCTGCATCAGCGGCATCCGCAGCGGTTGCCAAACCCAGTATGACGGTGACTACGGCACAAGCCATTGCCACCAGTTTGCCTTTACGTTTGGCTGCCAATGGCAATATCGCGGCGTGGCAGGAGGCGAGTATTGGTGCAGAAGTGAATGGATTGCGCTTATCCGAAGTGCGGGTCAGCATTGGTGATCGGGTGCAACGGGGTCAGGTGTTGGCGGTATTTGCTTCAGAAAGTGTAGCAGCCGATGTAGCACAGGCGCGTGCTGTAGTCGCAGAAGCCCAAGCGCAAGTCGCCGATGCCGCCGCCAACGCACAACGCGCCCGTGCTTTTCAAGAAAACGGCATGATGAGCAAGCAGCAAATCAGCCAACTGCTTACCGGCGAACAAACCGCATTAGCGCGGCTGGAAAGTGCGAAGGCGATGCTGGCAGTGCAAGAAATTCGCCAAAAGAATACACACATCACCGCACCCGATAGCGGCATCATCTCAGCACGCACGGCAACGGTCGGCGCGGTGGTGGGGGCGGGAACGGAATTATTCCGTTTGATTCGGCAATCGCGTTTGGAATGGCGTGGTGAAGTCACCGCGACCGAATTGGGGCACGTCAGAGTCGGCAATGCTGTGCGGGTGACGGCAGCCAGTGGCACGCAAGTGAATGGCAAGGTGCGCATGGTTGCCCCTACCGTCGATGCACAAACTCGTAACGCGCTGGTGTATGTCGATTTGAACACCACCGCAGCAACGCATTCCACGATCAAAGCAGGGATGTTTGCGCGGGGTGAATTTGAACTCGGCTCTAGCGATGCGCTCACCGTGCCGCAGCAAGCCGTGGTAGCACGCGATGGTTTCCATTACGTTTTTGAAGTGGGGGCGAATAACCGCGTTCACCAGCGGCGGGTTGAAGTGGGGCGGCGTATTGGCGAACAGGTTGAAATTCTGCGTGGACTCACCCCGCGTGCCGTGGTTGCGGTGGCGGGTGCAGGATTTTTGAATGATGGCGATACCGTGCGGGTGAAACCATGAACGTATCCGCTTGGTCGATTAAAAACCCGATTGCGGGGGTGATGCTGTTTGTGCTGCTCACGTTTGCGGGGCTGCTGGGTTTTAGCGCCATGAAGGTGCAAAATTTTCCTGATTTGGATTTGCCGACCATCACGGTGGTGGCATCATTACCCGGTGCGGCTCCGGCGCAGATGGAAACCGAGGTGGCACGCAAAATCGAAAACAGCATCGCCACGCTGGAAGGCCTGAAGCACATTTACACCAAGGTGCAAGACGGCGGTGTCACCATTACTGCCGAGTTTCGTTTAGAAAAATCGGGGCAGGAGGCGTTGGACGATGTACGTTCCGCCGTATCCCGCGTGCGTGGCGATTTGCCCGCCGATTTGCGTGACCCCATCATCAACAAAATCAATCTGTCAGGGCAGCCGATACTGGCGTTCACCGTAGGCGCTGCGGAGATGGATGATGAGACCTTGAGCTGGTTTGTCGATAACACCATCACCAAACGGTTGTTGGCGGTGCGTGGAGTCGGTGCGGTGACGCGCGTGGGGGGTGCGGATCGGCAAATTCAAGTCGCGCTAGACCCCGCTAAATTGCAAGCACTGGGAGCTACAGCGGCGGATGTTTCGCGCCAGTTGCGGCAAGTGCAGCAAGATGTAGCGGGCGGTCGTGCCGATGTGGGCGGCGGCGAGCAACCCATGCGCACCTTGGCAGCCGTGCGGTCGGCAGAAGAATTGGGGAGCTTGGAATTTAGTTTGAGCGATGGTCGCCGTGTGCGCCTTGACCAACTCGCCACCATCCGCGACACGGTTGCCGAACAGCGTTCCGTTGCGCTGCTCAACGGCAAGCCCGTGGTGGGATTCGAGGTAGCGCGTAGCAAAGGTTCGAGCGAGGTGGAAGTGGGTGCGGCGGTTTACAAAGCCTTGGATGAAATCCGCGCCCAGCACCCCGAAATGCAAATCACCGAAGCATTCAACTTCGTGCAACCCGTAAAGGAAGAATACGATGGTTCCATGCACCTGCTCTATGAAGGAGCGGCCTTGGCGGTGCTGGTGGTTTGGTTGTTTCTACGCGATTGGCGTGCCACTTTCATCTCGGCGGTAGCGTTGCCCCTGTCGGCGATTCCGGCTTTTATCGGCATGAATTATTTGGGCTTTTCCATCAACGTGATTACGCTTTTGGCGCTTTCGCTGGTGATTGGGATTTTGGTGGACGATGCGATTGTGGAAGTAGAAAACATCGTCCGCCATTTGCGCATGGGCAAGAATCCTTACGATGCCGCAATGGAAGCCGCCGATGAAATCGGACTGGCGGTGATTGCGACCACCTTTACGCTGATCGCGGTTTTTCTACCAACGGCGTTTATGAGCGGTATTGCGGGCAAATTCTTCAAACAATTCGGTTGGACGGCGGCGCTGGCGGTAGCGGCATCGCTTTTGGTGGCGCGGGTGCTAACCCCAATGATGTCAGCGTACATCCTCAAACCCATTATCCAGCCCCACCAAGAGCCGTTTTGGATGGGCATTTATATGCGTTGGGCGAACTGGTGCGTACACCACCGTGGCATGACGATGCTGGGGGCGGGTGCGTTTTTCATCGGCTCGTTGATGCTGATTCCGCTACTGCCGCAAGGTTTCATTCCACCGGACGACAATTCGCAAACGCAGGTTTACCTTGAACTGCAACCCGGAAGCACCTTGGCACAAACCCGTGCAACGGCGGAGGAAGCGCGTCAATTAGTCGCAGGCATTGCACATATCAAAAGCGTTTACACCACCATCGGTGGCGGAACGGCGGGCAGTGACCCTTTTGCACCCCAAGGTGCTTCCGAGACGCGCAAAGCTACTCTGACCATTTTGCTGGATGAACGCGGCACGCGCCCCGTCAAGCAGGTGATTGAAAAACAAATTCGGCAATCGTTGGAGACTCTAGCGGGTGTGCGCAGCAAAGTAGGTTTAGGCGCGTCGGGTGAAAAATACATTGTGGTGCTGACGGGAGAAGACCCTGTTACCTTGCAAAGTGCGGCCTTGGAGGTGGAAAAGGGCATTCGTTCGATCTCCGGATTGGGCAATATCGCTTCAACCGCCAGTTTGGTACGGCCTGAAATTGCAGTACGTCCGAATCTGGCACGCGCTGCCGATATGGGTGTTACGACGGCTGCGATTGGCGATACCCTGCGCATTGCCACGGTAGGCGATTTTGATGCGGCCTTGCCGAAACTCAACCTGAATCAACGCCAAATCCCGATTGTGGTGATGCTGGATACCGCCGCGCGTGCCGATTTGGATTTGCTCGGTCGCCTGACCGTTCCGGGGGTGAAAGGGCCGGTGCTATTGAGTCAAATCGCTACCTTGGAAGTGGCGGGCGGGCCGGCGGTGATTGACCGTTATGACCGTTCGCGCAATGTCACATTTGAAGTCGAACTCTCGGGCACACCGCTGGGCGAGGTGACAGCAGCCGTGCAAAACTTGGATGCCATCAAAAACCTGCCTGCGGGTGTGAAGGTGGTCGAAGTGGGCGATGCCGAGGTGATGGGCGAATTGTTTGCCAGCTTTGGTTTGGCGATGCTGACGGGCGTGCTGTGCATTTACATCGTGCTGGTACTGCTGTTCAAGAGCTTTTTGCACCCCGTAACCATTTTGACGGCCTTGCCCTTATCGCTGGGTGGTGCATTTGTGGGCTTGTTGTTGGCGCAAAAGAGTTTTTCTATGCCATCGCTCATCGGTTTGATTATGCTGATGGGCGTGGCGACCAAAAATTCGATTTTGTTGGTGGAATACGCGATTTTGGCGCGGCGTGAACAAGGTTTAAGCCGTTTTGACGCATTGATGGATGCTTGCCACAAACGCGCCCGCCCCATCATCATGACCACATTGGCGATGGCGGCGGGTATGTTACCGATTGCGATTGGATTGGGTGCGGCGGATACCAGCTTCCGCTCCCCGATGGCGATTGCGGTGATTGGTGGATTGATGACTTCCACCATTTTGAGCTTATTGGTGATTCCGGCCGTATTTACTTACATAGACGATATAGGGGCGTGGGCAAGAAAGTGGAAAAGTGTGGAAAATCGCACACCATGACCGATATACCACCACGCTCCCCCCATACCTATACCTTAAGCGACTTTGATTTTGTCCTGCCTGAAGAGCTGATTGCCCAGCATCCAGCTCCGCAGCGCAGTGGGTCGCGCCTGCTGGATGCCACTGGTGCGACTGCTGCAACGCCAACGCACCGCATTTTTAACGAATTACCAACCCTACTACGTGCAGGGGATTTGCTGGTTTTTAACGATACCAAGGTGCTAAAAGCCCGCTTGTTTGGTGAAAAAGCCACGGGCGGCAAAGTGGAACTGCTGGTCGAACGGGTGCTGGGCGGTAACCAAGTGGCGGCGCACATGCGGGTCAGTAAAAAGCCGGAAATCGGTGCAACCCTAAAATTGGTGTGTGCCGAAGGCCATGCCGATAGCTTGAGTGCCACCATGCTGGGACGCTGGCCGGATGCCGTGCAAGGGCCGCTGTTTCGTTTTGTATTGTCGAATGATGCGGGCGATAACCCCTATACCTTGATGGAACGGCACGGACATGTGCCACTGCCGCCCTACATCACCCATACCGATTCGGCGGAAGATGTACAGCGTTACCAAACCGTTTTTGCCAAAAATTTAGGCGCAGTCGCCGCACCGACGGCAGCGCTGCATTTTGATGAGGCATTGTTGGCGCAATTGGATGCCATCGGGGTACAACGTGCCTACGTGACCCTGCATGTGGGGGCGGGAACCTTTCAGCCCGTCAAAACCGAAAACCTCAGCGAGCACCAGATGCACAGTGAATGGTATGACGTTCCCGAAGCCACACAGCAAGCCATCGCCGATTGCCGTGCGCGGGGGGGGCGTGTGGTTGCTGTGGGAACAACGACCGTGCGCACGCTGGAATCGTGGGCAGCCAGTGGCATTGCGCAGGGTGATACGCAGATTTTTATCACCCCCGGGTTTTCCTTCCGGCTGGTGGATTTGCTGGTGACCAACTTTCATTTACCGAAATCCAGCCTCATGATGCTGGTATCGGCTTTTGCAGGGTATGAACCTATCATGGAACTCTATCGCACCGCCATTGCCGAGCGTTACCGCTTTTTCAGCTATGGGGATGCCATGTTGCTGGCACGGTACCACCATGACCCTATTCGACAAATTTAATCGTCATCCGGCTTACCGCATTGCGCTGGTAAGCATCCTTTTGGCATCGCTCGCCAGCCCATTGGCGTGGTGGCGAGCCAAGGCAGCGGCAGAAGAAACCATCGTGACCCTCGCCGCCGATGAAGCCAAGCGTTTATTGGGGCTTTCGGGTTCACGTCCCGGGGTTTTTAGTTATACCGACGTGAACCGCCAGCAAGTGCAAGCGGTTGCCGATGCGATTGTGGGAGGGTTGTTGGATGTCGTGACGATTTACGATGCCCAAGGGCGGGAATTAGCCAAATCCATGTCCCATCCCGGAACGATGATCGCATTAGAGTTGCCGCGCGAATCATCCCGCCACACCCCTCCCCGCTATACCCAATCGCATTACAAAAGCCTGCAATCGCCGTATACCAACTTGTGGTTGTTGCGGGTGTTTGTGCCGCAATACCAATTCGCGGACGACCCAAGAAGCCCGATTGTGGGATACCTTGAGGGCATTCGCATCATGCCCCAGTGGCAACAAAATCAAATTTGGCACAACTCCTTGCTGATGGCGTTGCTGGTAGGCATCGCGTCGCTGGTATGTGGTGCGGTGCTGTATCCGGTGGTGGTATCGTTGATTGCGGAAAATTCCCGTAAAACGCATGAAGTACTGGAATCGAATATCAGCATGATGGAAGCATTGGGGCGCACCATTGCCAAGCGCGATTCGGATACGGGGCTGCACAATTACCGCGTGGCGTGGATTGCGGCACGTATCGGCGAAGAAATGCGGCTTCAGGGTTCTGCCATGCAATCATTGATTGCGGGGAGCTTTTTGCACGATGTGGGGAAAATTGCGATTCCCGATGCCATCCTCCTCAAACCCGGCCCGCTCACCGACAGTGAAATGGCCATTATGCGCACCCACGTTGCGCAAGGTGAAAGCATTGTGGGCGATATTGGCTGGCTGGCGGGTGCAAATGCGGTAGTAGCCGGTCACCATGAAAAGTGGAACGGAACGGGTTACCCGCGCGGGTTGGTGGGCGAGCAAATTCCGATTACCGCGCGTATTTTTGCGGTCGCCGATGTCTTCGATGCCCTCTGTTCCCGACGACCCTATAAAAAACCGATGGAATTCAGTGCGGCGATGGAAATTTTGCAACGGGATGCCGGAATCCATTTTGATCCGAACATCATCAACATCTTTGTACCCATTGCACCCGCGTTATATGAACGCCTGCACCATGCCAACGAGCGCGATGTACGTGGCCTGATGGAGGAAAGGATTAAGCGGCATTTTGGCGTGTAATTGGGTGGAATGGAGGGGAGAGCGTGGAGAGGTCAGTAGAATTGCTTATGCTTGAATTCAATCTGATTACCACCGATCCCACCAGCCACGCCCGCCGTGGCACGCTCACGCTGAACCACGGCGTGGTGCAAACCCCCATTTTTATGCCCGTAGGAACCTACGGAACCGTGAAGGGCGTGATGCCGCGCAGCCTTGAAGAAATGGGGGCGCAAATCATTCTGGGTAACACGTTTCACCTGTGGATGCGCCCCGGGCTGGACGTGATGAAAGGCTTTGGCGGTCTGCACGCCTTTGAAAAATGGAATAAACCCATTCTGACCGATTCGGGCGGCTTTCAAGTATGGAGCTTGGGGGCGATGCGCAAAATCAGCGAAGAAGGTGTGCGCTTCTCCAGCCCCGTGAATGGCGATAAATTATTCCTCACGCCCGAAATCAGTATGCAGATTCAAACGGTGTTGAATAGCGACATCGTGATGCAGTTTGACGAATGCACACCCTACGAAACCAAAGGCCACCTCACCACCGAAGCCGAAGCCCGTGTTTCGATGGAATTGAGCCTGCGTTGGGCGAAGCGTTGCCAAGCGGAATTTACCAAGCTGGAAAATCCGAATGCCCTGTTTGGGATCGTGCAGGGTGGCATGTTTGAACATTTGCGCCAAGAATCGTTGGAACAACTGGTGGATATGGATTTCCCGGGTTATGCCGTTGGCGGCGTGAGCGTGGGCGAGCCAAAAGAAGAAATGCTGCGCATCATGGCGCATACGCCACACCGCCTGCCCGCCGATAAACCACGTTACCTGATGGGGGTAGGCACGCCCGAAGATTTGGTGCAAGGCGTGGCGGAAGGCGTGGATATGTTCGATTGCGTCATGCCTACCCGCAATGCGCGTAACGGCACGATTTTCACCCGCTATGGTGATTTGAAACTGCGCAATGCCCGCCATAAGCACGACCCGCAGCCGCTGGATACCAGTTGCACCTGCCATGCGTGCGCGGGGGCTTCGGGCATACCGTGGGATCAGGGCGGGCGTGATGGATTCAGCCGCGCCTATTTGCACCACCTTGACCGCTGCGGGGAGATGCTGGGGCCGATGCTGACTACCATCCACAATCTGCACTACTATCTGAACCTGATGCGCGAAATACGTGAAGCCTTGGATGCTGGCACGTTTGCTGCTTTTAGAACGCAATTCCAATCCAATCGGGCACGCGGATGTTAGTTGAATGTGTTAGTTGAATGTTAATAGAATGCCGCTTTTTTGGGCTATATTGACACTTGTATCTGTACCTTTTTATCTTTTTACTTTTTAGGCAATAAAACGAGGAAACACCATGAAAGTTAGTGACATTCTGCGCATGAAGGGCAATACCCTCTACACCGCAACTCCCAATGACCTTTTGTTGACGGCTGTCACTTTGATGGCAGAACGTGATGTGGGCTCTTTAATCGTAATGGAACATGGTGAACTGGTCGGTATCCTGACCGTTCGTGAATTAAGCCAAGCCATCGCCAAAATGCAAGGCGATGTGCGCCAAACATCGGTACGTGCTGCGATGGATGATTGCCCCGTCACTTGCACACTGGCCACCGAAATCGACGAAGTACGCCGCATGATGTTAGATCGCCACGCCCGCTATATGCCGGTGATGGACGCAGGCAGACTGATGGGCGTTATCAGCTTCCACGATGTGGCGCGTGCAGTGGTGGATAGCCAAAACTTTGAAAACAAAATGCTCAAAGCCTATATCCACAACTGGCCAGAAGATGGCACCAACGGCAGCGAAGCCCCCAAGCTGTAAGCGTGTAATGGTGTTATGAGCGGAAATACATTCGGAACACTCTTTACCGTTACCAATTTCGGCGAATCCCACGGCGCAGCCATTGGTTGCGTGGTGGATGGCTGCCCCCCCGGGATGGACTTGTGCGAGGCGGATATTCAAGGGGACTTGGATCGCCGCCGCCCGGGTACATCTAAATTCGTCACCCAGCGCAATGAGCCGGACGCAGTTCGGATTTTGAGCGGGGTGTACGAAGGTAAAACCACGGGAACGCCTATCGCTTTGTTGATTGAAAACACCGATCAACGCAGCAAAGACTATGGCAATATCTTGGACACCTTCCGCCCCGGTCATGCCGATTTCACCTACTACCAAAAGTATGGTCGGCGTGATCCGCGCGGCGGTGGTCGTTCCAGTGCCCGTTTGACGGCTCCGATGGTGGCTGCGGGTGCGGTGGCGAAAAAATGGCTGAAAGAAAAATTCGGCATGGAATTTCGTGCGTGCATGACCCAAATCGGTGAATTGCCGATTGCCTTTGAAAGCTGGGAACATGTGCCGAATAATCCCTTCTTCGCCCCCGTAGCCGATGTCAGCGCTTTGGAAGAATACATGGAAGCCCTGCGCAAATCCCATGATTCTTGCGGCGCACGTTTGCGCGTGGTAGCGACGGGCGTACCCGTGGGGCTGGGCGAACCGCTATTCGACAAAATGGATGCGGATATTGCCTACGCCATGATGGGTATCAACGCCGTGAAAGGCGTAGAAATTGGCGCAGGTTTTGCCAGCGTCGCGCAACGCGGTAGCGTGCATGGCGATTCGCTTACCCCCACTGGCTTTGCGAGTAACAACGCGGGCGGCGTGCTGGGCGGCATCACCACCGGACAAGATTTGGAAGTGAGCATTGCCATCAAGCCCACCAGCTCCATTCTCACGCCGCGCGATTCGGTCGATAGGCTCGGCAACCCGATTCAGGTGGTCACCAAAGGCCGCCACGACCCTTGCGTGGGCATTCGCGCCGCCCCGATTGCCGAGGCGATGCTTGCGCTGGTGGTGATGGATCACGCCCTGCGCCACCGTGCGCAAAATGCGGATGTTCCTCCCCATCCCGTTTTTAATCTTTGAATTATTTTGAATTTATTAAATCTTTTCAATATGTCCAACACCACCCCTCAAACCACCCCCGTTCCTCCAGCCGCGCCTGCTACCCCCAATAGCGAGCAACTTTCCGCAGCGGAATGGATGATTCAAGAGCTGCACCGCCGTATGCAGCAAAGTTTGTCCGGCACAGCCCCTTTGTCGCCTGCACCGGAGAAAAATTAAAACCTCGGTAAATCGGGGTGCTTGATTTTTCCGCTGCGCACGAGCATTTTTCCGTATTCGGCGCAGCGGTGCAGGGTGGGGATGACCTTGCCCGGATTCAATAATCCTTTTTCATCAAACGCGGTTTTAATCGCTTGCATTTGGGCATTTTCTTCCACACTGAACTGGGTACACATGCTATTCAGTTTTTCGATGCCCACGCCATGTTCACCCGTCACCGTGCCGCCCATTGCCACGCTGGTTTCTAAAATCTCGGCACCGAATAATTCGCAACGGTGCAGCTGATCGGGGTCATTGGCATCAAACAAAATCAGCGGATGCAAATTACCATCACCCGCGTGGAACACGTTGGAACAGCGCAGGTGGTATTTTTTCTCCATCTCGGCAATCGCTATCAAAATATCGGCCAGCCGTTTTCGCGGAATGGTGGAATCCATGCACATATAGTCGGGGCTGATGCGACCGCTGGCGGGGAAGGCGTTTTTGCGACCACTCCAAAACTTCATGCGCTCGGTTTCGTTCTGGCTGACGGCGATCTTGGTTGCACCCGATGCCGTCAGAACACTCGCCATCCGCGCAATTTCTTCTTCGACTTCCTCCGGCGTGCCATCGCTTTCGCACAACAAAATCGCTTCGGCGTTGAGGTCGTAACCCGCTTTCACGAAGTCTTCGACGGCGGCGGTCATGGGTTTGTCCATCATCTCCAATCCGGCGGGAATAATGCCGGCGGCAATCACCGCTGCTACTGCGTCACCGGCTTTGCGCAGATCGTCAAAACTCGCCATGATGCAGCGTGCCAACTGTGGTTTGGGCACGAGTTTGACGGTCACTTCGGTGATAACCGCCAACATACCCTCGCTGCCAACCACCAAACTCAGCAAATCGTAACCCGGGGCATCCAGCGCATCGCTACCAAAGGTGATGGGATCGCCTTCCATCGTAAAACCGCGCACCTTCAACACGTTATGCAGGGTTAAACCGTATTTCAAACAATGAACGCCACCCGAGTTTTCCGCCACATTGCCGCCAATGGTGCAAGCAATTTGGCTACTGGGGTCGGGGGCGTAGTACAAACCCAGCGGAGCCACCGCTTCGCTAATCGCCAAATTCCGTACCCCGCATTGCACGACCGCCGTGCGGCTGAGGTGATCGATTTCAACAATACGATTGAACCGCGCCAATGAAAGCGTGACCCCTTCCGCATGGGGAAGCGCTCCGCCCGATAGCCCCGTGCCTGCACCACGCGCCACCACAGGCACATGCAGCGCGTAGCAGGTTTTCAAAATGGCACTGACTTGTTCCTCGGTTTCCGGCAGGGCAACCAGCAGCGGGCGTTGACGGTAGGCGGTGAGCGCATCACACTCGTAAGGCGTGGTGTCCTCATCCGTCCAGAGCAGGCAATCCACAGGCACATGCGGTTTGAGTGCTTGTAAAATACGCGTTTGTTGCTCTCTTTTTGATAGTGGATTCATATTTATGTCCCTCATTAGCGTTTTACCGCAGTATCTTATCCCCAAGCAAGCATTGACGGCGTTGGCTGGTTCATTTGCCCGTGCTGCGTTGGGTAGCACGACCACTTCGGTCATCCGCTGGTTTGTCCAACGCTACAACGTGAATATGGCGGAAGCGGCGAATCCAAACATCGCCAGTTATGCCACGTTTAACGATTTTTTCACCCGCGCCTTGAAAACCGGAGCGCGTCCGTTAGCGCAAGCGCCGTGGCTGTGTCCGGTGGATGGGGCGATTAGCCAAATTGGAGCCATTGAAAGCGACCAGATTTTTCAAGCCAAAGGGCATTCGTATTCCACGACTGCGCTGGTCGGCGGAGACAGGACATTGGCGGCGCAGTTTGAAAACGGGCATTTTGCGACCATTTACTTAAGTCCGCGCGATTACCACCGCATCCACATGCCGTGCGATGGCGTGCTGCGGCGGATGATTTACGTCCCGGGGGATTTATTCTCGGTGAATCCGACCACCGCGCGGGGCGTTCCCGGATTGTTCGCCCGCAATGAGCGCGTCGTTTGCGTCTTCGATACCCCGCACGGCGCGATGGTGCTGGTGCTGGTGGGCGCGACCATTGTCGGCAGCATGGCAACCGTCTGGCACGGTGTGGTGAATCCGCCGCGCACGGGTACGCTGTGGGAAAAGCATTACGAAAATAAAGAAGGTAAAGAAGGTAAAGAAGGTAAAGACGCGATTACCCTGCGCCAAGGCGATGAAATGGGACGTTTCATGCTGGGTTCAACCGTGGTGATGCTGTTTCCGCAATCGGCTGGCATGGCGTTTCACCCTGATTGGAAAGCGGCTTTACCCGTGCGCATGGGTGAGATAATGGGAACATGCGATTGATGCAATGGATTCGGTGCTTTTTGCTGGTTTTGGTTGTGCTGCGCTTGCTGACAGGCGCGGCATGGGCGATGCCGTCTCCGGCAATTGTGACCTCTGCACCGATGACCGAAGCCATGTCCTGCCACGAAATCGAATCCGAATCCGAATCCGATATGGCACTCGATGCCGATGTTAGTAGCGCGTTATGCCATGTATGCTGCATGGGCGTGCTGCATACGTTGATGGTGTTGCATATTCCCACCGCCTTACCCCGCCACGCGCCGCCTGTTCACCATGCGCAGGATGTCGCACGCTGGCAACATACACCCGATTTGCGCCCGCCGATTTGATCCTCTGAAAAATTGATTGCACCGGTTTTGCTACAGAATTTGTAGCTACCTATTCACGCCCTGTATGTGTTTTTTGCATTTGCGGCGTTTTTTATCCATTTTTTTGAGGTTTTTATCATGGCAGATTCTGCATCGTCATCTTTTTCTTTTTCATCGCAACACGCCAGTATGTTGCTCAAGTATTCGGGGATTAGTTTTATCTCCGGTGCGGTGAACCACGGTTTTTTCAGCGGTGAGCGTTCGTTGTGGACGGCGGGTATCGGTATCGTTTTATTTGTGATGGGCGCGTGGTGGGAACACCATCTCACCAGCCAAGAAGCCGAAACGCCCAAAACGCTGTTGCAAACCCTGCTATGGGGTACGCTGCTGTCGATTGGCTTGGGATTTTTTACGGGGGGATTGCAGCATTTTCCCGATTCACCCGCCCGCAGTGCTTGGGTCGTACCGGTGGGATTTTTTGTTTCCGTCTTGGCGATGGCAGTCAGCGGCGATTTTGCTTGGCAGCGTAAAGCGTGGCTGTACGTGGTGGGCATCGGATTGGCGACTGGTATAACCAGCTATTC
>JACCEE010644606.1_pt1 | contig 13273 bp, 11 predicted proteins | sample 7449931 | NCBI WGS metagenome assembly JACCEE01 (sample SAMN15323457, study PRJNA562643) | freshwater metagenome | isolation source: river surface water | place: USA:Blue River Watershed | collected 2017-08-19 | reverse complement strand
GTGGTGCTTTGAACTGCACAAGGATTCAGGTCAATATTGAAATCACCATGTTCGCCACCCTTGTAGAACACAAACTTAGTGTTCGTGGGTTGGGAAATGATATCAAACGTGAACCAACCTGAGGCACCAAAATGCACGTTTTTACCATTTGCGCCCGTACCTACTTGGAAAGCAGGACCGACACGTTTTACTTTCACTTGACCGCCTAAATAACTACCCGTTCCCGTCAAAGTACCTTCAAAACCTGTATAGAAATACCAAGATTTGATGTCAGCTTTGCCTTCATTATAGGCTTTGGCATTCAGTTCTTTTTTGATCTCATCAGGAGCAGTCACTTGTGCGCCTGTGAAGCGTACATTCAAAGTGAAACTTTGTTTGGCATCACTCGCACGCACTAAAGTGCCTGTGAACGTTGCCGTGCCGTCTGCATTTTCAACAAATTTGCCGGGAGCTTCTTTGGAGAAGACTAAGTCGGCGGCAATCCCTGGAATCCACGCAGCATGCCCTTGGCTATTGCTGAAAGCATAGCTGTCAGTGCTGGCTTGACTTGCACACAGGGTTTGCGAGGTCAGAATATGTCCCGTGTTACCTGTGGGCATGGAAGTTGTTGGTGTTGTTGGTGTTGTTGGTGTTGTTGGTGTCGTTGGTGTTGTTGGTGTCGTTGGTGTCGTTGGTGTCGTTGGTGTTGTTGGTGTCGTTGGTGTCGTTGGTGTTGTTGGTGTCGTAGGCGTAGTGGCGACAGGACTAGAGCAATCAGGTCCAACAATATTACCTGTGTTATACACCGTAGCTGTCTTCACAAAGGCTTCCAGGGTCGTTTCTGTATATTCCTTATCTAGTGTAAAGGAGAACGTCCCTCCCGTCGTATTCCACTTAATGCCCACAAATCTGGCATCGGTACTGGGATCGACTCCAATTTCGTCAGCTTTAGGACTGGAGCTAACAACATTACTCAAGCAATTGTCAATTCCCAAAACCCAGTGGCTCAAGGCACGCCCTTGAACTTGACTGACTCTGTAGGTCCACGTTTTGCCCACATGAGAAACTAAGCTCACGGCATAGGTAGATTGCTTATTGTCGTTGGGAATTAGGATATTTGTTGAGGTTGGTGGTGTCACCATCGCGTGCGCCACCATAGGACTCAGAATAATGGCAGCAATTGCCGAACATAACGATTTATTTTTCATGAAAATCACCTTCTACCTTGCTTGAATTAACTTTATACCGAGATAAATTTATTATTTTTAGGGGGTAAAGAATCAAATTTAAAAATAAGACTCTCTACTAAATTTAGCACATTTAAGCGCGCCCTCCACCATAATTATGCAAAAATTATGACAAAAGGGGTAATTTACAGACTTAAGGCTTAATGGTGAACTTAAGTGGTTCGTCGTTGCAGATGACTTTAATAGTCTACGCGATAACCGACACGCACTTGATAGTGACCAGAAATATCCATCATCTTGCCTTTGAGCGCATTAGCAGGTAAGTGTGGGATAAAGTCACACCTTTCTTAGAGAAATCAGGTGTTTAAGCTTACTATCCCATTCTTTCCAGACCCCGCCATCACGCACGAACGATGGGTTTCGAGGAGAGCAGTGCTACTAATTTCAGCAGCACTGCAAGTTTTAACGATTATTGCACGAGGAAACTAATCGGTTCATTGCCGTTAAATACGATACTGTTATCGACACGATAACCGACATAAACCGTAAAATTACCTGGTAAACCATTAAAACTGCCATCAAAGATAGAAACAGGCACGGCTGTACTCAATTTAACATTTTGTTGAGCACTGCTGAGACTGCTAATGTTGCCATCCCAAGTTGTCCATGTTGTATTGTTTCGTACAAAAGCACTGCCATTGTAAATTCCAACCATGACAATATCGGCATTTTTACCGATATGCGCAGGGTCTGCATTAATCGATGCACTCAAACTCACATTGTCTGTCTGTGCAATTTTAATGTTGTTCCCTGATCTCTGATTTGATGCAACTTTCAAACCAAAATTTGCTGTTGTGGACAAGGATTTACCTTGCAAATCGATCCCAACACTATTGGTTGCCCCATCGACGGTCACTGTTGCAACATCGCTGTCAACACTGCCTTTAGGTGAAGTGATACGCACCCAATAACTGGTGTTTCTCGTCAACTCTGGCGTGGTGTAGACATTGCTGCTGTCACCAACCGCCCGTGCGGTGTTGCCCGCGCCGCCTTCAAACCATTGGTAAGTGATATTCTTAGACGCGCTGCTGCTGGCAATCGACACGATTAAAGTGGCACTTTGCCCAACTTTTAACACGGTTGCTTTGGGTTGTTGGGTAATTTTCAGGTCGCTGACCACGGTTTCTGCATGGAAGATTAAACTGCCTGAACCGCCATAATTTCCAGAGACGTTGATGAAGTAAGGCGTGCCTGCATTTAAAGTCAATGCGACTTGTGAAGTTTTTTCTTGGTCATCGCTGGTGATGGCATCGTCATTACATAACACTTCGGTTAGCGGATGAGTGCTTCCCGTCCACACCGACAGCACGGTGTCATAGTTGGATTTAAGCGTGGCGAAACTGACGTTTTGCGTGGTGCTTGGGGTGTATTTATACCAAACACTGTTACTGCTGACCCCGCAACTGGGTGTGACTTCAGCCGTTTCATTGCTCGCGCCTGCGGCATTCATGCTGTCATCAAAAGGCAAGCTGTTGATAACTTTCGCAGCACTCAGATTATCATTGGCAGGGGGAGCGGATAAATGCAGCACCAAATTCCCAGATTCCGCAACCACACCATTGCTTAACACCCCGCCGACGTTCACAAAGTAGCTTGTGCCCGCCGTTAAATTGACAATGACTTGAGATTGTTGCGCCCCCATATTGTCATTACAAGCGACTTGGGTTAAGGGCTGGGTTGAACCTGTCCACACAGATAACACGGTGTTGTAATCAGAATCAAAGGTGTCGAAAACCACCATTTGATTGCTGCTGGGGGTATATTTATACCAAACACTGCTCCCACTGCCCGAAATAGCGCAATCGGGACTGGCTTCATTGGCATCGACAGTAGCATTCACGGTGGACTGAATTGCGGTGAAGGGAAATTTAGTGATATTAATCGCATCGCTGAATTTATCATTGGTCAGGGCAGCAACGGGAGTGACGTTAAAAATTAAGTTGCCCGTTTCTCCTGTATAACCACCAATAGCGATGTAGTAGGTAATCCCTGCTTTAAACTGCCAATTTAATTGCGATTGTTTAACGCGGCTGGAGTCATCATTACAAGCGACTTCGGTGAGCGGGTGACTAGTGCCTGTCCAGACTGAAAGATTGGTGTCATAGTCCGAACCGAAAGCATCTAAAGACAATTGTTGATCAACGCTGGGAATAAATTTATACCAAACCGTCGCTTTGTTGTCATTAGAGCATTTGGACATTAATTCGCCCGATTCCGTGGTTGCGCCCAGCGTACTTTGCTGGATGCTGTACGGAATTTTGCCTGTGAAATCAATAGCACTTGCGAGACCGTCATTGCTAGGTGCAGCCCAAGCATTTTGCCCTAAAGAGAGCAACAGCAGGCTGGAAACCCGTGAAAGTTTTGAAGTATTCAACATAAAATTCCCTTAAATTAGCTTACCCATTCAAAACAAAACTTGCATACGGAATCGTATGCAAGTTCATCTTACTGCGCCAATCTTCACAAACCTAAGGTTCAGGTTTGTAAATAGCCTTTATTTCAGCTTGCTCAAAATAGAAGCAGGGCAGGTTCTAATATCTAAATTGATGTCACCATTGTCCCCATAGAGATAATATGACTTGTTTTTAGATTGTGTGATGATGCTGTAATTCAGCCACCAAGAACCGCCAAAGTTGAGATTTTTGCCATTTGCACCGACCCCAAATTGAGGAGAAGGACCTCTGCGAGATAAGGACGCTTTTAACCCTTCATAATAACCCAAGCCCGTCAACGTAGCTGTGAAGTCAGTGTAATAATACCAAGTGGAAGGTTTGACCAAGCCTGTGCTATACGCTTTATAACTCAGTTCTTGCTTGTTCTTTTCACCGGGTAACAGCGCGGTTTTGAAGCCTGACAAAGCCGCATCAAGGTAGAAGCTGTAATTGGGATTGTCCGCTCTGACTAAAGTGCCTTTCAAAGTTGCAGTGCCCGTGTTGCCATCTTCAACTAAAATACCAGGATTAGAATCCAAGAAAATCATGTTGACACTGGCGTTGGCATTGGTTTGCATACTGGGCAACCACAAAGCATGTCCGCCACTGGTGTTATAAATACTGCCGGGAGCGGCATACACACACATCGTGGTTTTTTCGACCACACAAGGATTCAAGTTGATGTTGAAATCACCATGTTCACCAATTTTGTAAAAGACAAATTTGGTGTTGGTGGGTTGTGCATCAATATTGAAATTGAACCAGCCTGAAGCCCCAAATTGGATATTTTTACCATTGGCACCGACCCCGATTTGAAAGGCAGGGCCGACACGACTCAGGCTTAATTTAGAGCCTGCAAAATCCCCTGTCCCTACCAAAGTGCCTGTAAAGCCCGTGTAGAAGTACCATTTGGTCATGTCTACTTTGCCTTCGTTATAGGCTTTAGCATTCAATTCTTTCTTGGGAAGTTCAGACACAGTGGTTTGAAGGCCCGTAAACTTCACATTTAAAGTAAAGCTTTTCTTGGCATCACTGGGAACGACTAAAGTACCTGTAAAATCTGCCGTACCATCGGCATTTTCAACGAACTTGCCGCCCGTTTTGTTGAAAACTAAACTCGTAACCACACCAGGTAACCAAACTGCATGACCTTGACTGGTGTTGAAAGAGTAGCTGTCATTGCTGGCATCACTTGCGCACCAAGTATGAGCTTGTGTCGTAGTTGTTGGGCTAACCGCAGCTTGACTTGCCAGAGGGCTAAGCACAAGGCTGGTTGCAAAAAGAAGGGATACAATCTTTTTCTTCATAAAAATCACCTGTAATGCGATCATTGCAAGGCTTGAAGCGGTTGTAGCCATTCAATTGAGTTTGAATGAATACACCGAGTCTGTTTTGGGGTCTGCTTATCTTCATGGCTACCATGCAAATAAGATTAACCCCTGTGTGGATAAGTCTAAATCTATGCTACCTACCGAATCTCTGGAGGGAAACGAATTGCTTCATTATTAACGTTAAGCACCGAACCTAGCAAAGCATATCCAGTTCACAATCAACATGCTGATGTCTTGTAAAGACTCATTGCTAGTTTTAAGCTTAGCAAATTATTCACAATTCATCTCAAAAACACATAGATAAAGACCCTTTAACAGTACATATTATCGCATGGATTTTATCAGTAAAGCGCGAAATCCCTCTATTAAATATCCCTTTAATATGCAAAACAATCATCATTGTTTACACAGTGTGCTTAAAATTACTAATCATAAGGAAATAGAATGTCTAATCATCCACAAAAAGCTCATCTATACCTATATCTTTTTATAAGTATTTTATATAGCTATATTCCACAAGTGGCAGCCGCAGACTTTCAGGAAACCATCGGCGAGGCACTCAGTGCACGTTGTTTGGATGATGCGCAAACAGGGATCAGCATTGTTGCCTTGCCCAGCGGAAAACCCATTTACAACTATCATGCTGAAATCCCCTTGCTGCCTGCTTCAACTTTAAAAACTGTGACCACCGCAGCCGCTTTGCGCTATTTAAGCCCCGAATATCGTTTTATGACCCAATTTTTATACAGCGGTACTCGTCAAGGGGCAATTATCCAAGGGGATTTAATTGTAAAGGCGGGCGGCGATCCGAAATTAACTTTAGAAAATCTTTGGCAAATTGCCCAGCATTTACGCGGCATGGGGATTCAACAAGTCACGGGAAAACTGTTCATTGACAACCAATTTTTTGATAATTTAACCCAAGCCCCTGCATGGGGTGAAGATGAAAGCAGTCAATGGGCTTATGATGCGCGACTTAGCGCGTTCGCGGTGAATTTTAATACCGTAGCAGTACATGTTTTCCCTGCACAAACGGCAGGCAAGGCGGCACAGGTTTGGCTGGAATCACAACCTTCCTATTTTCAATTGCACAATGAAACCAGCACCAGCAGCCAAGGGAGTACCTCCGTCGCACTGTCTCGTGAACAAGATGAGCAAAATAATGTGCATCTTTATGTGCAAGGCAAGGTTTCACAAACTGCTGAAGAAAAAGTCATTTATTTGAATGTGGATGATCCTAACCGTTATGCAGCGGAGAGTTTTCGGAATGTGTTGAAACAAGCAGGCATTGAAGTGCTTGGGGCGACTGCCTTTGGAAAAATGCCTGAAAAAACACAACTGTTACACAAGCATCTCTCTCCGCCTTTATCAATGATTTTAAAAGAATTAAATACGTTTTCTAATAATTTCATCGCCGAGCAAGTTTTAAAAACCATTGCGGCAGAAGTTTCAAAACAAGCGGGTTCACATGCAGAAGGTTTGCGCTTGGTGCAGGCATTTTTACAAGCTTCAGGGGTGCGTTTGGCGGGGGTGAATTTGGTGGATGGTTCGGGTTTGTCGCGTAAAAACCATGTGACGGCACAGGCAATGACGGATTTTTTAACAGCGGTTAGTAATCGTTTCGATTTAGCACCCGATTTTCTCACCGCTTTGCGGGTGATGGGGGCGCAAGGGGCATTATCACCTCGTTTTTCACATTCGCCCGCCCGCGCCCAAGTTCGTGCTAAAACAGGGACTTTGACAGGAATGAGTAGTTTAGCGGGTTATGTGGCAAATACGCAGGGCGCGGTGTTTGCCTTTGCGCTCTTGCTCAATAATAATCGTTGTGGCTACAGCGGCGCGGATGTGATTGAAGATAAAATCGTGAATGCAATTCATCAATTAACCGTGAGCAATACGCCAAAGCCTTGATAAGCTGAGTTTGGAATAATGGGATACGCTGGAAAATGAAGCACATCCTTCGTGTGAAAATGCTTAATCCCAGGAGAGCTTTCTCGATTCAACTGCGTCACGCCCAAAAACATTTTAAAGCAGCTATCATTGAGTCCTTGAGAAAAATCTTTCTAAACTTCTTGTGATGTGCGTTTCCTGTTTCAGGGTGGAATACGCTACGTTATTTCACCCTACAAAATATTTTCGCTACAACATTCTGAATGTATTAAACTTTTAGCTCTTTCTCATCCCGAATACACAATAAAAAAAGTCTCAATATTTCAAATGAATATTGAAACTTTTTTAATATTCAGCACCCACAAAAGTGCAAAACAAACATGGTTAACGTTTTTTACGTTTATTCGGGGTTGAGGAGGTCTCAGGCTTCGTATTTGCGGGCGGAGGTGCAACACGCAATTTTTGCCCCAAACGAATGCGATTATGTTTAACTCGATTCCACGCCGTAATTTGTGCGACATTACGACCATAACGTTTTGCAATATTAAAAACGGTATCACCGCGTTTCACAATATGATATTCCACAACGGGGGGCGGTGGCGGCACAACTTGGCTGTTATCCATAGGCGACACCGTCGTTTCTACCATTGCAGGATTTTCATCTTGCGTATCCATCTCGGCGCACCCAGCCAAAAACAAGCTCGACAAACCCAAGGCAAGCATTGCCAACTTTTTCGTTAACGTCATATAAAACTCCAGAGAAGTGAAAAATACGGGGGGTTATAACTACAAACTAACACGTAAACCTGTATTAAATTACGTATTAAAAAAATTAAGGCTCAAGCTATAATCGCCACACGCAAAAACTGTGACAGTTTCTAAGTATCACTGAACCTACTCATGATATATTACATATTCAATGAGTTAAAGAAACTTTTTCCAGCAAACTGGGTAACTTTTCCCAGACAGTGTCTAATAATTGACCTTGTGCGCTGGCAGTTGGATGAATTCCGTCGCTGAGCACCAAGCTCGGATGACCCGCAACCCCTTCCAGAAAAAAGGGCACTACAGCAACCTGATATTTTACAGCCAGTTGCTGAAAGCTCTGAGAAAATTCTTCAGTATAAGTTTTTCCGTAATTGGGCGGAATTTTCATCCCCAATAACAACACTTTTGCCTCCGCCTGCTGCGAAAGCTCAATCATTTTGCTCAAATTATGACGCATCTCTTGCAAATTCAAAGCGCGTAAACCATCATTCGCCCCCAACTCCAAAATGACCACGCTTGGGCGATGTGTTGTTAAGGCCTTGGGAAAGCGCACCAAACCACCACTGCTGGTTTCACCGCTGATACTTTCATTGATCACTTGATAAGGATAAGCTTGCGTCTTGAGACGCTTGCTTAATAAGCTAACCCAGCCATCAGCCACGGCAATGCCATGTGCCGCACTTAAACTGTCACCAAACACCAAGATGACAGGAGGCGTAATTGCTGCGGTTTCAGCTTGTGTCAAGGAACTGACTCCCCAGAAATTTAAACAAAGGAATAAGAAAATGAATCGTTGCATGACAACTCCAGCCATAGTAAGGGGGCAGCACTTGGGAAAACAAGTACACGCGCCCGAAGGAAATCTAACTATTTTAAGCGATATTCAATTTGAACTGCACGCAGGTGAGGCGGTCGCGATTGTTGGTGCGTCAGGTTCAGGAAAATCCACCTTGCTCGGTTTACTGGCAGGTTTAGATAATCCAACACAAGGCTATGTTGAATTATTTGGCAAAAATTTACAAATCTTAAGTGAGGATGAACGCGCCCAATTACGGGCGGGTAAAGTTGGATTTGTGTTTCAATCCTTTCAATTATTGCCCAGTTTGACAGCCTTGGAAAATGTCATGTTGCCTTTGGAATTGGCAGGACAAAATAATGCCCACAAGATAGCAGAAGATTTATTACAACAAGTCGGCTTGAGTGCACGTCTGCATCACACCCCGCAACAACTCTCAGGGGGCGAACAGCAACGGGTTGCCTTGGCACGCGCCTTCGCCAGTCAGCCACAAGTGTTATTTGCCGACGAACCCACAGGCAATTTAGATGAAGCCACAGGCATGCGCGTGATTGAATTATTATTTCAACTGCGTGAAAAAACAGGGACAGCCTTGGTGCTAGTCACCCATGACCATGATTTAGCGGCGCGTTGCGACCATATTTATAAACTCGGTGCAGGGCGCGTGTTGAACGAATCTTTTCGTGAAACCTCCTGTGATGCCGCCCTGATTTGAGAACACTCATGCCTTGGTTTAAAAAAAGCGACCGTCACTTACATTTAGTTATTCCCGACTTACTCGCGAGCAATGCCGTGGTTTCCCCTGATTTGTCATTGCCTGCCTTGGGGAAATTACTGAGTCGTGCCCAAATGGAAACTTGGGAACATCCACATTTTCACAGCAGCTTATTTCATTTATTTGGATTTTCTCCCAACCCATCCGAGACTTTGCCGGTTGCTGCTCTCAGCGGTTTAATCGATGGCAAGACCGATGGAAATATTTATTTACGCGCCGATCCCGTGTATTTACAAGCAGATCGCGACCGTTTGGTGCTATTCGATGCGCACAGTGCGGAAAATATTCACCCTCAAGAAACAGCACAGATTATGCATGAATTAAATGAATTCTATGCGACAGAGGGCTTAATTTTCAGCGCGCCGCATCCCAAACGTTGGTATGTACAAGTCCCTGAATTACCCGAAGTCACTTTGTATTCCGTCAACGATGCCACAGGGCATGATATTCGGAATTATATGCCGACGGGGGCGCAACAAGCGCGTTGGCGCAATCGTATCAATGAGATTCAAATGTTACTGCATCAAAGCCCTGTGAATGCTGCTCGGGTGGCACGGCATCAATTGCCGATTAATAGTTTATGGTTTTGGGGTGCGGGGACTTTGCCAAGCGCGATTGCGCCACGTTGGCAACAAGTCTGGGGCACTGAGGAAATTGCGCAGGGACTCGCCTTACACACCCAAACCGCTTATCTGAGCTTACCCAAGGAGAGCCATGATTTTTTAGCAAAGCTCCCGCATGGAGACAGTTTAGCGATAATCACCCCAAATTCTTCAGAATTATCTGACAGAGAACAATGGCTAATTAACCTTGAAAAAAATTGGTTTAATCCATTAATAAGCGACTTAAGACAGCGCACATTGGAAAATGTGTGGATTTATCCCTGCCATCATAAAGTCTTTAAAATAAATGCCACTCATTTATGGCGATGGTGGCGTAAACCACAGTCTTGGCAGGTGTTTTTATCGAAGGAAAAGGATTAACTTTTTATTTTTAAAAGTAAAAAAGTAAAACCTACCATTAATCGTATAAAAACCGCAAATAACTCTATTTTTTAAGTTATTTTGCCAAGATCATCTATTCTCTGAGAGTCTGGCGATTTTTAAATAGGTTTTACAATTAAAAATTGCAATATAATCATGTAATTATATTGCACAGATTTGTGGATAACTTATGATGAGTGCAGCCTTACATACAAGCTATAACGTGTCTAAAGGCACTTTATTAGTGGTTGATGATTTGCCTGAAAACCTTGTGGTATTGACTGATTTTCTAGAGTATGAAGGTTTTCAGATATTGCTTGCTTACGATGGTAAACAAGCGCTTGCCATGACTGAGCAATTATTACCTGATCTCATCTTGTTAGATGTGCTAATGCCTGAATTAGATGGCTTTGAAGTCTGTCGTTATCTAAAATCGCAACAAGATACCAAACACATTCCCATTATTTTCATGACAGCTTTGTCAGAGACTGTGGATAAGGTCAATGGCTTTAAACTCGGCGCGGTGGATTACATTACCAAGCCTTTACAGCGTGAGGAAGTGCTGGTTCGTATTCGGGCGCAAATCGACTTTCATAACTTACAGCAGCAATTGACTCAGCAAAATCAGTTTTTAAAAACGGAAATTGAACGCCGCAAACAAGTTGAACGCTCCCTTCAAAACACCGCAAGTTTATTGGCAGAACGCACTGCCCTGCTCGAAAAACGCAGCATAGAACTACAACGCCGCAATGATGAACTGGATCGCTTTTCCACGATGGTGACGCATGAATTGCGTGATCCGTTAGGCTGGGTAGTGACTAAAATTGACACCTTGCTCGCCAGCTATACGTTCAATATGCACTTAAGCGAATCCTTGCATGAGATTAGCGATAAGTCCGAATCCATGTTGAACAGCATTGATGCCTTGCTCTCGCTTGCCACGATATTGCGAACCAACTATGTGCGGGTGTTGCCCTTAGATATGTTATTGATGTTGCGTAATCTGATAGACACACGACTTGCTTATTTAATTACGGAGCATCAAGGAAAAATTATTTTGCCTGAGAATTTACCGCTGGCAAAAGGGCATTCGATTTTAGTCGAAGAAGTCTGGGTAAATTATTTGAGTAACGCGCTTAAATACAGTGGTGAACCAGGGGCGATTTATGTCGGAGCAGAGGAGGGAGAGGAAGGCATGATTAATTTTTGGGTACGCGATCAAGGGCGAGAACTCAGTGCCAAAGAATGCGACTCCTTATTTAATCCACCACAGTATTTGCAAGAGAAATCTGCCAAGGCGCATGGTCTAGGTTTATTAATTTCACGGCAAATTGTGGAAAAGTTGGGGGGGAAAGTCTGGATAGAAAGTAAACAAGGAATTGGCAATACGTTTTATTTTTCATTGCCGAAGGCAGAATAAGTGGAGCGGGTGATGGGAATCGAACCCACGCTATCAGCTTGGGAAGCTGAAGTTCTACCATTGAACTACACCCGCTTAACTAGGCTAACTATCATACGCAAAGCTGTGAAGAGAGTCAAGTTTTCACCGCATGTGACGCAAGGTTTAACCCTCACTTCACGGATTTCCGCATCACTGTCGTGCATTAAGTTTCAAGGCATGCTTACCTCTAAAAATCCTTACATCCTTGTGAAGTTTCTCACTGCTCAAACAAAAAGCCCCGACATCATCGACATCGGGGCTTTTAAACAAGAAAATTCTACGGGTTAATTAAGACTCTTTTTTCAAAAAACTCATCATGCTTCTTAAATCATTTATTTGCTGTTTTAATAACATATTTTCTTGTTCTAATTGTTTATTCATTAACTGACTTTTTTCTAATTCATGTTTCAATTCTGGTTTCAATTCTGGTACTTGATAATGAATTTCACCGTTCAAGTTTAAATTCAAATGTATATAATTTTGACCTGCTAAATGTACCACTGATTTTTCACTAAGATTAAATAGCTCTGACAATTCCGTGTGTAACACTGCTGCAACCTGTTTTAATCTCGAAAGATTGATGTCTGTTTCTCCTCTCTCAATTTTGGCATAAGCATTCACAGAAATTTCTAGTTTGCCTGCCATTTCCTCTTGTGACCATCCTTTGAATAAACGAATAAATCTGATTTTTTCGTGAATTTCCATAAATACCAACTCTCAGTATGGGAAATAACAACCGTAGTAAGCTGTTTTTTTGACTACAACTTATTTAATATAGCTACTAAATTCAATTTATTAGCGATTAATAAGATAGTAATCAGTGTACATTATGTTAGTAATGATAACAATAGTGCTTTTTTCTTGTTCTGTTACTGAAATTCAGGGGGGAGAAAAAGCTATCAAAGCACAAAAAATACTTGAGAAAATTTCAAACTAAGCATTAATCATGCATTGTATAATTTTTTTAACACAATAGGGAGTCATCATGAGCGGTTGTAGAGATTGTAAAACATGTACTCGTAGTGGGATAGGTAAATTATTTATGTTTCCATTTTCAGTTGGTTATGCAATTTTGCTTTCTTGGAATATAGGTCTTTTCATTAAAAAATGTCCTCAATGTGGTCACGCATTAAGTGAACATTCAAAACGTTCAGATGGTTCTTTTATTGATTGATTTATCAATCATTCCTTAAAATAAAGGAAAACAATAAAAAGCCCCGAAAATCTGGGCTTTAAACGCATTGTAAAACGTCTTAGCTGGTCGGGGTTTGTAACCCCGACTGGAACGTTTAAGAATGTCGAAATAAGCTGAAACGTTACGGTGCAGGTTACAAACCTGCACCAGCCTTTTGTTAATATCGGGGCTTTTAAACAAGAAAATTCCATAGACTCATTAAGATTCTTTTTTCATCCCTAATCCGTCGAAGTCTCATCTTCTTCCACATCAAAAGTTTCTTCATCACTCAGCAACTCATTGGGCAAATCTTGCATTGCCAACAACTGAGTTAAGCTGGGCAATTCGCTCAAATGCTTCAGATTGAAATGGTCTAAAAAAGCGCGGGTTGTGCCATATAAGGCAGGTCTGCCGGGGCTGTCGCGATGCGCTAATATCCGAATCCATTCGTATTCCT
>JACCEE010267601.1_pt1 | contig 13275 bp, 18 predicted proteins | sample 7449931 | NCBI WGS metagenome assembly JACCEE01 (sample SAMN15323457, study PRJNA562643) | freshwater metagenome | isolation source: river surface water | place: USA:Blue River Watershed | collected 2017-08-19 | reverse complement strand
CACTATATATAATAAGAAAAAGATATATATAAGTATATATATATCCAAAAAGATTTAGACATACGTCTTTTCTCTAACGAGATCGTAAAAAGTATTTTTGATAAATTCAAGAAAACGAAGTTTAAGATTGCCGATGGCAACAAACTCTTCTCAAAGAGAATTTAAAACTTGGAATAGACTACATTAGATAGTGAAATTTTAATGAGTTATAATTGATTTGATAATTTGCTCAAATAAAATCTAACTACTTAAAAAAACAGCATTTAAATGAGTTTTTAAATTATTTGACATTTTTTAAAGTTATGTTAGAATTAATTTACCAGATACGAATGACAATTAGAATTTTCAAAAAACACTATGAGCAAGAAATTTACTGACGATGATTATGCGAAATTATACGAACTCGGTTATAAATTTTTACCGTTATCAATGTGTGGTAGTAAATTCCAAATGACTGCCAACGAATTTTCAGATAGTTATCAGTTAGACAAAAAAGCACAACTCTCTTATGAATCTGGCCGCACGGACGGATATGAAAAAACTCTAGATATTCTACACAGTTCTGCCGCCGATGGAGATTTTAAATCTACCCAGTATTTATTAGCAGAAGTTGCTTCAACTAAAGACGAAGTTAAGAAGTCTGGCACAGTAAGTGTAGTAGAGAAAAAAGCAGTTAAGAAAAAAGATGGACTATCTCACTTAACTAACCCTAAATTGTTAAAAGATAAATTAAAGTAATGGAGTAATTATGAAAGATAGAATAACTATTGAAGACATAGAAAATAATATTAAAGATATTGAGATAGTAAAGCATACTACTCAATCTGGTAAAATATTAAGGTGGGCTGTCTTGATTACTGATAGTGGTTTCTCTGTTACTGGTAAACCATCTGCTGCTGTTAACCAATTAAATGATAATGAAGAGATTGGAACAAAGATAGCAATAGAAAATGCCAAAGAAGAAATGTGGGCATTAATGGGTTATCATTTATCAATTCAATTAAAAAATAATATGTGATAGATTTGCTCTGTAAGCATTGCTGGCGATGCGTCGGATTTGTAACCCGAAGATAGTATGTTCGATTCATACACAGAGCACCAAAATTCTAATTTACATTATTCTTTACCGTATACCATGCTTAACCAATAATCAAACTCTTCTTTTGTTTTAACATAATCTGGAACGATTATATTTCTTTGAGCAAGGAATGGCTTTATTTTTTCAATATCAAAGTCTTTAACTTCTGCTTGTATTTGTGATAAATTTACTTTTGCTCTAGCCATATTAATCTTCTATTCCTGGATATAATGCTATTACAAGTGAATATGCTAATGAACCTAAAACTAACATAGCATTACCAAAACTTCTTTCTGTTAAATCAGCACCACCATACCAACATAAAGATAAAAATCCTAAAAGTGAAAATATATATATTACTAATCTTTTTTTACTCATCATAACCTCTTCCAAAACCTAAATAAATATTAAACACAAATAAACTTATATTGATTGATACTGTATGTGGAAATCTATCTACATAAATACCTAAACCAAAACCTCTTAAAATACTGATACTAAACTTGTCTGGTGAACCCATAATTAACTCCAAAATAAAATATATGTGAAAGGATTAAATAAAATTAAAAACATTAGATAGTTCATTTCTTTTTTCCTTTTGGTTTATCTTTACCAGCCAACGATAGAGCAATTGCTACTGCTTGTTTCTGTGGCTTACCTGCTTTCATTTCATTACGAATGTTTTTAGATATTCCTTTATCTGTCTTTGCTTCTTTACCTTTTACTAATGGCATAATGTTCTCCTATAAGTTTGTGAATACAATTTTTCAAAAAAAATTTTGTGCTATATATAACCCTATTGTGAATAATGATAATTCTCTCCAATAGTTTAACAATAGAACATAACTAATTATGAAATATTTTTGAATTTTTCTAAATATAAATCCTATTGAACTAAATATAAATAATAAGATAGATAAAATATATGCTATACGATATCTTTCAATTAAAATAGATTCAGTCAGTATAACTAGTGTTAGTATCAATAAGGTTATCAACATCTTTAATTCCAATAGAGTATAATGCTTGTTTATAATCATTAACATTAACTATACTCAACAAATGTCCAATGATTTGATTTTGAATTAGTTCCATTGTTTTTACAATGTCGTCTTTATACTTTTCTAATCCTAATTCATATTTTAGATAAGTTTTATCTTTTGGTTCTAAATCTTTTTCTGCTTCATTAAAAATGTCTTTTGGTTTTTTACATTGATAATCTTCTTTGGCAAAAACTAATTCAACAGCATCTTTAAAAATAAATTCTTTTACTTGATCAAATGGAACAGACTTAATGATAATTGCTTCATTAAATTTTAAATGAGGTTTTGTAGGTTTAAGTCTTTTTTTCATATACAATTCAAAACTAGTATTTATAACTAAATCTTCATTTTGAAATAAAGCATATATTCTTGGAACTAATTCTAATTGTTTTTTAAATTCACTGTATTTCATTACCGTATTTCTCTTCTAGTAATTTATTTATTAAATCACTTCTTGTAGGTTTTTTAACTTTTTTAGAACTTTTAATTTCAGAATCTATTTTATCAACAAATCTTTCTTCAATGAATACTAAACATTGCTTGTATCCTTGCTTTTGTTTCTTTCTTAAATATTTTAACTGACCGTTCTTTTGAATTTCTTTATGTCTTTCAGATTTGGCAGCCTTTTTTTCTTGCTCTTGTAATTCTTGTTTTTTCTTATCAAGAATGTTTTTTATATCTGAAGTATCTTCTTTATCTGTGGAAATTTTACTTTGTAATAAGGCTGCTATACTCATAATTATATTGACATTGTTAATTTTTAATTTATAATAATTTATTATATTTGAAAATAAAAGAATGTCAACTAATTTCGTAGAACCAGATGGAAGTTATTATAGAAATACTAACTTCGGTAAGATAGATCCAGATACTGGAAACAAGATTCCATTACTCAATGATACTGAATGGTATTGGAGAACAAGACTACTTAATGCTACACAAGAAGAAACAGTAGAAATATGGGATATGCTACTTAACCCTAAAAACTATGGACTATTAGACAGAGATTTAACAGATTATGAAACTACTGAAATACAAAGAATGCTTTGTAAAATAGATAGAGTATATCTATCACAAGTAGTTATTGGAGATGATCCAGAAAGTAAATGGCACTTAATATTAACCAATAAGTGGTTATATGAAAGGTGTAGAGAGCATGAAAGAAACCCAGACGGACATTTAGATTTATGGCCTCGTGGACATTTTAAATCTTCTATTGCTGTTAAACTATCTATTATACAAGAACATTTAATTAACCCTACATTAACTGTATGTTTAATTGGCTATGAAAAATCTTTTGGTGAAGCAACCATTAAATTTATTCGTGGAGTATATGAATATAACAATACATTAAAAACATTATTTCCAGAAATATTTTATGAGAACCCTAGTAAGGAAGCAAGAACTGGACATTGGACTTCTGATCAAATTTATTTGAAACCCAATGCTGAAAACTCATTTCCGTCTTTAACTTGTTGTGGTATCTTTAAATTAAATACTGGTTCTCACTATGATATGATTTATTATGACGATATTGTGGTTAGAGATAATGCTACAAAAGTTTTAATGGCAAGAATGAAAGAGTCTATTACTAACTCTTTTTCTATGTTAAACAAAGGTGAAGTTATTAGAAGAACTGCTATGGTAGGAACTCGTTATCATAAAGACGATCCATATAATTGGATAATTGAAAAAGACATTATGAGAACAAGAGTTTATACTGCTACTCATAATAAGAAATTAGACGGTAATCCAGTATTCTTAACCAAAGACGAATGGGAAGAAATTAAAAAAGGCGATCCATATCAAGTTGCTTGTGACTATATGATGAACCCTATCACTGATGCTACTGCTATCTTTGATGTAAAGAAATTAAAGAAATTTGATACAGTAAGACCTATGGATGTATTCATATTGGTTGACCCTGCCGATAGTAAAAAAGAAAAATCAGACAGAACTGCTATGCTTGTTATTGGAGTAGACGAATATCATAATAAGTATTTATTAGACGGTATAGCAGATAAATTAGAATTAGACGAAAGATGGAAAACATTAAAATCATTACATAAGAAGTGGAGTGATTTCTGTGATTATCAAGGAACTACCGTTAATGTCTATTATGAAAAGTTTGGTATGAATTCAGACATATCAGCAATGAAAGTTTTCATGGAAAATGACAACTATGATTTTGATATTTTTCCAGTATCTTTTGGAACATTAGGTAAATCTACCAAAGAAGCAAGAATTAGAAGAATATGTGGTGATGTTAATAGGGGTAAGATATATCTACCTAAATATATTATCAAAGACGATATCTGTTATACTTGGGAAATGGTAGATAGTGAAGATGGCATTGTATTTGAATTTAAGAAATCTAATTTATTTGAAGGTAATTCTAAATATCACGAATCAGAAAACTCTATTGAAAGAAAAGTAACTAAAACAATGCTACCTATTGTTGGAACTGATTATGAATTAAGAAAATATGATTTAACCATTGAATTAATACAAGAAATGTTAGACTTCCCTTATGGTAAACATGACGACTTACCAGATGCTTTTTGTAGAATTTATGATGTTCCAGATTTAGTAGATTTGGTTGGTTCATCAAAATACGAAGTAGTTAACCCAGAATTTGAGTATTGACTTTATTCAATAAAAATATATAATAAAAGATTATAGGTATATATATTATGGCAGATACAAATAACAATACTGGAAAGTTTACAGATGTTAATATTTCTGATGAAATCAGAAAAGAAAACCCACATTGGGACGAAGAGTTTGAGTTTCATTTAAAGAACTCTTATGTAGATATTAAAGAAAATAAAAACAAAAAACCTTCTAGCAAAATTCTCACAATTAATCATTATAAGGATAACGAATGAAACAAAAAGTTACCAAAGATAAATTAGAAATTTGGATAGAAGATGTTTTAATGCAATCATATCCTAATTACCCTTGGTATGCTGAACTAAATACTCATACTGGACAAATTGGTGTATGGAATCTTGCCATTTCTGGTTCTTATGGATTTAGTTTAAATATGTATAAATCTAGAACTTGGAGTGAATTAAAGAAACTAGTATTGAACTATGGTGGTGAATTACTAGAAAGAGCAAATTTACCTAGAATGGCTACTGAACAATTTGTTGAAGAGTATTTGGCTGCTGCTGAAAGAGAATTAAATAATAGTATGACCATAGTAGGACTTGATACAACTAAATAAAGAAGAGAATTATGGAATTATCATTAACTGAAACACAGAATTTATTAAAAGAAATAGACGATAAACTTTACTCTGAAAAATATAAAGATTTAGATAAAGAAGGTAGGGGAGATGACGACTTTGAAGAAGATATGTTAGAACTAGCAGAAGAAGCATATAATAGTTCAACTGATTATCTAGAAACATACAAAGTTCGTGAATGGGTTGATGCCTATATGTTATATAATGGACAACATACAAAAGACACAAAGTTTTTTGATAAGAACCGTCCACATTACCTATCAAAGTTTTTTATTCCAAAGACTTATGAATTTATTATTACACAGACTGCTTATGTTAAACAAGCAATGTTCTCTGGTAGCCATTTAATAGATTGCCAAATTTATAATGATTATGACAAAGAAGCACAGATACAAGCAGACTTCTTTAAAACATTTTTAGAATACAGATTAAAGTCAGAAAAGAATTGGTTCTATAAACATATTATAGCACAGTATCAAGATTCTCATTTAACAAATTTCCCTTGTTCAAAAGTTGCTTATGATTTTAAAAAGCAACAAGCAATAGTAAAACCAATATCTGTTGAAAGAATTAGAATTCACCCACAAGCAGATCCATTTGACCCAGTAAATAGTTCACCTTATCTCATACACATCATTCCTATGTATGTTTATCAAGTTAAGAAAAGAATGAAATCTAAAGGTGATGATAAGTGGTTAGAATTATCAAATGATGATTTAGTTAGAACAGTTCACACATTAGAAAATGATGTTGCTTCTGCTAGAAATGACTTTGAATCTGATATTGAAAACAATGATGGAGATACTTCATTAAAAGACCACCAAATTGTATATGTTCACGAAAACTTTATTATTGGTGAAGATGGTGAAGATTATTGTTTCTACACATTAGGTAGCAATAAATTACTATCTAAAATTTACAAAACAAAAGAATTATATTTTCACGGTAGACCATTTGTTATTGGTTCAGTAATGTTAGAGAGTGGTAGAGTTTATCCTAAATCTCCAGTAATTCATGCTAAACCATTACAAGAAATGTTAAACGAATTACAGAATATGAGCAATGATATCAAGAGAAAAGTGGCTATGCCTAATTATCTTGTATCTAGAAAAGTTCACGACTTATATGCTTTGGAATCTGCTAAACCTGGTTCATATATTAAGGTTAATGACCCAACAAGTGATATTGTTCCATTAAATACACAGACACAAGCAAATGGACTACAAGAAGGCATTATGACTGCTGCTACCCATATTGATGATATGCTTGGTAGATATGGTATTTCAACAGCACAATCAAGAGCAAATGCTAATAGTTCAGTAGGTGGTATGCAGCAACAAGCAAGTTCTGCTAACTTAATCAGTGAATTATATTTATCTACATTTATTGAAACTTATGTAGAACCATTATTAGAAATGTATCTAGCAGTAGAATTACAATACAATGGAACTAATAAAGAATTAGTTAAGAAAATTTTCAAAGATTATGGTGTAGAAGATAGAGCATTAGAAAAAGGTGTTCAACCAGAAGATTTACCAACTCAATTATCTAAAATGAATAAAGAGTTAAAGATTGGTATTAATGCTGCTGTTGGTGCTTCTAACCCAGATATGAAGTTCCAAAAGATTATTGCTACATTATCACAATTATCTAAACTTGCTGCTGAAATGAACCCAGCAATGCCTTATAATATGGAAGAAGTTATTAAAGAAACTATGTCTATTCAAGGTTATAAGAACCCATCTAGATTTATTAAGAAATCAGAAGATCCAATGATTGCTCAATTACAACAACAAGTTCAACAATTACAACAGCAATTACAGACAAAAGAAAATAACCCAGAATATATTGCTGCTGAAATAGAAAACTTAAAAGCAAAATCACAAGAAATGCTTGCTAATGTTAAATCAAAAGAAGTTGATGTTGAATTGAAATTAGCACAAAAAGAATTGACTACAAATAAAGCAATAGAGTCTGGTGTTCAAGCAACATTTGGAGCAGTTCAAGCAGCCGTAGCATTGGCTGAAACACAAGAAGCATCTCCAATAGCAGATCACATTCTAGAAAGTAGTTTAAAACTTAATAGAGAAGAACAACCTACTAATGTTCAGCAATATGTTCCACAAGAACCTATAATGCCACAACAAGGTATGGAAACAATGCCTACAGAAATGCCTATGGAACAACAAGTTAACCCACAGCAAGTTAATCCAGAAAGTGCTTTTGAAGGGTTCAATCAAGGAATAGAAACAACAAGGGCTGATTAATATGGATTTTAACACAAATGTAAAGAATATGTTCCGTATGGAAGAAACAAAAGAACAAAGAGTTATCAGTGATACTGTTGAAACAATCAACGATATTGAAATGATAAAAGAATTCTTCAATTCAAGACAAGGTAAGTTGTTTTTGTCTTGGTTTGATGAAGTTAAGACTGATTTATACGAACAACTAGAATCTTGTTCTAGTGAAGATTTAGTAAAAATTCAGGCTAACATTAAAGCAGTAAAATTGCTAACAACAGTATTGAATGACAAGTTTGAAGAATTAGTGGACTTAAAAGAAAAAGTTCAAGAGTTCATACGATAACTTGACTTTTGATATTTACATTTATAATAATATATTTAAGGAAAAATTATGACAAAGAAAACTGAACTAAATTACGAAGATAAATTAGAATTAGGAACAGAGAAAAAAGTAGAAGAAAACAAAACTACTAATTATGTTGATCCTAACGAAGAACTATTTGATAATTTAATCAAAGAGAAAATTGGTAGTGGTTCTATCAAGATTTCAGAAGAAGATTTATTTGATGAAGAAGAAAATAAAGAAGAAAAGAAAATAGAAGAGAATAATTCAGAAGAAATTGAAAAAAAAGAAGAAGAAAAAAAACAAGAAGAAAAAGTAGAAGTTTCTTCTGAATTAGAACAATTAAGAAAAGAAAAAGAAGAGTTAATGGCTTTGAAAGCAGAATTGGAAAGAACCAAAGAAATGCTTTTAAAGAAAGAAGAAGTTAAAGAAGAGCCAAAACAAGAAGTTTCTAAAAAGACTTTGAAAAAAGAAGAAAAAGCAAAGAAACTTGAAAGTGGCTTAATGAAAATTCTAGAAGGTGAAGTTGATGCTATTGAAGAATTAAAAGAAGCATTACTTGCTGACGAAGAAAGTTCAACAGATATTGAAACTCTTGTATCTAAAAAAGCAGAAGAAATTGCTAATAAGAGAATACAAGAATATGAGCAACAAAAACAATTTATTGAATTTAACAATAGTTTCGTTGCTAAACATAAAGAATTAAATAATGATGCTTTTATGCACATTTTTAATGACCAGTTGGGTAGACTTGCTGGTTCTGCTGAAGGTAGTGGCTTAACCTTGGATGGATTATACGATAAAGCATTAAAGAACTCAAAAGACTTTGCTGCTAAACTCGGTTTTAATCAGAGTCCTCAGAACTCCGAAGAAGATGATTCTGAAATGAAGGCTAAATTAGAGAAGGCGAAGGCTGCCTCTGTTACAGACACTTCTGCTGTTAGTGTATCTAGCACAAAGAAGAAAGAAAGTGATAAGTTGGTAACTGACAAATTCTTATTCAAAAGTTTTTTTGAAAATTTTAATTCATAACAGTCAATAACTATAGGAGATAAAAAATGACTATTAATACAACTACAGTGACCTCCGGGGCACAATTTATAACAGAAAGATTACTTTCTGACTTCCACAAAGCCACTCGTTCTTTGGCTAGATATCGTCAGTTCGCAAGCCGTGATATCAAGCAAGGTGCTGGCCGTGGACAACAAGTTACTTGGACAGTTGCTAACAAATTAGCACCTGCTGCTCCAATACTAGAAACAAACACAACACCAGTTGAAGATATCACATCTTACAAGGGTGAGTGCTTGATTCAAGAATATGTAAAGGGAACACCTTTCACAAAGAGATTAGAAACTGTTTCTCAAATTGATGTGAAGAAAATGGCTGAAGACAATTTGGCTGTTGCTTGTGCTGAATCTATTGAGATCTACGGTGCTCGTCCTGCTTTTGCTTCAACAAACATTAAAGTTGCTCCAGTTGGTGGAACTTCATTAACAGATGTAGAATTAACTGATACAACTGCTGGTGCTTTCTCAACTGTTAACGATGCTGCTTTAACATTGTCACATGTTTTAGACATTTCCACAAAAATGGCTGAAATGGATGTTCCAATGAAAGACGGAAAATACTATGCTGTTGCTCGTCCTTCCACATTGAAGAATTTCAAGAAGGAATTACAAGATATCAGCCAATACACTTCCGAAGGTTTCATGAACATCGTTCGTGGTAAAATCGGTGAGTATGACAATATCGTTTTCTTACAACAGACAGCAGTTCCATCACAAGCATGGACAAATGCTAAATCTGACGAAGCATTCTTCTTCGGTGCTGATAGCATTGTTGAAGTTGTGGTTGAGCCAGAGCATATCATTGCTAACGTTCCTGCTGACTTCAATAGACAGCATGCTTTAGCATACTATGCTTTATTGGGACACTCATTAATCCGTAAGGATAGAGTTTTCCACTGGGCTTCTGCTTCCTAATCGGAAAATGTAATTAAGGGGTGGACTTATTCACCCCTTTTTTATATAATTGAAATATAACCTTAAGGAAAATATCATGGATAAAAAAGAAATGAGAGAAGTTAAAGAATTACCTAAAAAAGATCCGTTAAAGCAATTTGCTCCTAAACAGAAGCCAATTCAAAAAGACGGTGTTAAAAGTAAGTAATAGGAAAGTAATATGAACAAAGGCGAATTAGAATTATCTTTTCGCCGTGCTTTCCAAGATACAGAGCAAAACTATTTTGTTACTTCTGAAGAATTTACAAGTTATATAAATGAAGCAGAAGATGAAGCATGTAGAAGAGCAAGATTACTAGTAGCAACAGATATAAGCACAGGCGAAGTTAAAGCAAAATCTACAATCACAATTACTGGTGATAATGGTTCTATTGATTCTGTATTAGTTAATAATATAAACATAATTAGTAATGTTATAAATTTTACTGGTTCTGCTTTTACAACAGCAGCATTATTATCAAATGAGATAAACAGTAAAGGTTTATATACTGCTACAGTTAGAAACAATATAGTTTCCATTTTTCCATTGGATGGAGTTGGTTCAGATATAAATGAAATATCACCAATAGTAATGGGAACATTAGCCGTTACATTCACTGCTTTTAGTGGTGGTGTTAATGGTGTATGTAAAATATCTCTATTACCTAATAAATCTACATACGAATTGTCAAAAAGAATTTTCAAATTAAATGCTATCTATTTTGGTAGTGAATATAAGAAGTTAGACATTATTGATTATAGGGAAATGGACGAAAGTTATAGGAATTGGAGATCTCAAAAAGGAACTCCTATTTATGCCGTAATTGGTTTAAACTCAAATAAAATTGATATATTTAGAACTCCAGAAACAAAAGATAAATTATTATTAAATGTTACACACTTACCATTAACCAAAATGGTATTAAATGAAGATACTCCATCTATTCCAGAGCAATATCACGAGAAGTTAGTTTATTGGGCTTTATATCGTGCTTATAGTAAGAATGACTCTGAAACACAGAATACTTCTTCTGCCAATTATTTTAGACAGTTATTTGCTAATGAATTTGGTGAAGATACTACTACAAATGCTTACTATGAACAATCTAGAAGAATAATGGTTGATGATAGATATGGAGATTACTAATGCCTATATCAAATCAAGAGAAAGTTCAAATTTATTCTGATTTAGAAAATTATCAAGGTTGGAATAAAGGGTTTACTAACATTAAATCTGAAAATGAAATAGATCCAAAAACAGAATTATTGGATGCTATCAACATTGATATTACAGATAATGGTAAATTAAGATTAAGAAAAGGACTTAATAGATTATTTCAAGGGAATGTATCAAGTATGTTCTCTTTTAATGGTTTATTATATGGTGTATTAGACGATAAATTTGTATCATTTGATAATAGTTTTAATTATTCAGTCATAAAAGAAAATATTAACTATAATTTAACTATGAAATATATTGAGTTGAATAATGAGTTATATTTTTCTAATGGTGTAGATTCTGGTAAAATTAATATAAATGGAAATTTTGAACCGTGGTTAATTGAAAGTCCTATTGATGCTCCAGTTTTAACAGTATCAACTGGTGGACTATTACCAAAAGGTAGATATATAGTAGCATACTCATATAAATTTGGTAGTTATGAAACTTCCATATCTCCAATACAAATAATAGAAATTACAGAAGATAATAGCAAAATAGATATATCTTGCCGTGGTTATCAATATGCTACTGATTGTGTAGTATATGCTCAAAATGGTGAAATGCTATACAGAATAGGCTATGGTTTTAACTATACTTTTGATAATGTTAATCAAATAGATGGAAAGATTCCAAAATCAGAAGAATTAAGGGGTTTTCTAGTATGTAATAATATATGTTATCATAATGGTAGAATATATGGTTCAATCAATGAATTTATGTTTTATACAGAGCCATTTGATTACAGACAATATAACCCAGTATCAAATACATTAAACATAGATAACACAGAAATATTATCAATTATGGAATATTTAGGTGGACTTATAGTTTGTACAAAAAAGGGTGTGTATAAAATAGATGGTGAAATAAATAAGTCAGCATTAGTTAAATTGTCTAGTGCTATTGCCGTAAAGAATACAGAATTTGAACATGAAACTAAAAAATTATTTGGAATATTAACTAATCACGGAGTTATGTTATTTTCTGATGATGGACAAGTTCAAAATTTAAGTGAAAATCTTGTTGATTTTTCTAATTATGAAAATGGTAGTTCATTATTTAGAATGCAGGACGGTATAGTTTCAGTAGTGTTTTCATTAGATAAAACTGGTGAAGATACAGAGTATCAAAGTAAAGGATATAAAGATAATAGAATAATGTATTGATTTATTATTATTATTTTTGTAAAATGAATTATTATAAGGATTAGAATTATGAACGAAAATTTAAAAGTTAAAGGTAAATTTACAATTACTCATTTAACAAAAGATAGAGAAGTTTTAGGTGTATATGAGTTTGAAAACTTGGTAGTTGATTCTGGTTTAAACTATATTCTTAAATTAGTTGCTAAACAACCAGTATCTGATTTATATGTAGGTTTATTCTCTGGAAACTATACTCCCGTTGCTGGAGATACATTAGATACATTCCCTGCTAGTGCTAGTGAATTTACTGGTTATTCAGAGTCTGCTCGTCCATTATGGAATACAGCAATTCCTACTGGTTTAACATTATCTAATACTGCTTCAAAAGCAGAATTTAATGTAACAAGTTCTGGTGATATATATGGTGCTTTTATATCAAATAGCCCATCTAAAAATGGAACAGTTGGTGTATTATATGCTGCTAAAAAAATGACTACTCCAAAAGCAGTTACAGCAGGCGATATATTGCTAGTTCAATATGACAATGTAATATCAGCAAGTTAATGAATGAGAACAACTATAGGATTATATTATTAGGCGATAAGGGAAGAAGTGGACAATATCTTCCCTTTGCTAAATCTTTAGTTGATAAATTACACAATCAATCAAAAATACAAGGTAATGTTTCCTTAACTAGAAAATTAACATTAGAAACTGATATAACAATTATGGTATCAGTAATTAATGAAATAAAACATATCACAATAAATTCTGGAGTTTCTTGCCCTACTGTTATTGGTGGTGTAGGTAAAAATGGCGATATTGTAAGCATAGAAGATCCAAATAACCCTGGTCAATTTATTAATGTTTACCAATACTTATATCCATCAGAAAAAACAGCAGAAACATATAAATTAAATTCAGAATATCAAGAAACTGAACTAT
>JACCEE010720992.1_pt1 | contig 13277 bp, 8 predicted proteins | sample 7449931 | NCBI WGS metagenome assembly JACCEE01 (sample SAMN15323457, study PRJNA562643) | freshwater metagenome | isolation source: river surface water | place: USA:Blue River Watershed | collected 2017-08-19 | reverse complement strand
TATCTTGAATTTACTGTTGATGAATCATGCGGAAAATGTACTCCCTGCAGAGTAGGAACAAAAAGACTTTATGAAATTTTAACTAAAATAACACAAGGTAAAGGAACAATGGAAGATTTGGAAAAATTGAGATACCTTGCAAATGTTATTAAAGATACTTCATTATGCGGACTTGGTCAATCTGCACCAAATCCTGTTCTTTCAACTCTTGATAATTTTTGGGAAGAATATGTTGCTCATGTTAAAGACCATACTTGCCCAGCAGGTCAATGCACAGCATTATTGAAATACTTTGTATTACCGGAAAAATGTATCGGTTGTACAGCTTGTGCACGAGTTTGTCCTGTAAATTGTATTTCAGGTAAAGCAAAAGAAATTCATGTTATTTCACAAGATGATTGTATTAAATGTGGTACTTGTTTTGAAACTTGCAGATTTAATGCAATTGTTAGAAAGTAATAAAAGGAGTAAATATAAATGGAAAATTTGGTTAATGTTACAATAGATAATTATAAAATAGCAGTTCCCAAAGGCACAACTATTGTTCAAGCTGCAAAAAAAATAGGAATTGATATACCTACTCTTTGTCATCTTGATTTACACAAATATAAAATGGTTAACAAAGCAGCATCTTGCAGAGTTTGTGTTGTTGAAGTGGAAGGAAGAAGAAATTTAGCTCCTGCATGTTCAACACCTGTTTTTGAAGGAATGATTGTTAAAACAAATACAATCAGAGCCTTAAATGCAAGAAAAATAGTTCTTGAATTATTATTATCCGACCATCCGAAAGATTGTCTTGTTTGTGCTAAATCAGGCGAATGTGAATTACAAGCTTTATCTGAAAGATTCGGTATAAGAGAAATCGAATACCAAGGTGAAGAATCACATTACAGAAAAGACTTTTCTCCTTCCATTATAAGAGAAATGGATAAATGTATTATGTGCAGAAGATGTGAAACAATGTGTAATGAAGTACAAGATGTAGGAGCATTATCAGGAATTAACAGAGGTTTTAAAGCAGTTGTGGCAACAGCTTTTGAAATTGATTTGGATGATTCTGTTTGTACTTATTGCGGTCAATGTGTTTCTGTTTGTCCAACAGGTGCATTGGTTGAAAAGGATCATTCTTGGTCTGTTATTCAAGCACTTGCTGACCCAAATAAAGTAGTAGTAGTTCAAACTGCTCCTGCTGTAAGAGCTGCATTAGGTGAAGAATTTGGATATGAACCGGGAACTCTTGTTACAGGTAAAATGGTTGCAGCTTTAAGAAGATTAGGTTTTAAACATGTATTTGATACTGATTTTGCAGCTGATTTAACAATTATGGAAGAAGCTTCGGAATTATTAGACAGAATCCAAAGACATTTATCAGGTGATAAAAGTGTTAAATTACCTATCCTTACATCTTGTTGTCCTGCATGGGTTAAATTTTTTGAACATCAATTCCCTGAATTGATTGATGTTCCTTCTTCTGCAAAATCGCCTCAACAAATGTTTGGTGCAATTGCTAAATCATATTTTGCAGAAAAATTGGGTATTCCAAGAGAAAAAATGGTTGTTGTTTCTATTATGCCTTGTCTTGCTAAAAAATATGAAGCTTCAAGAGATGAATTTAAAGAAAACGGAAACAGAGATGTTGATATTTCAATTTCAACAAGAGAATTGGCAAGACTTATTAAACAAGCAAATATTAATTTTGACCATCTTCCTGATGAAGATTTTGACTTACCAATGGGTTCTTCTTCCGGAGCCGGTGTTATTTTCGGAACAACAGGCGGTGTTATTGAAGCTGCTGTCAGAACTGCTTATGAATGGTTTACCGGAAATGAAATGGGAAGAATCGATTTTGAAGAAATCAGAGGTCTTGAAGGAATAAGAAGTGCAAAAATAAGATTTAAAGATATTGACTTAAATATTGGTATTGCTCATGAATTAGGAAATGCAAAAAAATTACTTGAAGATGTTAAAAACGGAAAAGTAATTTATCATGCAATTGAAATTATGGCATGTCCGGGCGGATGTATCGGCGGCGGCGGTCAACCTTATCATCATGGTGATGCTGAAATTCTTTCAAAACGTCAAGCTGCTATTTATGAAGAAGATATGAATAAACCGATAAGAAAATCTCATCAAAATCCGGCAATTATTGAACTTTATGAAAAATATCTTGGTAAACCTCTTGGTGAAAAATCTCATCATTTATTACATACAAAATATTTCAAAAGACATAAATATTAAAATTTAATTTATTATAAATTCTGAATAAAATTTGATAAAATTTCTTTTTTAGTTTATTTTAATTTTCATTGAAGATTATTATATCTTTTGTTGAAACAAGTGTTTCACTTGTTCTTGCAATAACAGTAATTCTGTTAACACCTGATTTTAAAGGAATTTCAACTGCAAATTTATTATTTTTTAAATTTTCGGAATTTGATTTATAATAAAATTTATCATACTCGAAATTAAGCTTTTTAAAACTTGATTTATAGAAATAATAATCAATAATTTCACCGTTAATTTCTCCGGATAACTCAACAGATTGCTTTTCACCTTTTTTAACTAATAAAGGATATTTATTCAAGGTTATTTCAGCTTCTTTTTTTGTTTGTTTTTCAAATTTCGCATTTAACGGAACAGAAACATCAAACTTTTTATAAACTTTTGCTTCGGAATCATAAATAATAATATCCATATCAAGTTTGTCTTTTGATATTTTATCTTTTATTGAAAACTCGTAATTCGCTTTAAACGACTGATTTACGGCAAATGTTTTTGCAATTTGTCTTCCGTTGCTGATATAAAGTGATTTATTTGTTTTGTTTTTTAATGAAAAACTTGTTTCTCCGCCGTTTGCTTTACCAATATTTTTAAAAGTCATCAATAATTTTATTTTTTCGTTAACTTCAATTTTTCCGTTTTTATTTGCATCTTCAATTGTATAGCTCATTTCATATTCGGGTTTTGAAATTTCGTTGATTGAAATCAGTGTATTTTTTTCGATTTTCAAATCTTCTTCATCAACATAAAATTTAAAAGTTAATTCAGTAATTTGTGTTTCGGCTGTTTTAGGAATAGGAATAGTTGCATTCCAAAAAACAGTTTTTCCCGACTCTATTTTACCGAATAAAAATTCTGTTCCTCTTAAAAAATAACTGTCGCCGTCTGTTGTTGCTCTTAATCTGTAAATTGTTTTATCACCTTTGTTTGTAACTTTTGCGGTAATATTTAATTTATCTCCGGCTTTAACAGGTGTTGATTCGAAAACAACATCAATATTGGGATTTTTTATAACTTCTCCTTTTGTCCAATCAACTTTGAATGATTTTAATTTATCAGCAATTATTTTATCTTGTTCATTTTGAATTGATTTTAATTCTTCTTCAACTTCTTTAAACATTGCTTCGGTAGTTGTGGATTTTGCTTTTAACAAAAGTTTTTTTGCAAATTCGATTTCATAATCACCTTTAAATTTCAATTCATCTCTGTAATAATCATCATCTTTCTTTTGTTGCTCGGTTCTGTTGTCTTCGTATAAATATCTTAAAGAAAATAATGATTTATCATCCAATTTTTCCATTATTGCTGATTCATCAAGATGAGTTTCATAATCTGATTCATAATAACCCATAACACTGTCAAAATACGATATTTCATCTTTTGACAAAACAACAGGAGATAATATAATATCAGGAACAATTCCCACATTTTGAATAGAAATATTATAACCTATCAAATATTGTGCAATTGTAATTTTCAAAGCACTTCTGTCTTCAAATTCAAATAACGTTTGAACAGAACCTTTTCCAAAAGTTCTTTGACCGATAAGCAATCCTTTTTTATTAACTTTTATTGCTCCTGCAACAATTTCGGAAGCAGATGCAGAACCTGAATTTGTTAAAACAATTATCGGATAACCCGGTTCATCTCCATCATCATAAGCTTCTTTATCTTCTCTGTAGCTGTTTCCCAATCCTACTGTTGAAACAATATATCCGTTTTTCAAAAACACATCGGAAACTCTTATTGCTTGGTCCAATAATCCACCGGGATCATTTCTTAAATCAAGAATAAGTCCTCTTAATTCACTTTCATTTTTCTTTTTTAAGTCAGCTAAATGTTGAATTAAATCATCAGCTGTGTTTCCTTGAAAACCTTTGATTTTAATATATCCAATACCTTTTTCAAGCAAATTTGATGAAACTGACTTAACTTTTATAATTGCTCTTGTTAATGTGAAAGGTTTTGGCTTTTTCCAACCCTTTCTCATAATATGAATTGTGATTTTACTTCCCGGTTCTCCTCTCATTCTGTCAACAGCCTGGGACAATTCCATTCCGACTGTTGATTCATCATCAATTTGAGCAATTATGTCTTTGGATTTTATTCCCGCATAATACGCCGGAGAATCTTCAATAGGCGAAACAACGGATAATTCTCCGTCTCTCATTGATATAATAATACCCAATCCACCGAAACTTCCCGAATTATTCATTTGCATTTCGGTATAAAGAGACGGTCTTAATAAACTTGTGTGAGGGTCTAATGTTGATAAAATACCTTCAACCGCAGAAAGCTCAATATTTTTTTGCTCTTTTTTTGTTTTTATTTCTTTTTCAAAAAACAAAAACACATCTCTTAAATTTAAAGAAAGTTGCCAAACTGTTTCGCATTTCGGAAATTTGAATGTTTTGCTTTTATTTTCAATATTAACAGTTACTTCACTTAAATCATCATTATGATTTATAATAACTTTCGGGATTGTTCTTTCAATATAATTCAAAGCTCTTGCAAACATCTTTTGCGAATCAATTTTATCAGGATCAAGATACCTTTTTTTTAAGTACAAAATAGTTTTGTTTAAAGTATCGGAATCACTTAATACATAATCTTTCAATTCTTCTTCGGTATAATCACCTTCGGAATAATCTTCCTGTCCGAAAGCATTCAAAGAAAAAATCATTAAAAATAAAAATAATATAAGTTTCATAAAAACTCCTTAAAACCCTTAACTAATTAAACGAAATATAAATAATTTTATTCAAATAATTTTATTCGTTTAAATTTATTTCAAAATCTTTTATTATTCCGTTTTTATCCCAAAGATATTCTATAAGAATATTTTCTCTTGTTAATATAAATAATTTGGAAAAATCTTCATTTGCACAAATCAAAGGTTCTTTGTCTTTTTCAAAAGGATCATCAAATACCGCAATAGGTTCCCATTTTTTCAAATCAAGAATAATGGGATAATATGTTTTTTCACCGTCAAGACCAAACCAATATAAAGAATCTTTTGATAATAAAGGACTCACATTATCAAAACCTTTTTTTATAACTTTAACTTGTATTTTTTCAATACTTCCTTTTCTTTTTTCTCTGTTAAATGAGATGTGAGGAACAAAAACAGATAATGAAAATTGGTCATCTTTGCCGTTTATAATGACGGAATTGCTTTCAATAAAAACATCAACATCCATTTTATAAAACATATTCACTTCGATTGCTTTTGAGTATTCCCATTTTAAATTTGCAAATATCAAATATTTTCCGCAAATTGCAGCAAAGTTTTCTTCGTTTATTGCAAAACCTTTAACAAAAAGTTCTTCGCTGTTTGTTTCATTTTCCAAATCCCATTCATCAATAAGCAATAAATTATTTTCATCTATTTCTGTTGTAAGAACTGATTTTACATCAAAAGTTGTTTCCGATATTTCTTTTGTTATTAAATTTACTTTTTTGATTGTCAGATTATATTCTTTGTTTGTTATAAAATAAAAATCTCCGTTATAAAAATGAAAGAATGAATTTATATTTTCAAACAACAACTCATTTTTTTCCGAATTTAAATCAAATTTATAAATTTTATCCTCAAACTTATATAAAAACATCTCATTATATAAAAACATTTTCTCTGCTTTATGAGGTAAAACTATATCGGAAATCATTATTTCATCTGATGTCAAATCTTTTATTATTGAAATAAACTCATTTTTAACTACATATACTTGGTTGTTAAAAGTATATAAATTTTCCATAAACACTCCCACATAAAAGTGCTATTTTATACTTTTTTAAAGTTTTATTCAATAAATATCTTACTCTTTTATTTAATTTTGATTAAAACTTAGCATTTTTAGGAGTTCTTGGGAAAGGAATAATATCTCTTACATTTGTAATACCGGACATATACATTAATACTCTGCAAAAGCCGAGTCCGAAACCTGCATGAGGAACAGAACCGTTCTTTCTTAATTCCAAATACCACCAAAGACCTGTTTCACTGTCAAGAGGAACGCCTTTGGCTTCCATTGCTTTTTTTAAATATTCATATCTGTCTTCTCTTTGAGAACCACCGATAATTTCACCAACCTGAGGAACAAGAATATCCATTGCGGCAACAGTTTTTCCGTCATCATTTTGTTTCATGTAGAACGCTTTGATTTCTTTTGGGTAATTGATAACTGCAATAGGTTTTTTAAAATGAACTTCGGTTAAATATCTTTCATGTTCGGATTGCATATCAATACCCCATTTTACAGGATATTCAAACTTATGTTTTGAATCTTCAAGAATTTTAATTGCATCTGTATAAGTAACAACTTCAAAATCACTTTTAACAATACTTTCAAGAGTTGCAATTCTTGTATTATCAATGAATTTGTTAAAAAATTCCATTTCTTCGCGGCATTCTGTAAGTGCATAGTTAAATAAATACTTTAAAAAACTTTCTGCAACTTTTACATCATCTGCAAGCTCTGCAAAAGCCATTTCGGGTTCAATCATCCAAAATTCGGAAAGATGTCTTGTTGTGTTTGAGTTTTCTGCTCTGAATGTAGGTCCGAAAGTATAAACATCTCCCAATGCCAAAGCCAATATTTCAGCTTCAAGTTGTCCGCTTACCGTTAAGTTTGCTTTATTTCCGAAAAAATCCTGAGTAAAATCAATTTTATCATTAATTTTAGGCATTTTTTCCAAATTTAATGTTGTAACTTGAAAACATTCACCTGCACCTTCAGCATCATTTGTTGTAATCATAGGTGTATGAATGTAATGAAAACCTCTTTCCTGAAAAAATTTATGAATTGCAAAAGCGATTTTACTTCTGAATCTGTTTACAACACCGAATAAATTTGTTCTTGGTCTTAAATGTGCAATTTCTCTTAAAAATTCAACTGTGTGTCTTTTCTTTTGTAAAGGAAAACTTTCGTCAGCTTCTCCGATAACTTCCAAAAGAGAAGGAATAAGTTCTACACCTTGTTCTTTTCCGGGAGATTTTATAAGATTTCCCTGAACTTTTATTGAAGCTCCGGTTGATATTTTATTTAAAGGGAACTTTTCAATATTTTCCCCGTCAATAACTATTTGTAAATTATTTAATGTGGACCCGTCATTTAATTCAATAAAAACAACATTTTTTGAATCTCTTTTTGTTCTCACCCAACCAAGAACAATAATATTTTTCATTTCTTCGTTTTTGGTTAAAATTTCTTTAACTCTTTTTCTGTCAAAATAGTTCATAAACTACTCCAAAAAATAAAGGTGAATTATAATTGTTTTTAATAAAAAAAACAATACAAATTTAGCATACATAATATTGCTTATAATGTTTATTGCATTTGTTATTTGTTTCTTGACTTTTTTTATTGATTTATTATATACCAATTAACAGGGCTTCGCCTTAACTTTTTAAAGGAGATTTTATGAAAATATTGGCAATCAATCCCGGTTCGACATCAACAAAAATTTCGGTTTTTGAAGATTTAAAAGAATTATTTACAAAAACATTAAGACATTCAAATGAAGAATTGGCTCAATATCCCAAAATTATGTCTCAATATGATTTCAGAAAAAAAGTTATTATTGATGCCGTTAAAGAACAAGGAATTCCGTTATCCGATATAAGTGTTGTTGTAGGAAGAGGAGGTCTTGTAAAACCCATAAAAGGCGGTGTGTATAAAGTTAATGAAGCATTGATAAAAGATTTACATGCAGAATTGATGGGTGAACATGCTTCAAATTTGGGCGGAATTTTGGCAAAGGAAATTGCAAAAGAAATAGGTGAAAATATAAATGCTTTTATTGTGGATCCAGTTGTTGTTGATGAAATGGATGATATTGCAAGAATTTCAGGTATGAAAGATGTTCCGAGAGTAAGTATTTTTCATGCTTTAAACCAAAAAGCGGTTGCAAGACGATTTGCAAGAGAAAATAACAAAAAGTATAATGAATTGAATTTGATTGTTGTTCATTTGGGAGGCGGTATAAGTGTGGGAGCTCATAAACAGGGAAGAGTTGTTGATGTTAATAATGCTCTTGACGGAGACGGTCCTTTTTCCCCCGAAAGAAGCGGAGGAGTTCCGATAGGTGTTTTGGTTAAAATGTGTTTCAGCGGAAAATACACTTTAAACGACATTAAGAAAAAAATAAAAGGAGAAGGCGGTTTGGTTTCCTATTTAAACACAAACGATGCAAGAATTGTTGAAGACAAAGTCAAAGAAGGAAATAAAGAATATGAATTTATTTATCAGGCAATGGCTTATCAAATTTCAAAAGAAATAGGAGCATTATCAACAGTTTTATTCGGAAAAGTCGATGCAATTATATTAACAGGCGGTCTTGCTTATGATAAATTATTTTGCCAATGGATTAAAGAACGAGTTAATCATTTGGGATCTGTTTATGTTTATCCGGGTGAAGGCGAAATGGAATCTTTAACCGAAGGTGCATATTATGCAATGAAAGGCGAACTTGAAATTCAGGAATATAAATAATACTGTAAAGACAAGACACGGTTGCTGAGTGAATTTGCAAAGCAAATTTGTATCGAAGCACCTTATCTCCAATGTCATTAAGTTAAGGGTTTTATTATTATCTTATAATTTTTTTTGTTTTGTTAAGGTTTTATTTTTTTTATCAAAAAAAAATAAAACCTTAACATCCCAGACCCTCTCAAAGAGCCGAAATTATCCGCAAAGCGGATAATTTCGGCAAGGAAAGAAGGTGTTTCATTCGGAGGGTTAAAACACCTCCGTTCACTTTGATATTTATTTTATCTTTTGCTTAACTTAATACCATTATTGCATTGTCTCTACAAAGGATATTATTGGTTTTGATTTTGATATTATTTTTCTTTTGGAACAATAACTTCTTTTTGTTTTGTTTTGTTTTTTAAACTTTTTTCAACAAAAATCGGTTTTAATGTAAAAGGATTTAATTCGGTATAATACATAACCGAAGCAAATGTTGAAGGAGTCGGAGTGAATATTTGAACTTGTTCTATATTTGTTTTTAAGTTTTTCTCAACATATTTTTTTAAATTTTTCATATCATCCAAATTGCAATCAGGATAAGCAGCAATTATATAATATGTTAAGAATTGTTTTAAATTGTTATCTTTGTTGATTTTATCAAATATTTCTTTAAACTTTAACAAATAATTTCCGTCGGGTTTTCCCATTGATTCCAAAACTTTTTTTTCGGTGTGTTCGGGAGCTATTTTAAGCTGTCCGGAAGTGTTGTATTTGACAATATGTTCCAAATAATTAATTCCGTTTTCCTTATCATTCAAAACCATATCATAGCGAATTCCCGAAGCAACAAAAACCTTTTTGATTCCGTCTATTTTTCTTAATTTTTCAAGCAAATTTATTTGAGATTTATGATTTATTTTTAAATTGTTACAAACATTCGGACTTAAACACCGTTTATTTGAGCAGCAACCTTTATTTATCTTTTTCTCACACTCGATATTATACATATTTGCCGTAGGACCTCCGGCATCGAGAATATAACCTTTAAAATCTTTAAGCTTTGTAAACTTTTTGGCTTCGTTTATAATTGATTCTTCGCTTCTGCTTCTTATTGTATTTCCCTGATGAACGGTAATTGCACAAAAATTACATTCTCCGTAACATCCTCTGTGAGTTGTGAGTGAAAATTTAATTGTATCAAGAGCTTTAACAGTTCCGTTTTTTTTATAAAAAGGATGAACATCATATTCAAAATTCATATCATGATAACTGTCGAGTTCCTGAGTTGTTTCAAAGTATTGAGGAGGATTTTGAATTAAATATCGGTCAATATGTTTTTGTTGCAATCCTTTTGCCGTAATCGGGTCATTGTTTTTATAAAATTCTTTAAACATTTCAATAAATTTTATTTTATCATTACAAACTTCGTCATACGAAGGAAGAGTTATATGATTTTCCTTCAATTCTTTTGAGATATAACAAATTCCTCTTACATCTTCGATTGGTTGATTTGTTTTTAACTTATCGGCAAGTTCAAGCACCGTTTTTTCCCCCATTCCGTAAACAAGAACATCAGCTTTTGAATCAAATAAAATCGACTTTCTTATTTTATCGGTCCAATAATCATAATGAGCAATTCTTCTCAAAGAAGCTTCAATTCCTCCCAAAACAATCGGTTTTTTGGATTTAAAATATTTTTTTACCAAATTACAATAAATCAAAGTTGCTCTGTCGGGACGCTTGTCGTTTACACCGCCGGGAGTGTAGTCATCATTTCTTCTTTTCTTTAACGAAGCTGTATAATTTGCCACCATTGAATCAACACTTCCTGCCGTTATTCCGAAAAACAAATTCGGTTCTCCGAGTCTTGTCACATCATCTGTATTAATATCGGGCTGAGCGATTATCCCGACTTTATAACCGGCTTCATATAAAACTTTTCCGATTATTGCCGCACCTATATAAGGGGAATCTATATAAGTATCTCCCGTTATCAAAATAATATCAAGAGAATCCCATTTTAATTTCTTCATTTCTTCTTTTGTTGTCGGTAAAAACATATTTATCCCAAAATAATTCAACCGATTTGATTTATATATCATTTAAATAATAAATTCAATAGATTGATTATAATATTTTTTTAACACCCACAAAATGCAAAGCATTTTGCGGAACCCGTTAAAAATTATAAACACCGCTTGGTAATTAAAGGACAGAACCGTAGGAAACCTACGGTCCTGTCCTTTTTCGACCTTAGGCAAAATAAAAAATTTTGGCACCTCACAAATCTGCGATTTGCGAGGACTCCGCTGTTCACTTTAATATTTATATATCTTTTACTTAATACAGGTTCGTCATTACAAAAAAGAAATCGGACATATTTTATATTTTTGTTTATATTGGTAAATTACTTATAAATTCTTTTATAATTTCGACTTTTGAGTTTTTAAATTCGGGAATTGTTCCTTTAAACGGGATTGTTCCGTTTTCAACAAAAATTATTTTATCCGAATATTTCATAATTGTTTTTAAATTGTGTGAAATGATTACGGGTGTTATATTATTCTTTTTTGAATAATTGATTATAAGATTATCGATTTTTTCAATTGAACGGTAATCAAGCGATGTTGTCGGCTCATCAAAAATGATATATTTTGAGCCTGTAATAATTCCTCTGATTATCGAATAAATTCTTTGGATTGATAAATTTATTTCAAAGGGATATTTATTTAAATACTCATCAACTTCCGTTTCTTTTGCAATTTCCGTAACTTTTTTGATTATTTCTTTTTTATTTGCTTTTCCGTCACTTTTAACAACCGGAAGAATAATATTTTCAATATTTGTTAAATTGTCAAGCAATGCAGGTTTTTGGAATATATAAAGAATTTTTTTTCTTATTTTTAACAATTCATCTTCTGAATGCTTTGTAATATTTTCCCCGTCAATAAAAATCTCACCGCTTTCGGGTTTTAACAAACCGCAAATATGTTTTGCCAAAACACTTTTACCGCTTCCGCTTTGTCCTGTTATAAAAGTTGTTTCGTTTTCGGTTATTTCCGTTGATATATTATTAATTATTACTTTATCATCAAATTTTTTGGTTAAATTTGTAATTTTTATCATTTTTATTATTTATTTTGTTCGAAAAACTTTTTGAAATAAACCGATTTAAATTCGCTTGCCAAAATATCCATATAAACTTCATCATATTTTTGACCGCAAATTGTTTTTGCTTCTCTTCTTCTTCCCATTTCTTTAAAACCGACTTTGTTGTAACATTTAAAGCCTCTTTTGTTATAATCATAAACTCTTAACATAATATTATGCAAATTTAATAAATTAAAACCGTAATCAAGCATTAAAGTTATTGCTTCCGTTCCGTAACCTTTATTCCAAAAATCTTTTTCTCCGATAACAATTCCCAATTCTGCTTTGCCGTCAATATTATTTATGTCAAACAATCCGACATTTCCTATTAAATTGTTTGTTTCGATATCAATTATATCAAAAACAGGTTTACTTTCTTTTATTGCTGATTCAATATAAGCCATTTCATTTTCTTTTGCGTAAATTCCGTAGGAAAACAACAAATTTTTTAAAATTTCAAAATCATTAAACCATTTTGTATATTTTTCAACACTTTCGTTTGAAAGAGGAGACAAATAACATTTTTGTCCTTCGATTCTTTTGTAATACATGAGAAAACCTCAAAACATTCAAAAACGTTTTACAACATTTTCGGATTTTAATCAAGTTTTTAAATTTAAGCAAAAAAATATAAAACTTTTTTGTTATTTGTCAGTCTTAAATAAACGGATGTTGTTTTAACATTTCGGAGGAAAAAATGAGAATATTATTTATTTTAATTACATTATTACTTTCAATCAACTTACTTGCCGATAAAAAACCCGTTATTCAACTTGCAATATTGCTTGATACAAGCAACAGTATGGACGGATTGATAAATCAGGCAAAAGCACAATTGTGGAAAATAGTAAATGAACTTGCAACAGCAAAAAAAGACGGAAAAGCACCTGATTTGGAAGTTGCTTTGTATGAATACGGAAAAGATTCATTAAACAAAGAAAGCGGTTATATAAGATTGGTTGTTCCCTTAACAACCGATTTGGATAAAATATCCGAAGAATTGTTTGCATTAACAACAAACGGCGGTGATGAATATTGCGGTTGGGTTATTAAAAATGCAGTTGAAACTTTAAAATGGAGTTCCGATAAAAATGATTTAAAATTGATTTTTATTGCAGGAAACGAACCTTTTACACAAGGAAAGATAGATTATAAAGATTCATGCAAACAATCAATAACAAAAAGCATTATTGTTAACACAATTCATTGCGGAAGTTATGATGAAGGTGTTTCGGGAAAATGGAAAGACGGAGCTGATTTATCAGACGGAAAATATATGGTGATTGACCAAAATAAAGTTGTTCAGGTAATTGAAACTCCTTATGACAAAGATATTGCAAAATACGGCGAAGAAATTAATAAAACTTATATAGC
>JACCEE010095647.1_pt1 | contig 13280 bp, 9 predicted proteins | sample 7449931 | NCBI WGS metagenome assembly JACCEE01 (sample SAMN15323457, study PRJNA562643) | freshwater metagenome | isolation source: river surface water | place: USA:Blue River Watershed | collected 2017-08-19 | reverse complement strand
GGCCCCGATATTGACGCTGGCAGTTTCCTGAATTGATGTGATGCATCGGGCCCCGCCCATCGGGAATTCCCTTCCCCTGGGTGCGGGCCGCAAAATAACCCCATCGCCGGCTCACATGGATATAGTTGTAATTGACTGTTTTAGATCACGCGAGTGATCAGATGTGACCGGCGTGACCGGTTCAAGCAAGGGCCCGCAGTCGAGGCCCTTGTCTTTTGGGGTACCGAGGAGACAGCATGAAGTTGGGCCAGAAGTTGGGCAAGGTCGGTGTGGCCGCGTGGGTCGTGCTGGGCGCCCTCGGCAGCGCGCAGGCCAATCAGAAATTCTGCGTGTATGACATGTTGGGCGCCACTGGCGACCTGTACAACATGACCAAGGACTACGCCGTGGCCATGCAGCGCAACGGCGTCACCATCGAGCTCAAGGGGTACACCGACGAGCGCGTGGCCACCGAAGATTTCCGCACCGGACAGTGCGATGCCGTGATCGGCACCGCGTTCCGCATCCGCCAGTTCAACAGCGTGGCGGGCTCGATCGACACCCTGGGCTCCACCACCATCGTGCGCAACGGCAAGATCGACATCGCCGCCAGCTACGACGTGGTGCGCAAGCTGATCCAGACCTACGCGTCACCTGCGGCCACCAAGCTGATGACCGAGGGCAACTACGAGGTCAGCGGGCTGATCCCTCTGGGTGCCGCTTACCCGATCGTCAACGATCGCAGTATCAACACGATCGAGAAGCTGGCAGGCAAGCGCATCGCCGCGTTCGACCACGACAAGGCGCAGGCTGTGATGATCCAGCGCATCGGCGCCCAGCCGGTGTCGGCCGACATCACGAACTTCTCGACCAAGTTCAACAATGGCGCGGTGGACATGATTGCCGCGCCGACCCTGGCCTACAAGCCGTTGGAGCTGGCCAAGGGCATTGGCAAGAACGGCGGGATCACGCGCTTTCCGATCATGATCCTGACCTACCAGATGGTGATCAACCGGACGAAGTTTCCCGATGGCTTCGGCGTGAAGTCACGCGAGTACTGGAGCAGCCAGTTCGATCGGGCCATGCAGTTGATCAAGCAGGCCGATGCCGGCATCCCGCCTGCCACCTGGATGGATCTGAGCGCCGAGAACGCCTACAAGTACACCCTGATGCTGCGTGAGTCCCGCATCGACATCGCCCAGAAGGGCCTGTACGACAAGCGCGGGCTGAAGGTGATCAAGAAGATCCGCTGCAACGTGAACCCGGCTGATCCCGAGTGCACGACCAAGTCTGAAGAAGACTGGAAATGAACGCCCGTACAGCCTCCTCGCCTGTATCTGCCCTCTGAAGTCCCCCGACACACCTGTCGACCGAGTACCCCATGCACACTTCTTCCTCACGCCGCCTGATGGGCCGAACCACCCTGGAGTGGTTCTCCAGCCTGCCCGTTTTCATCATGCTGATGCTGACCCTGGTCATCGGCACGGGTGAAATGGTTCACGGCCAGTTGCTCAAGATCGGCGAATCGATGTTCGGCGATCCGGAGACGCAGGTTCAGTACTTCATGCTGCGTGCCGAGCCCGTCAAGCCGGCATGCAACCCATCGATGGACATCGATGCGGAAGTGCAGCGCCAGTCGGTCGCCCCCGAGGCTGGCGCTGGCGATGACATCGACGATCTGTTCGGTGACACGCCCACAGCCAGCGACCCCGCCATCTTGCGCAAGTCGATCGAGCAGGCGCAAGCCATCTGCCAGGCCAAGCATTCGCTGTACGAGCGCGCGCTGGCCCTGCAGACACCGCAGTTGCAGGTGTATCGCACGATCGAGACCAGCTTCTTCGGGCTCTTTCAGATCGGCACCGAGAACCGCCCTTTGATCCTGTTGCTGATGGTGGCCATTGCCGCGGTCACCACCACCCTGGGTCGCCACCACATCGGCATCCGCCCTGCGATCTACACGCGTGACCACCAGGCCCAGTCCTGGTCCCAGGTCTTCGCCAACGCCTTTCTGCTGTTCTCGTGCGTGCGCTACTACCAGATCCTGCAAGGCACGGGCGGCGTCCCCAAAGAAGAAGCCGTGCTGCACTGGATCTGGATGGCCCTGTTCGCGATCATGCTGCTGATCAACGTGGTCCGCATCGCGCGCCCGCTCAAGACACCAGAAGGTCAGGGAACCTGGGGGGCCGCGATGCTGGCTGTGCCCCTGTACGCCAACATGGGCATCATTGCGGGGGTCTACTTCCTGCTGACCAACCACGATGCCGGCCTGGCCATCTACATCAACCAGTTGATGGCCTTGCCCAGCATCTTCATGAACCTGGCGCTGTTCATCTGGGCCGGCATGCTGCTCAAGCAAAGCCGCATCGTCGACCTGCTGCTGGACGTCATCCGTCCCTGGAGCCTGTCGCCTCAGTTGCTGACCTACCTGATCCTGCTGGGCGCCTCGGTGGCGACAGCCTACACCGGCGCGTCGGGCATCTTCGTGATCGCGGCCGGTGGCGTGATTTACCACGAGGTGCGTGCCGCAGGCGGCACCCGCCATTTCGCTCTGGCCGCCACGGCCATGTCCGGCTCGCTGGGTGTGGTGCTGCGTCCTTGCCTGCTGATCGTGATGATCGCGGCGCTGAACAAGGAAGTCACCACCAATGGCCTGTACCACTGGGGTGTCTATGTGTTCGTGCTGACGTCCACCCTGTTCTTCCTGGTGTCGCAACTGCTGCGCAAGCAACGCGCCAGCATCGAATCGCCTGCCGTGGCCATTCCCGCGATGCTGCGCAAGCTCATCCCGGTGGTGCCCTACGCCATCGTCACGGCGATCATCATCATGATCTATGAGCATGCTCTGGAGACGCCGCTCAACGAGATCACGGCACCGACGATCATGCCGATCATCCTGCTGCTGGTGCTCATCTACGACAAGATGACCAACAAGGGCAAGGCCGAACTCACGCCTGATTACGCCAGCCACCGCCAGGAAGGCGTGGAGCGTTCCGTGCGCTTTGCCACCACCGAGGCCATCGGCCACGTGGGTGCTCTGATGAGCCTGATGACCTTGTCGCTGGCCATTGGCGGCATCATCGAGCGCTCCGAGATCGTCCACCTGTTCCCGCAGGTGTTCGAGTCACCCTGGCATGCCATGGCGGTGCTGTGCGTGGTGATGGTGTTCCTGGGGATGGTCATGGACCCGCTGGGCGCCATCATCCTGGTGTCGGGCACGTTGGCCCCCATCGCCTACGCCAACCACATCGACCCGCTGCACTTCTGGATGGTGGTGTTGGTGTCGTTCGAGCTGGGTTACCTGTCGCCGCCGGTGGCACTCAACCAGTTGCTGACCCGTCAGGTCGTTGGCGAGGACGAAGTGAGTCGGGCCGATGCCGATGTCCGACATCTGGGCTTCTACGGCCGCTATGAGCGCTGGATCCTGCCCGTGGTGGTGATGTTGATGGGCCTGGTGCTGGTGGCCTTCGGTCCGCTGCTGGCGCAGCATGTGGACGGCTTCGCCTTCCTGAAGGACATCCTGCCGCAGCCCACCGAGTAAGGTTTCGCACCCTGCCTGAGCGGGCGGCAATGTTATGGTCACGCCATGACTTGCCGCCCTTTTTTTGCCCCTGTTTTGCTGAGCGCGCTGACGCTGCTGAGCGCCTGTGTCAGCGCCCCCCAGGTCGGCCCGGGCTCGGTCGCTGGATCGGTCGCCGGATCGGCCTCTGACGCTGGCAGGGCCGCTGCACCCAAAGCCCCCGGCACCACCCCTTCAGCGGCCGCAACACCGACCGCCCGCGCGCCTGCGGCTGGCGTCGCCCCCGGCAGTGCCCCGTTCTTGTCCGTCGTACAGGGCGCGCAACGGCAGGATGGCCTGCTGCCGCTGTGGCGCAAGGATGACAAGGTCTGGCTGGAGCTGAGCCCCCAAGCGCTCGACCAGCCGCTGTTCTTTTCGCCCAAGCTGGCGTCAGGCATTGGCGAGGCCGGCTTGTTCGGCGGTTTGATGCAGAGTCGCTGGGCCCAGGTCGGTCGCCCACAGTGGGTCACGTTCCGCCAGGTACACAAGCAGGTGCAGTTGCTGGCGGTGAATGCGGCCTACACCGCACAAGCGGGCACGCCCCAGGCGCGGGCGGTCGAGGCCGCGTTCTCACCCAGCCTGCTAGGCAGCGCACCGCTGGCCAGCGCCCCCCACCCACAGACCGGCGCGGTGCTGATCGACCTGACGCCGATGTTGCTCAGCGACATGCTGGGCCTGGGCATGCAGTTGCAGCGCACCTATCGGCAGGGCTACAGCCTGGATGCACGCAATTCAAGTGTGCGCCAGGCACGCACCACGTCTGACAACGTGGTCTTCGAGGTGACTCAGCACTTTGCCACCGGCAGCCTGGCCGTGCCCACGCCCGGTGCGGGTGGTGCGGGTGGTGCGGCAGGTGCGCCCAGCCCCAGCACCCCTCGGGCGGTGCCCGACCCGCGCAGCCTGTTCCTGACCGTGCACTACACCCTGTCGGCGCTGCCCAGGCAGCCCATGCGTCCGCGCCCGGCCGACGCGCGGGTGGGCTACTTCACCACCACGGTCACCGATTTCACCGACGATCTGGCGCGCACACCACGGCAGCACTTCATCAACCGCTGGCGCCTGAGCAAGAAGGACCCGAGCGCCGCCTTGTCGGCGCCGGTGCAGCCCATCGTGTTCTGGCTCGACCCCAGCATCCCTGAGGCCTATCGCCCCACGATCACGGCCGGGGTGCTTGCCTGGAACCGGGCCTTCGAGGCCATCGGCTATCGCGACGCGATCGAGGTGCGCACGCCGGTGACTGGTCAGCCCATCGACACCCAGGCCACGGGCCAGGCCTCCATCCGCTGGATGACCAATGCACAGCCCCGCTTTGGCGCCATCGGCCCCTCGCACGTGGACCCGCGCACGGGTGAGATCCTGGGCTCGGACATCGCGCTGGAGAGCCTGTCCTCGCGCAGCATCCGCACCGTGCGCAGCCAGATCCTGAGCAGCGGGCCGGCCACCACAGATCACGCCGGCCATGCGCACGACGAGCACTGTCTGCACGGTGACCTGGCGGCTGAACAACTGGCCCTGGGTCTGGATGTGATCGAAGCGCAAGGCGTGATCGATCCGGACAGCCCACAGGTGCGCGACTTCGTGCTGGCCTACCTGAAGGACACCACCATGCACGAGGTGGGCCACACACTGGGCCTGCGTCACAATTTCCGCGCCTCGCGCTGGCGCACCGCCCAGGAGTTGACGCATCCACAACTGACCGCTGAGCACGGCATCAGCGCCTCGGTGATGGAGTATTCGCCCATCAACCTGCCTGCGCCCGGGCAGTCTGCGGGCGCCCCATTTCAAACCACCTTGGGGCCTTATGACTTCTGGGCCATTGCCTACGGTTACGGTGACCTGCCCGAGGACCCCGTTCAGGCCAAGGCGGCACTGAGAACCCTGGCCCAGCGCAGCGCCGATCCCGCCATGACGGAGGCGCTGGCGTATGGCACAGACGAGGACAATCTGTCGGGCCTGGACCCGCAGGCACTCACGTTCGACCTGGGGCGCGATCCGGTGGCCTTTGCCCACACGCGGTTGGCCATCGTGCGCGACCTGCTGACACGCCAGGCCACACGGGTGTTGACCCCACAAGACGAGGCCACCCAACTGCGCCGCAGCGTCAGCTATGCGCTGCGCGACCTGGCGCGCACCAGCCAGACGCTGATGCGGCAGGTGGGCGGCGTGATCACCCGCCGCGATGCCCCCGGCAGTGGCCGTGACCTGCTGGAGCCGCTGCCCGCCGCTGAACAACGCAAGGCCCTGCAACTGCTGCTGAGCGATTTCCTGTCAGACCAGGCGGTGGCCCTGCCCCCGGCCTTGCTGCGCCGTCTGGCGCCCGACTACCTCGACCGGGAGAACACCAGCGACACCGATTTCTCGGTGGCCGAGCAGTTGCTGAGCCTGCAGCGCGCCGTACTCAATCACCTGATGGCCGACACGCTGGCCGAACGCCTGCTGGACAACGCCGACAAGGTGAGCGACCGCGAAGCGCGCCCGCTGACCGTGGCCGAACTGCACCAGGGACTGCGCCAAGCTGTATGGGCACCCACCCATCGCGCCACGAACCCCGCAACAGCCTCCTGGCAGCGCAATCTGCAGCGCGAACATGTCAGCCGACTGGCGGCCAGCGTCCTGCGCAGTGGCGGCGGGCGGGCCGATGCCCGCGCCATCGTGCGCCTGGAGGCCGAGTCGCTGCGCCGACAACTGCAGGCCAGCGCCAGCAGCGATCGCACCGAGCAGGCGCATCGGCGTGCCTGCATCGAGATCCTGCAAAGTGCCTTGCAGGCCCAGGTGGTGCGAAGCAGCCCCTAAGGGGGAACGGTCTCACCCCATGGTGTGAGGTCGTCACGCGCGGGCAAGATGGACAATAGCGGCTCACCGCGCTGAATGACTCTCATGGACCTGCCTACCCTCTTCTCTGAATCCGGCCCGCTTGCCCGCGCCTTCGACGGCTATTGCGTGCGGACCGAGCAGATCGAGATGTCCCAGGCCATCCAGACGGCCATCCGCGAAGCCAGCACCGTGGTGCTGGAAGCCGGCACCGGCGTGGGCAAGACCGCCGCCTACCTGGTGCCCGCCTTGCTGGAAGGCGGCAAGGTCATCGTCTCCACCGGCACCAAGGCCCTGCAAGACCAGCTGTTTCACCGCGACCTGCCGGCCGTGCGCGATGCCCTGGCCGTGCCCATCAAGGTGGCCCTGCTCAAAGGACGCAGCAACTACCTGTGCTGGTACCACCTGGACCGCACCAACCAGGACGCCACCCTGCTGGGCAGCCGCCAGGAGGTGCGCGACCTGGGCCTGATCAACAGCTTCATCCACCGCAGCCCCACGGGCGACAAGGCCGAGTGCCCCACGGTGCCCGAGCACGCCACCATCTGGGCGCGCGTCACCTCGACCCGCGAGAACTGCCTGGGCAGCGACTGCCCCCGCTACAGTGAGTGTTTCGTCGTCAAGGCCCGCCGCGAGGCGCAGGACGCCGATGTGGTCGTGGTCAACCACCACCTTTTCTTTGCCGACCTGATGCTGCGCGAAGAGGGTGTGCCCGAACTGCTGCCCAACGCCCAGACCATCATCTTCGACGAAGCCCACCAGCTGCCGGACACGGCCACACTGTTCTTCGGCGATTCGATCTCGACCCTGCAGTTCCTGGACCTGTTGCGCGACACGCTGGCCACCGGGCAGGCGCAGGCGCGTGACGGCGCCAACTGGAACGATGTGCTGGCCCCGCTCGACCGCGCCGCGCGCGATCTGCGCCTGTGTTTCGGGCAGCAACTGCAACGCCTGTCACAGGCTCAGCTTGGGCTGGATCACCCGCTGTGGCCGGCCCTGAACACACTGAAGGACGCGCTGGCCCATGTGCGCGACGTGCTCGACAGCCAGGCCGAACGCTCCCCCGATCTGGCCCAGTTGCACCGCCGCGCCCATGAGCTGATGCAACGCCTGACCGCCTGGGGCGCGCCTGAGCGCGAAGGCGAGCCCGAACTGTGCTGGATCGACGTGGGCTCGCACGGTGTGCAACTGCACCGCACGCCCATTTCGGTGGCCGAGGTGTTCCGCCGCCAGCGACTGGGCCTGGGCGAGGCCGAGATCGCGCCCGACGAAGAGGTGGACGAGGACGACGAGATCGTGCGCCATGCGCTCGATGACGACGAAGCGGCCATGATGGACGCCTTCGGGGACGTCGAGCCTGTGGCGCCGCTGCGACCGGATGCCCCGCGGGAAGACGATGAGGTCGATGACCTGCAGGCACTGTTGGCGGGAAGCGATGCGGGTGCCTCCCACACGCGGGAGGTCCCCGGCGGTGCACAGACTGCGGCCGAGGCCAGCCACATCGCCCCGCCCCCTCGCAAGGCCTGGATCTTCACCTCGGCCACGCTGGCCGTGAAGAACGACTTCAGCCACTTCACGCACGCCCTCGGCCTGGAAGATGCCGCGTGCCAGTCGTGGTCCAGCCCCTACGACTACCCGACGCAGGCCATGCTGTACGTGCCCCACAACGTGCCGCAGCCGTCCGATCCGGGGCACACCGATGCGGTGGTCGATGCGGCCCTGCCGCTGATCCGCGCCAACCGGGGCCGCGCCTTTGTGCTGTGCACCAGCCTGCGCGCCGTGGCCAAAGCGGCCGAGCGCCTGAAGCAGGTCTTTGGCGAAGCCGGTGACCCCTTCCCGGTGCTGCAACAGGGCGATGCGCCCCGCCCCACCCTGTTGGAAGACTTCCGCCGCGCCGGCAACGCCGTGCTGGTGGGCAGCCACAGCTTCTGGGAAGGCATCGACGTGAAAGGTGATGCACTCACCCTCGTCGTGATCGACAAGCTGCCCTTTGCGCCGCCTGACGACCCGGTGCTGGCCAAGCGCCTGGAGCTGCTCGCCAAGGCAGGCGGCAACCCCTTCATGAGCCACCAGGTGCCCCAAGCCATCATCGCGCTCAAGCAAGGTGCTGGGCGCCTGATCCGCAGCGAGACCGACCGCGGCGTGCTGATGATCTGCGACACCCGCCTGATCGACAAGCCTTACGGCCGCCGCATCTGGCAGAGCCTGCCGCCCATGCGCCGCTCACGGGTCGAGCAGGATGTGGTGGACTTCCTGCTGACGCTGTGAGGACTCACAGCTCCAGGTTGTCGATCAACCGCGTCTTGCCCAGACGCGATGCGACCAGGCACACCAGGGGTTCGCCCTGGACCAATTCGGCGTCGGTGGGCAGCATCAGGTCACGCTGACGGCGCACCATGACGTAGTCGGTCTGCCAACCACGTTCATTGAGGGCCGCTGCAGCCTTGGTTTCAATGCGGGCAATGCCCGCCTGATCGAGCTGCTGTCCGGAACGGGCCGCTGCCACTTGCGCCTTGACGGTGCGCAGCATGGCGATGAGCTGCACCGCCTCGGCGCGCTCGGCCTCGTTGAGGTAGCCATTGCGCGAGGACAGGGCCAGGCCATCCGGCGCACGCAAGGTCTCGCCGCCGTGAATGGCAATCGGCAAGGCCATCTGCGCCACCATGTTGCGCAGGACCATCAGCTGCTGGTAGTCCTTCTTGCCGAACACCGCAATGCGCGGCTGCACGATGTTGAAGAGCTTGTGCACCACCGTGCAGACGCCGGTGAAAAAGCCCGGGCGGAAAGCGCCTTCGAGGATGTCGGACAGCTCGGTGGGCGGCACCACCTTGTAGCCTTGCGGCTGCGGATACAGCTCGGCCTCGGACGGCGCGAACAGGATGTCGCAACCGGCTTCGGCCAGCAGCTTGGCATCGCGCTCGAGGGTGCGCGGATAGGTGTCGAAGTCTTCGTTGGGGCCGAACTGCAGGCGGTTGACGAAGATGCTGGCCACCACCGGGCTGCCCGAGTCCCCCACCAGCTCACGCGCCTGGCGGATCAGGGCCAGGTGGCCGTCATGCAGGTTGCCCATGGTGGGCACGAAAGCGGGTGCGGCGGGCGCCAAGGCGGTCTCGGCACGCAACTCGGCGATGGTGTGGATGATCTTCATGATGGATCGCAGGTCAGTAGGCGTGCAGGGCTTCGTCGGGGAAGCTGCCGTCCTTGACGGCGGCCACATAGCGGCGGATGGCGTCGTCGGCCGAACCACCTTCGGCGGCGAAGTTGCGCACGAAACGCGGCAGCTTGCCGCGCGTGATGTTGAGCATGTCGTGCAGCACCAGCACCTGGCCGGCGGTGCCCGAACCGGCGCCGATGCCAATGACCATCATGCCGGGGTTCTCGTCCTGCACCTGGCGGGCCACAGCGGAAGGCATCAGCTCCAGCACCGTCATGGCCGCACCGGCCTGGGCCAGCTCGCTCGCGTGCTTGCGCAAGGTGGCGGCGCCGGCCTCGTCACGGCCCTGGATGCGGTAGCCGCCCAGCGCGTGCACGCTTTGCGGGGTCAGGCCCAGGTGACCGCACACAGGAATGCCGCGCTCGGTCAGGAAGTGCACGACCTCGGTGGTCCAGCCTCCGCCTTCGAGCTTGATCATGTGGGCACCGGCCTGCATCAGGGCCACGCACGAGCGCAGGGCCTGCTCGCGGTTTTCCTGGTAGGCGCCAAAGGGCAGATCGCTCACCACCCAGGCGGTCTGGTTGCCACGGGCCACACAACGGGTGTGATAGACCATCTCGTCCAGCGACACCGGCACGGTGCTGGTGTGCCCCTGCACGATCATGCCCAGCGAGTCACCCACCAGGATGCAGTCCACGCCGGCCTCGTCCACCAGGCGCGCAAAGGTCGCGTCGTAGGCGGTCAGCATGGTGATCTTCTCGCCCTGGGCATGCATTTCGCGCAGGCGATGCAGGTTCATGGGCTTGCGGGAAACGGGGGCAGCAGCGGTCATCTTGAAGGGGGACCTGGGCAACAGGCCCCATGCAAAAGGGTGACGGGATTCTAGGCCGGCTCGTAGGCGAGCCGCACGTAGATGGGCGCGAAGGCCTCGGCCTGTGTGATCTCGAGCAGGCACTCTTTGGCCAGCTCCAGCAGGGCGATGAAGGTGACGACCAGGACAGGGGTGCCCCGGGTCACATCGAACAGCTGCTCGAACTCGACAAAGCGCTTGCCTTGCAGGGTGCGCAACACCATGCTCATGTGCTCGCGCACCGAGAGCTCTTCGCGGGAGATGGTGTGATGGGTGTGTAGCTTGGCACGCTGGAGGATGTCCAGCCAGGCTTCGCGCAGATCGGCCACGCTGACGTCAGGGTGACGCACGTTCAGCGAGGGGTCACTGTGCACCTCGACCCGCAGGAAGTCGCGTCCCAGCACGGGCAACTGATCGAGCCCGGCCGCGGCCAGCTTCATGCGCTCGTACTCGATGAGGCGGCGCACCAGCTCGGCACGCGGGTCTTCGGCCTCGTCGGCGCCCTCCACCTTCTTGGGTGGCAGCAGCATGCGCGACTTGATCTCGATGAGCATCGCCGCCATCAGCAGGTACTCGGAGGCCAGCTCGAGGTTGTGCTTGCGGATCTGATCGACGTAGGCCAGGTACTGGCGCGTGACGTCGGCCAGCGGGATGTCAAGGATGTTGAAGTTCTGCTTGCGGATCAGGTAGAGCAGCAAGTCGAGCGGGCCCTCGAAGGTTTCGAGGAAGATCTCGAGGGCATCGGGCGGGATGTAGAGGTCGGTGGGCATGGCGAACAAGGGCTCGCCATACAGCCGCGCCAAGGCGACCTGATCGACCACCAGGGGCAGGCCCTGGGCATCCAGGCCTGGCACCGACATTCCGCCCTCCGGGGCGGTCTGGGCTTCGTGCGTCACCGCTCAGCCTGTGCTCAGCCTGCCGTCAGCCGCTTCAGCCCTTGGTCTGGTAGACGTAGGGCTTTTGGGCCACGCGGGCTTCGCGCTGGGCTTTTTGCGTGTCCAGGTCCACCGAAGGGCGGTCCCACAGCAGGAAGCGGCCCTGACGCTGACGCTCTTCGAGCTGCGGGTCGCGCTGCTTGAGGCTGTCGATGAACTGGGTCGCGTCGGACTTGTAAGGCTTCCAGAAAAGGGGCATGGTGTGGTCCTGCTTAGGGGTATCAAGCCTGCCATTTTATCGGGCTTGCGGGAAATCACTCAAGAATCTCTGACGACATCGTCTCACGCGGAGCCGGCGAAGCGCAGGACAATGCCCACCATGCAGGAAATCGAACTGAAATTCCAGATCCCGGCCCTGGCACTGAGTGCGGTGCAGGCCGAACTCACCGCCCTGGATGGCGGCCACCATGCGCCCTTGCGTCTGCGGGCAGCCTACTTCGACACCCCCGAGCGTGCCCTGGCGCACGCCCACATGGCCCTGCGGGTGCGCCAGGAGGGTCGCCGGTGGGTGCAGACCCTCAAGGCCGGTGGCAGCAACACCATGATGCGCCTGGAGGACAACCAGCCGGCCAAGGCGCCCAAGGCGAGGCAGGCGGTGGTGGCCGATCTGGCCCGCCACCTTGGCACGCCGGCCGAGACTGCCTTGCGCACGGTGCTGGGCTGGGACCCGGCGCAAGACCCCAGTGGCGCCGCCACGGGCCTGATCGAGCTGTACCGCACCGACATCACCCGCCATCGTGCCCGTGTGACCGTGGGCGCAGGCACCCCCTACGAAGGCGTGGTGGAGCTGGCCCTCGACCTGGGTCACATCCACGCGGGCGAGCTGAACGTGACGGTGCGCGAGCTGGAGATCGAGTCGATCTCGGGCCACCCCATGGCCGTGATCGAAGCCAGCCGCGACTGGGTGAGGCGCCATGGCGTGTGGCTGGACACCCAGACCAAGGCCCACCGGGGTGACCGGCTGGCGCGACTGGCCAGCCAGGCATCGGCTGCCTCCGACACCGCATCGCCTGAAGCTGAAGCTGAAGCCGAGGCCGAGGCCGAACACGCCACGCTGGCACGACCGGCGCGCCTGCAGCCAGACAGCACACTGGATCAGGCCTGGCGCGCCGCGCTGGAAAGCTGCCTGGAACAGATCAGCGCCAACATGAGCGAGCTGGGCACGGCCCCCGCCGCGTTGCAGCAAACCGGCTACCAATGGCGACTGGGCTTGCGCCGCCTGCGGGCGCTGGCTCGCCTGCTCCAGCCCACGAGCCTGCCCTTCCCCCACGCCGCCTTGGTACACGCCGACGCACTCTACGCCCAACTGGGTCTGTGGCGCGATGCGCAGGCGCTGGCCTGGCTGCCCGCCAAGATCGTGCGCAAGGGGGGGCCGGATCTGCCGCTGCCCTACCCGGACATGTCTGCCACCCATGATGAGGCGGTGGTCGCGCTGGCACGCTCGGCGACGGCCACCACGCTGTGCCTGGATCTGCTGGCGGCGCTGTTGCACCCACCGGGTGACAACGCCGAGGCGCAACAGCCCTATCGGCCCTGGTTGGTGAAACGCCTGGGCGCATGGCGGACACGCTGCCGAGAGGCGGCGCGACACGCCGGCAAGCTGTCAGAGGTGGAACTGCACACCCTGCGCAAGCGCGCCAAGCGCCTGCGCCTGATGGCCGACCTGTTTGCGCCCGCGTGGAAGCCCAAGCGGCATCAGGCGCATGGCCGTGCCCTGAAGGCGGCCCTCGATGCCATGGGGCGCATTCAGGACGAGGCCGTGGCCGAAAGCTGGTACGCCCAAGCCGCCGCCGACGATGCCCGCGCCCGCTGGGCCCAGGACTGGCTGCACGGCCGCCGGCGAAAGCTGCGCCGCCAGGCCAACCGGGCCTTGCACGACTGGCGAGACGTCAAAGCGCCCTGGTGAAGTGCGCTGGACGCTGAGGCCGCTGCCTCAGCGGATGCGCATGCCCGGCTCGGCGCCTGGGAACGGTTCGAGCACGTACACGCCCGGGT